>Ga0187833_10005402_pt1 | contig 12090 bp, 14 predicted proteins | sample ETNtaG_37_FD_167968 | JGI IMG/M metagenome (GOLD analysis project Ga0187833, IMG submission 167968) | Marine microbial and viral communities from oxygen minimum zone, Eastern Pacific Ocean - ETNP2014_SV_400_PacBio MetaG (Illumina Assembly) | ecosystem: Environmental > Aquatic > Marine > Hypoxic... | reverse complement strand
TGTATGAATTGGCATTAATGGAGCTCCTTAAATACATGGCGAGGAGGTAATACTCCCTTCCTCACTTCTGATAGCTAAGGTACCAGGCGGCGTTGGAATGTGCTGGGCTGTGACATGTCCCACACCGGTCCTATCCACAGCTATCTCAAAGGAATATATCCGTTCCCGGCGCTTTCTTGCTCTTGACAATAACCTTGCGTCAGGCTTGTTCCATCCCTAGCCAAAATATTATGAAAGGTGTCAAGGGTCAGCCTAGTATATCAGGTTAGATGCTATCTGGCAACAAGTGTGGTAGAATATAGAACGGAGTCAGCTTTAGTAATAATCCCGTTCTGTTGACAAGGATAATCTACTATGGCCATCTCTCAGGAAAAGGAGCAGTCGTTGAACCTGGAGTCGCTCACTTGGGGCGACTTAACCTGGGTTGACATTGAGCAGCCGACAGAGCGGGAAACAGGCTACCTGGCTCGGAATTATCCATTCCATCCTCTGGATCTGGACGACTGTCTCAGCAGAATTCAGCGGCCTAAAATTGATGAATATAAAGATTATCTCTTTTTAGTCTTACACTTCCCTGTATTCAATACGGAGGCACGGGTAACTGCCCCAAGCCAGGTATCGGTATTTATTGGCGAGAAGTACCTGATTACTTTACATAAAGGTGAGCTTAAGCCTCTGGTAAAGCTGTTCAGAGACTGTCAGATTCATGAGGAAACACGGCAAGAGCATTTTAGTCAGGGCTCTGGTTACCTGTTGTATCGTCTGATTGACAGGTTGGTTGATTACTGCCTGCCAATTCTGAACAAGATTGGAACCAATATTGAACGCACCGAGGACGATATTTTCTCTAGCCGTGGTATGCCCCATGCGATTGAGGACATCTCTTTGCTTCGGCGTGACGTTATTTCCTTCCGCCGTATCATCTGGCCGATGCGAGCTGTTGTAGCTAGTCTGGAACCTAGAATTCGTCACTTTACCTCGATGGATTTGACCGTTTATTTCGGAGATATGGTTGACCATGTGGACAAGATTTGGGACGGTCTGGACGAGTATAAAGAGATAATTGTGGGCCTAAACGATACCCATGATTCCCTCGCAACTAATCGCACTAACGAGGTGATACGAATGTTGACCATTATTGCTACTATCCTGCTGCCGCTGACTGTAGTTGCCTCTATTTATGGGATGAATATTCCGTTGCCTTTCCAAAACTCCTCTTATTCTCTTATCTTTGTATTTCTTGTCTGGGTAGCCGTTGTTAGCGGTATGCTCTACTTTTTCTGGCGCCAACGATGGATTTAATAACGATCGTATGTAATCAGCCAAAATTCTAGTTTGAAAATAATGAAAGTCTCACACCAATTTGTCATTGTTACCGCCATTTTCATTACTTGCCTTATTACCGCTAATGTCATTGCCGTAAAAGTGATAAGTCTCGGTTCCCTTATCTTGCCAGCTGCCATTATTATTTTCCCCCTGAGTTATATTTTTGGTGATATTCTAACCGAGGTCTATGGTTATCGCTGGGCAAGAAATGTCATCTGGCTCGGTTTCATTTGTAATCTTATTTTCGTTGTCTTTGCCTGGGTGGGGCAGATTCTACCTCCGGCCGCATTCTGGGATGCCCAGCAAGCTTATGAACGTATTTTAGGCTACACGCCGAGGCTACTGGCGGCTTCCTTCTTCGGCTATCTGGTCGGTGAATTTGCCAATTCCTTTATCATGGCGAGGATGAAAATCTGGACGCGGGGTCGCTGGTTATGGAGTCGGACTGTCGGCTCCACTATTGTGGGGCAGGGGCTGGATACCTCGATATTTATTACTATAGCCTTCATCGGCACGCCTGTATTTACTCCAGTGTTAATTCTTTATCACTGGCTGGCGAAGACTATCATTGAAGTTGCGGCTACTCCGCTTACGTATGTAATAGTGAGTCTCCTCAAGAAAAAAGAGGCAATTGACACCTATGACTATGAAACAAACTTTAACCCATTCCATATCTCAGATTAAGAATCAACCAAATATCCTAAGAGAGGGTTTTATTTGTCATTGCGAGGAATCCTTTCCCTAGAAGGACGACGTGGCAATCTGGGGAGTGAAGGGTGTCCTTCCCCCACCTGGATTCAGTCCTTCCCAGGAAGGACTGAATGACAGGATCTCGTCCCTCTGAAAATGAACACCACCAACCAAAATCGAACAATACTTTGAAAATGGTTTTCCCCGTTTGTAGGGTGTTTAAGAGGGTGATGTGGAGGCGATGAATATCAAGTTCCTGGGAGCACATAATACTGAATCGCAGAATACGAAGCTTACCAGTCTTTTGATTGACGATAGCCTGGTTCTGGATGCTGGCGGGCTTACTTCTAGCCTATCTTTTCTGGCTCAACAAAAACTTAAGGTAATTCTGCTCACCCACCAACACTATGACCATATCAGGGATGTCCCGGCTATCGCCATGAATTTTTACTTATCGGGTGCTACCATTAATATCTACTCTATCTTACCCGTCTATGATGCCCTTACTACTCACCTGATGAATGGTAAGCTTTACCCTGACTTTCTGGAAAGGCCTTCAGAGAACCCGACAATAAAATTTACCGTCATAGAACCGTATCAGACTGAGCAAATTGAAGGCTACACTGTGATGGCTGTCCCGGTGAATCATTCTGTTCCTGCCGTTGGCTATCAGATTACCTCCCCTGACGGTAGGGTGGTATTCTACACCGGGGATACCGGGTCTGGCTTGGCTGACTGCTGGGAATGTGTATCACCCCAGCTGCTGATTATCGAGGTCACCTCATCAAACAGGTTTGAAAAACTGCCGGGGCACCTCACCCCTAACCTGCTTAAGCAGGAGCTAGACGACTTCCGAAAGCTTAGGGGCTACCTGCCTCGGGTAATTGTCATTCATATGAGCCCTGGATTAGAGAAGGAGATAGACGCTGAAATAGCAGTTATAGCTGAGGATTTGAATAGTAAGATTGCCCTGGGCTATGAGGGGATGCAGCTTGACTTATAGAATCCTGTATCCTGGACACTTTGGAGGATGGGAAGAAAGGGCATTTGAAGGATTCTGGGGCACTTGCTGGGATAACTTTCTGTAGCTACCTCTCGGTCGTTCCCTCGACCGCGTAACCAGCCACTCTCCATGCCCTGAGCCCTCCTTTTAGTGGCTTAGTACCTGGCAAGCCTGCATCTATCAGGATTTGTGCCGCACGGGCACTCGTTTCCTCATTTGGTCAGGTGCAATAGGTTATAATCTCATCATAGTCTTTGATCTCAGCGTAGCGTTCGGTAATCTCTTCCAGCGGAATTGAGATGGACCCGACTATATGAACCCGCTCATAAGACGCTTTTGAACGAGTATCAACAATCACCAGGTTGGAACCTGTATCCAATTTGTTTTTTACTGCTTTTGCGCTAACACGAGGCATCTCAGATGGATTCATGGTTGGGGAAGCAGGTGGTGTATTACGATTTCCTCCCATTTGAAAAATAACTATTCCTAGTGCTATCAGTATGATAAGCGAGACTATCCCAAGAATGACATTCTTATCGAAGCCCTGTGCTTTTAACATCTTGTATTTCCTTCAGTCCAAACCTGAGATAACCACAATTTCCATTAGTATAGCATTCACGGATAAATGTAACAATGAATCTGTTGCTGCCAGCTACACCTTGATTTGGAATGGACACAAAGGAACGATTGGTGGAGACGCCTGCTAGCTCATATTTGCTAAAATTCACTATCTGTCAGAGCACGCCTTAGTTTCTCCAGCCATCTTTTTAGGCTTGAGCAGTCACTCCAAACGTGCTATTCTCCATTCACCTAAACTGACGAACAGAGTTCTTATCTACTTTCTGGGGTATTGTTTTCTGCTTCAGTTGAATGTAAAATCTGAGTAACAAATGTTACCAATAGGAGAGATAAAGAGAATGAAAGTCACCCGTTTGTATACAGGGCCTGACAGTGAGTCTCACTTTGAGGATGTTGACATTCCTCTTAAGGAAACAGGGCGTGCTGATATAGGGCGGTCAGAGCTTATGAAAGCAACAAACATCTTTTTCAGGGAAGTAGGCGTTGACTACCAATGGGACTGGCATAATGTCAGCCGCCGGCAATTTCTTATTGTGCTTGGAGGTGCGATTGAGATAGAAATTGGTGATGGTACCAGGCGTCAATTTGGCACGGGAGATGTACTACTGGCAGAAGATACTATGGGTCGAGGTCACATTAGTCGCGCTGTAAATAACCAACCACGGTTGTCGGTTTTGTGACTCTTGATTAAGCAGAGAAAAATATAGACCAGCCCTTAAATTATTTGGGGGTTCTGGACGTGAAAGTATGGCTTCGTGGTATACTCAGATGCCGCTTTATGTTTTGGGTAGGTGATTGTTTTGGCATTGACAGAAAAGGAGCAAACCCAGATTCTCGAGAGAATAAAGGAGAGAGCACCACACATAGAAACTTGTCCCGTATGTGGCAATCACACTTGGCAAGTGCAAGATAACTATATCCTTATACCGGCACCGCAGGAAGCGGGAAGGACAACCCTGGGTGAATCGGGTTTACCCTGTATCCCTATCCTGTGCTCAAATTGTGGCAATACACTTCTGCTCAACCTTATCATACTTGGTTTGCGCCATTTGGTAGAGAACAAGGCAGAGGTAAAGATGGAGGTAGAGAAAAAGAACTCTTGACTACCGGTTAAGTGACAAATTATTGTGCGCCTCAGGTTGGTCTTATTGCGTTGTTAAGTCTGTCTGGGATCTCTTATAGATGTGCTTGGTGATCAAAACGGAAGAACTCAAAGGAGAAGGTAATGGCTTACGAATATGTCATCTACGAGAAAAAAGAGCATATTGCTTATGTTACCATCAATCGTCCGGAGGTGATGAATGCGCTTCATCCACCTTCCCATGAGGAACTCTGGGGAGTCTGGAATGACTTTCAAGGCGACTCCGAAATGTGGGTGGCTATTGTCACCGGGGCTGGTGACCGCGCTTTCTCGGCCGGTAATGACCTCAAATACAGCGCTGCCCAGCCTGGTGGCCGGGCCAGCCAGCCCGACCCGCTGGGGGGCTTCGGCGGTATTACCGGGCGGTTTGACTGCCACAAGCCCATCATCGCTGCTGTCAATGGCTACGCCTTGGGCGGTGGCTTTGAAATTACCCTCGCCTGCGATATCATTGTTGCCGCCGAGCACGCCCGTTTCGGTTTGCCGGAAGCCACGGTAGGTCTTATGGCCGGGTCCGGCGGCATCGACCGTCTGCCGCGGCAACTACCCCTCAAAGTGGCTATGGGTATGATACTGACTGGCCGCCACATTACTGCTCAAGAGGCTTACCGCCTTGGATTGGTCAACGAGGTTGTCTCCCTCAAAGACCTCATGCCCTGCGTTCAGGGCTGGGCTCAGGATATAATGCGTTGCTCTCCCCTATCGATACGCGCCAGTAAAGAAGGTGCTATGAAGGGATTAGGCCTGCCTCTGGAGGCAGCTATGAATAATAGTTATCGTCTCAATCAAATGGTACTGCGTTCAGAGGACGGTATCGAAGGCCCCAAGGCTTTTGCTGAGAAACGAGCGCCGCGCTGGAAGGGAAGATGAATCTTTAGTAACCTCAACAGCTGGTGTCTAGGCTTTGGAGACCTGTGTCTAAAAAGGATGCTACTCTTTGAGTTAGAGCTAATCGGTACTACTGCAAAATAATATATCTTGTTTTTCGGTATAGCGGGTATTGATTACAATCTAATGTTACTTATGTGCCCTTTGTAAGTACCTCTGTCTGGAAAGTTCGATTTTACCAATTCATGGAAAAGTTGAAAAAGTAACCTGATGATATAACATCCTGATATTTACGGCCAGTCACTTCCAAAAGTATTAACATGGCAAATCTTCCCGGTGTAGCTGGCCGCATCTTGAGCCGCTAGCCAGACGGCGGGTGGTCCCACTACTGACGGGTGAGGAAGGTCATCTAGCATATCATTTGATCTTCTAGCAATTAACCCCTCTGAACGTGTCAGTGCAGGATAGATCAGGTTGACGGCGATGTTGTGCTCAGCTACCTCTGCCGCAAGTTTAAGCATCATTCGGGTCAGCGCCGCCTTGCTTGCCGAATAAACGTTGTGGGGAGAATTAGTGCTCTCTGCTAAGATGGATGAAATATTGACAATACTCCCGCTCTTTCGTGGTATCATGAGGGAGAGGACGGCTCTGGTACACAGGAATGGACCTAAAACGTTCACCTGCCACACATTGTTGAAGTCGCTTATTTCCGCTTCCAGGAAACTGGCGGCGTATAAAACACCAGCGTTATTGACTAATATATCGATGTCACCATAGGCGTTCACAGCCTTCTCCACCAGGTTTTGGACTTCGTCTGCTACTGTTACATCGCAGCGTACTGGTAATGCCTTGCCACCAAGATCCTCAATCTCTTTTGTAGTTTTGTAAATAGTACCAGGAAGAGAAGATGAGTCATCTTCTGTCCGGGCGGTGACAACGACATTTGCCTTGGCTCGGGCGAGAGCTAATGAGATGGCTTTGCCAATGCCGCGGCTAGCTCCTGTAACTACAGCGGTCTTTCCAGAAAGGTTCACGTTAAGATCTTTTCCGACCATTAGTACCCCCTTTAATTTTGTTTCTGCAGATTTCCCGATAAGGCCGGAGTAGACAGATACTAAGGCGTGGAATTGACGACTCGTATGCTCTCCTATGATACTAGACTCTCAAAAGAGTGCTGTCAAATTGTGATCTGCCTCTAACAAGGACGATACTCTTTAAGTTAGAGCTACCCGGTGCTACAGTAAAATAATGTATCTTACTTATCAATACCTGGTGGGTTATTCATGCCGTTGAATTCCACCATATTTGTATTCTAACTCCACTCCAGCTTCGGTAAGCATACTTTCTGATTCATCTTCTTGATGATATTTTCGTTCACAAACGACTCTTTCTATTCCACAATCGATAAGAAGCATGGTGCAAGTTCCACAAGGGGTCATTCTGGTATAAATAGTAGCACCTGCAATAGAAATCCCTCTTTTCGCAGCTTGGTAAATGGCGTTTTGTTCTGAATGAACCATACGCAAACAATGTTCGCTTGTCTCTCCATTTTCGCCGGTTACCTTCCTAATCAGATGCCCTACACCATCACAGTGTGGTAATCCAGTTGGAGAACCCACGTATCCTGTGACGAGGACTTGTTTGTCACGAGCAATTACTCAGCCGCTTCTGCCACGGTTACATGTGGCGCTTTTAGAAGCTGCATTTGCCAGTTCTAAAAAGTAGTCATCCCATGACGGACGAACGCTGCCTGATTTTCTATCTTTTGCCATGTCTTTCTCCTAGCAACTTCTTCTTTGAGATTGTTTGTTAAACCGACTATTTGTTGACCTTCTTGAGTAGAGTATATTCTAGTAGCTACTCGATTTCAAGATGGTGCTAGAAAATAGCAGATATAGTTTATTGTGAAAGATGGTATAATGCGGGGTCGGATTAACTGTTCTGCAGGAAGGTAAAAAGGGTGGGTTAATAAACAGTATGAAATTCATAGTTGACAACAACGTCGGTAAGTTAACCAGGTGGCTGAGGACGATTGGGTATGATACTCTGTTCTTTGGTGCTGGTGATGACTCCCAGATGGTAGCTACTGCCCTAACCGAAGGCAGGGTAATACTAACCAGAGATACCCAGATTGTGAAAAGGGGGATAGTAACCAGTGGACGCCTTAAAGCCCTTCTTATCAAGAGTGATGAGCCAGAGCGACAAATGCGACAGGTGGTAGATACCTTGGACATGGACTGTCAATCCGGGTTGTTCACCATCTGTCTGGAGTGTAATCAACCCCTGGAAGAAAAAAGTAAGCACCAGGTAAAAAACCGGGTGCTACCCTATGTTTTCCAGACCCAAAGCCAGTATATGGAGTGTCCTGCCTGTCATAGAATCTATTGGAGGGGGACGCACTGGCAGGCAATGACCAAAAAGCTGGAGAAATTATTGCAAGGCTCAGCCGGAGGAAAAGTAGATGGAAATCCAAAATCGTTATGGGAAAGCAACCGACGACCTGGTAACTTTGCTGGCTGAGATAGTTGGCGATAAGAATGTCCTGACCGGAGATGAACGGGAGAATTACTCCCGGGATGAAACACCTGAGTTTAAGGCGGTTCTTCCTGAAGTGGTGGTAAAGCCTGAAGATAGTAGCTCAGTAGCTAGGATAATGCAGCTGGCTACTGAGAAGAACACCCCGGTCACTCCCAGAGGCGGCGGGACCGGTCTCACCGGTGGTGCCGTGCCCGTTTATGGGGGGATTGTACTCTCTTTAGAGAGAATGAATAGAATTCTGGAGATAGATAAGGATAACTTCGTGGCTACGGTCGAGCCGGGGGTTGTCCTTTCTGATTTTTATCAGGCGGTAGAAGAGCGGGGACTTTACTACCCAATCTACCCCGGTGAGATAAACGCTACCATAGGTGGGAACGCCGCCACTAATGCCGGCGGAATGAGGGCTGTCAAATATGGCGTAACCAGACACTTTGTCCTGGGTCTGGAAGCAGTACTGCCTGGCGGAGAAATAGTACAGACGGGGGGGAAGTTTGTCAAAAGTTCTACTGGCTATGAACTGACCCAGCTACTGGTTGGTTCTGAAGGAACTCTGGCGGTAATAACTAAAATTATGCTGAGGCTTATCCCACCCCCGGGAAAGAGGGAAATAGTTTTTATTCCATTTAATAGCCTGCACGATGCTATTGAATCTGTCCCCGATATACTTAAAAAAGGGATACTGCCCGTTGGCATAGAATTTATGGAGCGGGATATCATCAATATGGTTGAGCAATATACGAAGAAAGAAATTCCTTTACACGACTATGAGTCTTTTCTCATGATAATGGTGGAGGCAGATAGCGAAGATGAGATTCACCGTATCGCCGGTCAAATCAGCGAAGTTTGCCTGAAACACGGTGCCGTTGATGTTTTTCTGCCCGGCAGTGAGAGGGCCAAGAGAAACCTTCTGGAGTCCAGGGAAAAGTTTTTTTCGGTTGCCCGGCACCATGGAGTGCCGGATATAACTGATGTTGTTGTCCCACGCAGCCGAATTGCTGAGTTTGTAGAGAAAGCCAAAGGGCTAGCCAGTGAATACGGGATACCTCTTATTGCCTACGGGCACGCCGGCGATGGTAATGTGCACCTGCACCCGATAGGGGAGGGAGCTGATGAGTTCGTGAAGAAGGTGAAGGAGCTTTTTATTGAAATTTATGAACTGGGGATATCGCTAGGCGGGACGATATCGGGTGAGCACGGCTTGGGCTTTGCCAAGAAAGATTACCTTCCTATGGCGGCCGATAAGAGTAAAATAGACTTGATGAAAAGGATTAAACGGGCCTTCGACCCCAATAATATTCTGAATCCGGGTAAAGTTTTAGATATGGAATAACATTGACCATGGATTAGGATATTGTTATACTCTAAATTACATTAAAACCTAAATATTCTATTTTACTGGAGAGAGGTTACAATGGATTACAGTAGTCTCCTAGAGTTAGTTAAGCAGAGGAGAAGCATCCGTAGCTTTAAGCCGGAGCCGATGCCTGACGAGTATGTGGACAAAATTCTTGAGGTGGCTCGTTGGGCTCCTTCAGGAGCTAACTCACAACCCTGGGAGTTTGTTGTCGTCAAGAAGCAAGAATTGAGAGATAAATTCGCCGAACTGATTAAGAGCCACCAGGCTAGCCTCCCACAACAACCACCTGGCTATGTGGATGCCCCGGTCTACATAATTCTATGTGGCGACACAAGGACTAATCCCTTGGGTGCTACTCCTAGAGCAGGTTTAGTCTTTAACTCAGGCCTGGCTAATGCCTTCCTTTACATGCATCTGGCAGCGACCACTCTGGGTCTTGCCTCTCAATGGGTATCCGCTACCGCTGGTTCTGCCCTACAACCCCTTATAAAGGAGTTTCTGGGAATGCCGGAGGAACTGGAAATCTATGATATGATGGCTGTGGGCTATTCTGCTTCAGAGCCAAGACCTCGCTTGGTAAGAGCTAGGGAAGAGATGGTGCACTACGACTATTATGACAAGAGTCTCTTCAGAACTGAAGAAAGAATTAGAGAGGTTTCTATCTTTCGTCGCCAAGTTTGACAAAGATTATAGAGAAGGCTACCGTGAAAATCTTGACCACTGCCCAGATGCGTCAGGTGGAGCAGGATTGTGTTAACATTAGCTTGCCTGCCAGTGTACTTATGGAGAATGCCGGTAAAGCCGTGGCTGAAGAGGTCAGGCGAATCCTGGGAGCTATTGACCGGCACCGTATCCTAATTCTGGTAGGCCCCGGTAATAATGGTGGGGATGGACTGGTGGCGGCTCGCTGTCTTCACGACTTGGGAGCAGAGGTCAGCCTCTATCTTTTCACTCAAAGACCGTCCGGCGACCCCAACCTCGAACTGGTTTTGGAACGCGGTATAACCTGTGTTGAAGCCGTCCGGGATGAAAGCCTGGACAGACTTGACAACTGGCTTTCGTCAACGAACGTCGTGGTTGATGCTCTATTCGGCACCGGTAAGAGGCGCCCGCTTGCTGGCATCTTTGTGCCAGTATTAAACAGGGTGAGCCAGGCTAGAGAGCGGCGGCTGGCTCTGCGTATTATTGCCTTGGATTTACCGTCAGGGCTTAATGCCGATAGTGGAGCGGTCGACGCTGCCTGCCTTTATGCCGATAATACCATTACCCTTGGCTTTTCTAAGCCGGGCTTGTATAATCTTCCGGGAGCAGACAGAGCCGGCAGGATAACTGTCGTCGATATCGGCATACCACCGTCCCTGGCGGAGCAAGCAACTGCTGAACTTATTACTGACGACTGGGTCAGGTCAGTTCTCCCCAAACGTCCGCGCGGAGCTAATAAAGGGAGCTTTGGCAGAGTTATGGTTGTTGCCGGCTCAATCAACTATATCGGTGCGGCTTATTTAGCTTGTAGCGGCGCCATGCGAGTTGGGGTGGGTCTGGTAACACTGGCAACGGCGACTAGCCTGCTGCCTATTCTAGCTTCAAAGCTGACCGAGGTAACCTACCTTCCCCTGCCCGAATCCGCTCCGGGTGCCGTTTCTCCACGAGCAACCCGGTTGATTCATAGGGAATCCAGTAACTATGACGTCCTGCTTCTAGGCTGTGGGCTGGGACAAAGCCTAGAAGCCATCAGGTTCGTCAAGTCTACTCTTTTCCGGTTGAAGGCGTCGCCGTCATGCCTGGTTCTTGATGCTGATGCTTTGAATACCCTGGCTAAAACCCCGAACTGGTGGCAGCAGCTAGCTGATGATGCTATACTTACCCCACACCCTGGTGAAATGGCAAGGCTGGCTGGGGTGAGTATCGATGAGGTGCAGTCAGACAGGATAGGTATTGCTAAGAAAGTGGCTCAAGAATGGCACAAAACGATTGTGCTGAAAGGGGCTTATACTGTGGTCGCCACACCGGATGGTCAATCCAGCGTTTGCCCTGTGGCTAATCCCGGGCTGGCATCAGCCGGTACTGGTGACGTCCTTAGCGGAGTTATAGCTGGATTGGTGGCACAAGGGCTGACCCTTTTTGAGGCGGCTGCCTGTGGTGTCTACCTGCATGGTGAAGCTGGTGTGATGGTCAGGGACAGCCTAGGTGACACCGGTATGATTGCTACTGACCTTTTGCCAGCACTGCCACTGGCTATTAAACAACTAAGAGAAACCAGGACCTATTAGCTGGGTTGAGGAGGAGTTTCATGTTATTGGCAGTTGACATTGGTAATACCAATGTCACCTTCGGGGTTTTTGAAGGTGAAGAGCTTCGTGCTACCTGGCGTATGGCGACCAGTGTCAACCAGATGGCAGATGAATATGCCGCCTTGTTGCTTAACCTGCTGCGTTATCAGGGTCTGGAAACAGCGGATATTAAAGAGATAGCCATATGCTGTGTCGTCCCGCCTTTGCTGAGTACTTTTGAGGAGTTATTTGAGCGCTACTTCCATGTCTCGCCACTGGTAGTAGGGCCCGGGGTTAAGACTGGGGTGAACATTCGTTTCGAAAATCCGAGGGAGGTTGGCACTGACCGCATTGTCAA
>Ga0187833_10005400_pt1 | contig 12090 bp, 12 predicted proteins | sample ETNtaG_37_FD_167968 | JGI IMG/M metagenome (GOLD analysis project Ga0187833, IMG submission 167968) | Marine microbial and viral communities from oxygen minimum zone, Eastern Pacific Ocean - ETNP2014_SV_400_PacBio MetaG (Illumina Assembly) | ecosystem: Environmental > Aquatic > Marine > Hypoxic... | reverse complement strand
CTTTAGATTGCGGGCCCGGCATGACCGTTCCTGATGCGCTTAAGCTAGCTAAAGCTGTCGAGGGCATGAATATTGTCTGGCTCGAAGACATGGTGACAGGTGATTACACACCCTATGTTCTAGCCGACCTCTACAAGCAAATCACACCCTACACGACAACACCAATACACACGGGAGAGCAGGTTTATCTGCGACAGAATTTCGTTGAGCTGATAGAACGAAATGCAGTAAATGTTCTGGGACCTGACCCAGCTGATGTAGGTGGACTCGCAGAGATGAAGTTCATTGCAGAATATGCTGATCTGCATGGGATACTGTTCGCTCCACATGGCACTTTTGATGGCTTAATTGGTCTGGCTGCCCACGTCCAATTAGGGGCGGTATTGCCAGATAATTACATTGCCTTCGAACTGCCAACAGGTAGCCCGGATTGGTGGTACGACATTCTAGATGGGGTGCGCAATCTTGTAGTTAAGGATAGCCATATTGAGGTCCCGAACGTGCCTGGTCTCGGTGTACAGTTCATCGTCGATGAAGCAAAGCAACACTTACGTGAAGAGGACAAGGACTTCTTCGATAACTAACGTCAAAACGTAGTTATTCATGCTTGTGCACAACCGACACTAGACTGATCGTAAGAGGCTGGAGACCGTATGATGCGAGGGATCTACGAGGGGAAAGACCTTCTGTTAGTCACCAAAAGGCCCTTTAGATCTGGTGGAGACGGGGGAGGGCCCGTCCACACTTTGCACACAGAATGAATGTGATGTTGGCGGCTTAAAAAGCGTAGCGTCCCCGGCCCACGATTCGGCAGCACTGTCCGGGTGGCTGACCCCTCTTATTAAGTAGCGTTTCGTGCTGTTCCCAGCGTTCTTTTGCATGGCTAGATTATAGCCGATTCGTGTTCTACGATATTGGCAGTACCAGGAGATACCATCTAGGTGCCTCTATAATCCCAGCTCAACTAGCGACGTGTGGAGTAAATAATGAAAGCAGCCCTCTTTTACGGCGGAAAGGATATAAGGATCGAAGAGAGGCCCACGCCGAACCCAGGTCCAGGAGAAGTTCTCGTTGAAATACGATCCGCAGGCATTTGCGGCTCGGATCTTCATAATTACAGGGGGAATCGCCAGTCGGTTTGGGAGAACCCCTGGGAGCAGGGACACGAGTTGTCAGGAGTGGTCTCCGGTCTTGGGGACGGGGTGAACAACCTTTCAGTTGGCGATCGTGTAGGTATTGAAGCTGAACATTTAATTGGTTGCGGGAGTTGTGTGCAGTGTCGTAGGGGTGACTACCACATATGTTCTCGACGGGGGATGGTCAATGGGTCTCGCCATGCGAGTCACGGATTCTCGAGCCATGATGTTACTTTTGCTTCCAATTGTTTTGTATTACCCGATGGAGTGGGTTTTGACCAGGCGGCTTTGCTCGATTGTTATGCATGCGGCATTCATGCTGTAAATCGAACTGCGGTCACACCTACGGACACCACGGTGATTGTTGGAGCAGGTGCCATAGCTATGACCTTGGGCCAGGTAGCGAAAGCATATGGTGCGGGCAGGGTGATCATGGTTGGCACTCGCGTCGAGACTCTGGAGGTAGCCGTCAGATCTGGCGCAGCAGACGAATTCATAGTGAACGTTTGTAATGATCCTGTCCAAGATGTTCTAAATCTCACGGGAGCAACGGGAGCCGAGGTCGTCTTTGAAACAGTGGGGGGAGAAAGCCAGATCATTTCTCAGTGTATGCAAATGGCTGGCAGAGGGGGTACAGTCAGTGTGGTTGGGCTTTTCACCAAGCCACAGATTATAGATTCTCAGGAGTATGGGATGGCGAAAGAACTCAGACTAACCTGGTCCAATAGTTATTCGTCGTGGAAGGGCGTTTCTGAATACAAATCTGCCATTGATATGCTTGGCGATGGCCTCTTGGATGCAAATCCGATCATTACACATCGATTCCCACAACGAAACATCTCGGAGGCATTTGCAGCGGCTAGTGACAAGAAATCTTCCGGTGCAATAAGAGTGATAATCGATCACTGCTTGCCATAGTTATCCGAATTTGAAGTTCACCGGGTACTCTTTTAAAAGGTAGTTTGCCCATCACAACATAGACTTTATCTCCCTCAGTCACACACTGTAACAACCCCTATAACACCGCACCCACATACCCATATGAAGATTTTACCCACCGTGTGGCAGTCAAAATGCCACTACGTTAAGGGAATATAATCCACCCTAATGAGAACTTTCACTACTGTTCGAACCAAGGGAGGAATATGAACGGAATATTTTGGGTAATCTTAATAACCCTGATATTGAATTTCTCCGTTGGATTATTCTCAACTATCCTCAACGTGCTTTCTTTGAAGTCAATCCCACCGGTTGAATTAGAAGACGTGTATCAAGGCGAAGAGTATCGCAAGTCACAAAGGTATACACGTGTACAGTCTCTTTTTGGATTAACAGGTAGCACTATTAAGTTCGTACTTTTGCTGACATTTTGGCTTTCAGGAGGGTTCAATTATATTGATCAAACAGTGCGTCTCATGGAATGGAATGAAATCTGGAACGGCGTCGCATTTTTCGGAATATTGGCAACGTTTGTTTTGATACTGAATATACCACTAGGTCTATATTCCACTTTTGTAATTGAACAAAGGTTTGGGTTTAACAGAACAACATACTCGACGTTCGTATTAGATACGTTAAAGGGTGTGTTCCTTTATATAATCATTGGCATTCCTCTCTTAATAGGCATTCTTTATTTCTTCGAATATTCGGGCTCTTTATCTTGGTTGTATGTATGGATATTTCTAACAGTTATATCGTTTGTCATTTCAATCATTGGTCCCATATGGATTATGCCGATATTCAATAAATTCACTCCACTCGAATCCGGTGAGTTGAGAAATGCCATTGTCGAGTACGCAAAAAAAGTGAATTTCACATATGGGAACATCTATGTGATTGACGGTTCTAAAAGAAGTGCTCATTCAAATGCATTTTTTACGGGGTTTGGAAAAACTAAGCGTATAGCCCTTTTTGACACGTTGATCGAGCAATTAAGCACAGATGAAATAGTATCCGTAATCGCTCATGAAGTTGGGCATAATAAAAAAAGACATGTTGTGTCTGGAATGGCTCTAGGTGTTTTGCACACAGGAGTTCTTCTATTCCTATTTTCCCTAGTGATGGAAAATCAATCATTGTTTGAGGCATTTTCGATGAAGAGCACGTCTATATACGCCAGTATTGTGTTTTTTGGCCTGCTGTTTACCCCCATTGAGTTAATTATTTCTCCGGTGATGCACTTTATTTCAAGAAGAAATGAATACCAAGCAGATCAATGGGCGGTAGAAACGACTACTAGCAAAAATAACTTGATATCTGGGCTAAAAAAATTGGCTGCTGAAAATCTTGCCAATCTTTCGCCACATCCCCTGTTTGTTATACTCAACTACTCTCATCCACCGTTATTCAACAGGGTAGGATCCATAAATTCGCTGCTTAGTTGCCGGAAGGGATATGGGGCATAGAGATGTACCCCCACCCTTTCTCACAACAGCCTTCACAGCATCCTCACTATTCACCTGTTCTGAATAGGTACGAGTCATAGTAAGGTTTGAATGGGATGCCTCAATTCAATGCAGGTTTTTTCATAAATAAAAAAAGAAAAACCCCCGGCATAGCCATAAAAGATATTATGGTGAATCCAAGACTATAGCTGTAGTGGTCAGCCACATACCCCACAAACATTGGACCTATCACCATCCCGAGCATAGCAATTCCCTGAGAAGTACCCAATATAAGAGGAAATGATTTTCTGCCAAAATAGTCCCCTCTCATTGAGGTTAGTACAGGTGAACGAACTCCCCAGGAAAGTCCCTGAATAACAGCATAAACAATTACAAGGCCATAACTATCGGCTATGGCCAGAATAATTAGAGCCATACAATGGCCCACTATAGTGGCAGATGCCATCAAATTCTTTTGTAACCTATCCGCCAGAAATCCTCCAAATAATTGTCCGAACATATTTACGGCTGTCAAAAGCATTACTATTCCGGCAGCGGAATTTCTTGAAAACCCTAAAGAATCCTCCAAATATGGAACCTGGTAAAGACCAGCAACCGACACGACTAAAAGGGCCTGGCCATGACCAATAGATATTATCCAGAAGGCTCTAGTTTTTATTGCGTCCTGAAGCCCAACTCCTTCAACATTGGGAGCAACTGTCTTTGTAGAATTTGGACCAGAACTATTTGCATTTACCGACGACAAATTTTCAGTATCATTTGGATTTACACCGTCGGGCAAATAGCCATAAGATTCTGGGTTAAATCGCACCAACATGGAAACAAAGATACCAACAACTATTATAAAAATGCCGGAAGCCGTAGACACTTCTCTCCAGCTAAAGTTATTGAGCCCAAAAGCCAGCAAAGGTGGAAATACGACCCCTCCAATACCAAGCCCTAGCATAGCTATTCCTATCGCTTTTGCACGGTTGACTTTAAACCAATTATTAATGCTTGCCATAACGGCAAGGAAACTAGGCGGGTCAGCTCCGGTCGCAGTCACGATAAAAGCAATGTAGAAAGTAAAAACTGATACCGAGCGCCCAATGAGTATGAATCCAGTTCCAAATATGACAAATGAAACAATCATCACTGTTCGGGGCCCAAATCTTTGAATCAAATAACCTACTAGAGGACCGGTAAATGAACTTTCAATCCGCGAAATTGCGTAGGCCCCAGACAAGACAGTCCGATTCCAGCCAAAATAATTCCTTATAGGCTCAAAGAAAAAACCAAACCCAGTAAAAAATAAGCCGCTTGAAATGGCCATGGAAATGCAACCGGCTGCAACTATCCACCAGCCATAAAAAATTCGCTCTTTAACTAGTTTTAACACGTTATCCATATGTTAACCGACTGTTATTTGACGAGTGGCCATAGGTTAAAATGGCACCCATTCCATCCGCTGTTACAGGGATTGAACGGAGAGATAGAGAGAGAATTACTGAGAGGATATTACCTCTCTAGAAGGCATAGAGGTTTGGAATGATAGCTGAATATACTAGAAAAGACCTTTCCAATATTCTCAATGTGATTAACGATGCAGCGTTGAAATATAAAGGGGTCATTCCAGATGATTGTTGGCATGACCCTTACATGTCGGAAAAAGAACTAACCAATGAGTTCGATAGTGGTGTTCGCATGTTCGGGTATGCCAGAAATAATACGCTGGTCGGTGTAATGGGAATTCAGGAATTGAAGCGAGTTACTTTAATAAGGCATGCTTATGTACTGACCGATTATCAAGGAATCGGTATAGGCAAATCGTTATTACAATATTTGTTTAAGATCAACAAAAGTTCTAGGTTGCTTCTCGGCACATGGCAGGATGCGTCTTGGGCAATTAGCTTTTATCTGAAAAATGGGTTCATTCTTCATACGAGAAAACGGACTGATCAATTGCTTGACAGGTATTGGCAGGTCCCTCTAAGACAAATGGAAACTTCAGTAGTATTAGAAAAGCAAATATGGTAGGCCCCACCGAAGTTGGTGCAGCAAACTTCCCCAGACAAAGGCTTGTAGAGATATCTAGTGAAAGCAGAGTTTTAGTCCGTTCTTGGATATCCTCTTCTTCTCAGGTCCTTTGCGAGGTTTTCGAAATACTCTTTTAAGCGTTCGTGTTCATACATCCTGTAATTGGCCCTAAACATCGCACCCTCTACGTCCATACGTATAAGTACTTGCAACAAGTCCATTAAATCTTTGCCAGGCTCATCACTACGCAATTGGCGCTCTAGGACAGGGTTCTCTCTGACCGGTACAGGACTCTCCCTAAATGGTAGGCAAAAATTTACGATTACGGACATTGCCGTTTGGAGGAATTGCATACTACAGAGAATATAAAAATTAGAGTTACGTTGCTTAGAAGAACTAGTGTGTTAGTTCCAGCCTTTTGAGGGCAACGGAAGTGAATTAAGGCCAAGTGTAGGCTATTCTCTATATTCCGAAATCAGCGACTTTTGGGACCCCCAAAGGATCCAGCAAGATAATGGCAGGCTTTATATCCCTGTGCACAATTCCCTGATCGCTGGCATACTGGAGAGCATCACAGATTTTCAATATAAGATCAGTTACACGTTCAGGGTTCAGGTGATGTTCCTGAAGTAACTCTCTGTCCAAACTGTTAGGGAGATACTCCATCACGATAGCTGCTCTGGTATTTCTGTTAGCCGTCTTAGCTAGTGTGATAACTGTCGGATTATTTATTCATCTGCTTAGCATTCTCGTAGGGATAGTGGTCTTTGCCTTATCTGCATTTGCATCATTTTTCGCTTTTAAGTGGTTGCTCGATATCTTTGCTGATCAAACTTCTACCTGGACCAACATAATGATTTTTGTGTCGATAATTGTGGGAGTCTTAATAGGAATAGCTGCTGATCTGGTTGTCAGGAAAACGGTTGGGAAAATAACCAATAAATCTATTTTTCATGGAAGTACAAGAAGGGATGATGATTTTGACCTGTCCTGAATGCAGTGGGAAATAATAATCAATATGACAGCTTCTGTGTCCGTTATGGCTTTAGATCAAAGGAGTCCCGTCCCTCGCCTCACACCGTAACCACCCCGTATAGCACCGTACCCTCGTCCACGGTTGATGGTTGGATACTGACTCTGTGACACCCCTTCTAGCGCAACCTGATTATCTATCCCAACTGTGTGATTTCAGTTCACACGGTGTGTCTTTTGAAATGCTACTATTTGGCAAAGATCAAAGATAAAGAAAAAGTATGAATATGATTCTAGATAACAAACTAAGTAATAAAGAAATCATTGTTCTAGATGGAGCAACTGGTAGTGAAATCGCAAGATTGGGTGCTGCGATGAATTCCTCTGCTTGGTGCGGGGTTGCTAACAAGACCCACCCTGACATCGTTCGTCAAGTACATGAAGAGTATATTCGTGCTGGTGCAGATGTAGTAACGGCCAATACTTTTTCGACTAGTCGCCATGTTTTGGCGAGCGCAGGTCTTGCTGATGAAACTGTCAGCATCAACGCAAGGGCAGTAGAGTTGGCACGCGAAGCTGTACACAATGTATCACCGGAACGACCTATTGCTGTCGCTGGTTCGATGTCTAACATGCGTGCTTGGATCCCAGGTACTGTCAGTCCTGACCCACGATTTCTTCCAACACCAGAAGAAGAATTTAACAATTACCAAGAAGTTGCTCAAACACTGGCTAAATCTGGGGTAGATTTGATCCTGATGGAGATGATGACAGATATTGATCGTTCAAGTATGGCAATATCGGCTGCTGTGGAAACAGGTTTACCAGTGTGGATTGGCAATAGTTGCACACTTCGAGATGATGGTAGTGCCTCTGTTTGGAACCAACATTCTGAAGAGCCACAACGCCTTTCACCTGACCACATAAAGTCAGAAGACAAATCCTATGAGACCCTGATAGAGGCTATGCTTTCGTTTCAACCGCAAGTGATGGGTGTTATGCACAGCACCATAGAAACAACAAATGTAGGACTCCAGACTCTCTTTGAACATTGGCAGGGACCGGTCATGGCATACCCTGAAACTTTTTCTGAAGTAAAAAAAGGAATTAGTGACCAGGTAGAACCAGCAATTTTTGCTGAACATTGTCGTGATTGGGTTGAAAGTGGCGTACAAATCATAGGTGGTTGCTGCGGCACCACCATTGAACACATACGTTCCATGGTAAATGAATTACCGGATGTTGTGGACATTCGTTGCTAGTTATTCGAATTTGAAGGAGTCGTCTTGAAATACAAGAGGCTGGGAACATCAGATATCGAAGTCTCTGAGTTTACGTTGGGGTGCTGGCCTTTTGCGGGCGGCAACGTGTGGGGCGACCAGGACGACGCCGACTCCATATCGGCAGTGCACGCCTCGCTGGACGCAGGAATCAACTTCTTCGACACCGCCGAGGGTTATGGCGCTGGCAAATCGGAGGAAGTGCTCGGTGAAGCGTTAAAAGGCAGACGCGATCAGGCGGTAATCGTCACCAAGGTGGGCGACAGTCACCTGTCGCCCGACGACGTGCGAAACTCTTGCGAACGCAGCCTTTCGAGGATGGGCACCGACTACATCGACCTGTACCTGATCCATTGGCCCAACCACGAAATCCCCATCGCCGATACGATGGGAGCTTTGCAGGGTCTGGTCGATGAAGGCAAAGTTCGGGCGCTGGGTGTCTGCAACTTTGGGGTCCAAGACCTATCAGACTTGCTGGAAGTCGGCCACATCGAGGTCAACCAACTCCCCTACAGCTTGCTTTGGCGACCCATCGAATACGAGATTTTCCCGAAGTGCAGGCAGAACAACATTGGCCTGATGACCTACAGCCCTCTTATGCAGGGACTCCTGACCGGCAGATATGCCAATGCTGACGAGGTGCCTGACGGGATAGCGCGCTCAAGGCACTTCGCGTCCACGAGACCTCAAACCATGCATGGCCAGCAAGGCATGGAGGAGGAGTTATTTGAAGTGATTGCCCGCTTTGGAGAGGTATGCCGTCGAATCGGTCAGCCTATGGGCCATGTCGCATTGGAATGGGTGAGGGCGCACGAAGGTGTAAGCTCGGTGTTGGTCGGTGCGCGCAACGCCGACGAGGTTGCCCTGAACCTGCCCGCCTTCGACTTGACTCTGCCTGACGAGATCATCAAAGAGCTGGATGAGTTGACCGAAGGCATCAAGAGCAACCTGGGCAACAGCCCCGACATGTGGCGCGGCGAGAACCGAATGCGATAATTTTCTTAATAATAACAGTGGGATTATTTCACAGGTCTACGGTCGGCCAGCACAGTCTGGGTGGCTGACACCCCTTCTGGATGTATCCACTAAAATGCCTTTACGACTGTTGGAATGGTGTTGGTAGATGACCTGCCCAAAATGCCAGATTGAGAATACGAATGAAGCTCGTTTTTGTTCAGCTTGTGGAACGCAACTGAGGACTTTCTGTACTTCATGCGGTGAGGAAGCCGCAGGTGGCAAGTTTTGTAAAGCGTGTGGGTCTTCGATATCGAATCCCGAAGTACTAACCGTAAATGACACCTGTTCAGGGTTACCCAGCCTCGGCAACTATAAGTCCAGATGGTTTATCGTCTTATTGGTGTTTGTCTGGTGTTGGTACTTTTTGCGACCTTCAGATCTACCTGATTTAATAAAAATCTACGCTTTTCCCGTAGCTTCGATTCTGTATATCGGTATCTCTATCAAAAGTTATGGAATTCAGCTGACTGATCTTTTAGGTGGAAGAGTAAGAAATGTCAGCTGGTGGTCCATTCCTATCGCTTCTATAGCCTGGGTAATTTTTTCCTCTGGAACCATTTCAATTCTTGCCGGATTGTTCCAGGTAACCCCGCAAGAAACACGAATAATGGGCGGGGTTGAACACGCCCTTTTTTCGTTCATCGTGTTGGCGCCTATCTTGGAAGAATTGCTTTTTCGGGGATTGCTATTCAACAGGCTTTCCTCAAAACATGGAGAAACCTTTGGAACACTGGCATCCGCCACCGCTTTTTTTGTCATGCACGTGTTTTCAAACCCCATGTTGTGGCCGGCTCAGTTCTGTTTCGGTCTTCTAGCATGCTGCGTTTATTTCAAGTCTAAATCGTTGCTAACACCAATGGCTCTACATGCAATTATCAACCTTATGAATTTCCTAATACTGATCATATTCGAGGGATCTCAATTGAAACCCTCACATGGGGTAGTAGCCTTACTAGTGTCCATACCAGTGCTAATTACATTTCTAGTCATGTGGTGGCCGAAGGGTGACTCCCTCAGTCGCACGCCATAACCACCCCATATAGCAACCCACCCCCGTCCACGGTTGGCCAGCACTGCCTGGTTGCCTGACACCCTTTAAGATTCGGACTTAACGTGTCTTTCTGTAGGTCCTTTTGTGGGTTCTTTCTGTTTGCAATGCGCCTAAGTTCAGGGAAGTTCACACGAGATCTAAACTGTCTTAAAAGGTTGATTAGCAACAAACTTCCTGTACGTCTAGGAACTGTGACGAACCCCTGAGAACCCACCGCAGTAAACTTAAAATCCGCTTCACGAGAGGGAGTGGGGGTTCGAGTCCCTTCCTAGGCACCAGTAATTTTGTATCCTGACTCATGAGGACTGTTAACAAAAGTGTTGACAAGCTCCAGGTAGCGTTCCCTCAGTTCCACACCACGTGGCCGCTCTCGCATGGACAGTTTTCGTTTCAGCCAATCTTGCCGTGTCGTTGGTGAATCGCACCCTCCAGCTCGCACCTGGTGAAGGTGCAAGTTGGAGGGTGCTCAGAGTACAATTGGTCCTTCCCATATATAGCTAACCTTTATAGTGATCGACATTGCCTCCGGGGCCGATAGTAGTACCCGGGTTCCTAAGGATATCGCATGAGTCTAAGTTGCGGTCTCGTGGGTCTGCCGTCCTGCGGGAAAACAGTCATCTTCAACGCCATCACCGCTGCGGGCGTTTCAAGCTACGACGGCTCAGAGATGAACCGGGCGATAGTCAAGCTACCCGACCAGCGTCTTGAACAACTGATAGAGATGTATCGTCCGCGCAAGGAGGTCCAGGCAAATCTCGAGATCGTGGATATTCCAGGTCCTGAGGTTGGACCTCAGGGTAACGGGCGTGGCTCGCGGCTGCTCGGCCACATCAAGGATGTTGAGGCATTGTTGCACGTAACACGCTGCTTCAAATATGGCGCTGATCCACTCGACGATGAGACGGTTGACCCAGTGAGGGACATAGAGACCCTTGACCTTGAGCTGATGGTCGCCGATAGCGTCACCCTTGAAAACAAGATGGACCGCCTTTCAAAGAGGGTGCGTGGCAGAGACAAGGATGCCATTCAGGAGTCTGCCGATTGCGAGAAAGTACACGCTGATTTAGGGCGGGGCATACCGGCACGCAAACAGGACCTGAGTGCCCGCGAAATGGCCAGTATCCAAGAATGTCACCTCGTGTCGCTGAAACCGGTGATGTACATCGCCAACGTCAGATCCGGAGACGACACTTCCAACTGCCATGTAGCGGCTCTGAGGCAGTTCACCAATGCTGAGAACGCTGAGATGATCATCGTCTATGGCAAAGATGAGGCAGACATCAGTCAGCTCGAACCGAGCGAGCGAGGTGAGTTTCTACAGGCATTGGGATTAGAGGAATCCTCCCGGGACCGACTCCTTCAAGCCGCATACCGGATGCTGGGAGTGGTCAACTTCTTCACGACCGGGGAGGACGAAGTACGCGCCTGGACTTGCCGAAAGGGAGATAAAGCACCGGTGGCGGCAGGAAAGATCCATACAGACATGGAGAAAGGCTTCATTCGCATGGAGGTCATCAGCTACGCTGACCTGATGGAGTTGGGCGGTGAGGCTGCTGTGGCCAAGGCAGGGCGGAAGCGTGTCGAGAGTCGCGAATACGAGGTACAGGACGGTGACATCGTAGTGGTGCTATTCAACGACTAGGGTGTTGAGCATCTCACCTTCCACGTTCAGCATGCGTATAATCCGCCTCTCGCTGCCAATCGAGCCAGCCGACCTCGAGGTGGCTATCGTGGCTTTCGTCAGCTACTACAACTACCGACGCTATCACAAGGCCCTGGGCAATGTGACACCCCATCAGAAGTGTTCAAGTGAAGGTGGCAAGAGATCCTACAGCGCAGAAATGGGGTGCAGGGCTTAAACGATAGAACGGCTAAGATGCCTACAACAAGCACCCTGAAGTAGGTGTGCTTGCCCACAGCATTGCAATCCAGGGAAGCTAGGACGGTAGCGATAATTCCAACATTAGATATTTTTATCGATAAGATATCCTAAGGATTACTGATTTGGTAACTCCCGAAAACTGTCGCTCAAAACTCAACAATCGTACGCCAGGAGACAAAAATGGAACTTGGTTTATTTCTAATGCCCCTACACAGGCCTGACAGCTTCCATGCAGATACCTACGATCAAGACCTTAAGCTCATGGAAGTCGCAGATGATCTGGGCTACACCGAGTCATGGATCGGAGAACATTTCACTATGCCATGGGAGA
>Ga0187833_10005398_pt1 | contig 12092 bp, 10 predicted proteins | sample ETNtaG_37_FD_167968 | JGI IMG/M metagenome (GOLD analysis project Ga0187833, IMG submission 167968) | Marine microbial and viral communities from oxygen minimum zone, Eastern Pacific Ocean - ETNP2014_SV_400_PacBio MetaG (Illumina Assembly) | ecosystem: Environmental > Aquatic > Marine > Hypoxic... | reverse complement strand
CATTTTTATTTTTCAGATTTAGTTTAAAGATACGGATAGTTGGAGGTTCCATAATAAACATAGGAGGTTTTTTAGCATTTATATCCAAATGAACTGAATGGGCACCATTTGGAGCTATGCTTATCCCAATCCCATCAATCACAGTTTCGGTCGCTCTATGGACATGACCACAAGCAATGTGTTTTACTTGTGGATACGATCTCAAAATTTCAAAAAATCTTGATGAATTTTTCAAATTCTGATTATCCATTCCGTCTATTCCCGTCACAAACGGAGGGTGGTGCATGAACAAAAGAGTAGGCTTACTTAAGTAACGCTTTAGATTTAAATCTAACCACCGAAGCCTTTCATTACAAAATTCTCCATAATTTTCCCCAGATACTGTTGTGTCAAGACCAATTAGTACAAAAGGATATTTGTCAATTACATAATTACAAAATTTCTCATTTCTTGGCAAATATTCATGTTCATTAAAAAACCCCATAAGCACCTGATTATTATCATGATTACCTGGTATTACAAACCATGGGATCTTGAGGTCACTTAGAATTTTGTTAAATTCTTCATATTCTTCTAATTGACCACTATCTGTTAGGTCACCTGTAACAAAAACAAGATCTATTCTAGGATTAAATTCATTACAGTGTTTTACAACATTTTTCAGGCATGAAGCTGAGTCTAAAACATTTCCGTAAGCTAACTCCCCTCTAGGTTTGATATGAGTATCTGTTATTTGAGCTATTAACATTTTAGCAAGAGTTAATTTGGCAGTGTAATTGAAGTCTCTAAATTGAATTTTAGATAAATTTCTGAACCTATCTTATATTCTTTCTTAAATTTGCCCTCTACCGATAATTGTTCTGTTGAATTATAATTTACTATAAGGCGAGTTTTTTCACCCAAGAAAAAAGAAGCTTTTACAATACCAGTTAAATGACTGATATTTTTTTCTACTACTTCAATATCTTCAGGTCTAAATAGCAACTCCTGACCCTCAACAGAAGCAAGTTTTTTAAGATTATTTCCTGAAATACGATTAATTGTTCCTATGAAATCTGCAACAAATTCATTTTCAGGATGAAAATAAATTTCTCTTGGAGTACCAATCTGGGATATTTTACCATCACTCATAACAACAATCCGATCACCTAGTGCCATAGCTTCAGATTGGTCATGTGTAACGTAAATAGCAGTTATCCCAAGACTTCTTAGTAGACTGTCTATTTCCCCTCGTAGTCTGTCTCTCAAAATTGCATCTAAAGCAGTTAATGGTTCATCCAACAAAAGTACTCTAGGTCTCACAGCAATAGCTCTTGCCAATGCAACCCTTTGTCTTTGCCCACCAGATAATTGATCTATTGTTCTAAATGACAAATCACTAATGCTCATCATATTTAGCATTTCTGAAACTCGATCATCAATTTGTTTTGTATCTAATTTTCGTACTTTTAGACCGTAACCTATGTTTTCTTTAACGTTCATATTAGGAAACAGAGCATATGATTGAAAAACCATTCCCACATTTCTCTTTTCAATAAATAATTCTGTTACATCTTCTTTATTAAATATAACTTGTCCACCATCATCTGGTTCCTCAAGGCCTGCAATAATTCTTAAAAGAGTTGTTTTTCCACACCCTGACGGACCTAGCAATACAACTGTTTCTCCACCCTTTATATTTAGATTTATTTTTTCTAGTGCACGAGTCCCATCTTTAAAAGTTTTTCCGCAGGAAATTAAATCAATAGAGGTGTTTTCTTTTTGCATGGTACAGATTAAATTTAAACAAAGAATAATTGGATTAAGTCTTTTTCCTAGACAGAAATTGCATCCCTAGAAGAAGAGGAATTATCATAATGAAGAATATTAAAGTGTAAGCGCTTGCGACCTCTAATCTCATAGAAGCGTAGCTATCTGCAAGACCAACCGGTAGTGTTTTTGTAATAGGTGTATGTAACATCCAGGTTAAATTGAATTCACCAATTGATAAAGTGAACACCATGAGGGAGCCAGCTAGAATTCCTTGTTTAATATTTGGTAAGACGATGGTAATGAATCTTGTCCAAAATGGAGCGCCTAAACTTGCGGCACCTTCCTCTAATTCTTTAAAATTTGTAGACGATAAAACAGCTAAAACTGAACGCACCATAAATGGTAACGTAAAAAGGATGTGCCCAACCAAAATAAAATACCAACTAGATCTGAAGTCTCGATAGCCACCGTATATAATAATCAAGGCGAGTGCTATTGCTAAGCCTGGAATTGCAACGGGCAATACTATAGTTTCTTCAATAATTCTCGAGATCCTTCCACCAATTCTGGCTAATACGTATGCTGCTGGGATACCAATAATCAACGTTGCAAATAAACATACAATTGCGATTATTATCGAAAGATATATTGTTTCTGAATACAAATCCAGGACTTCAAACACCCAACGTAGAGTAAATCCGCTTTTGACGCCAATAAAAAAATTTTCTGTTATACCGGCAAGTGCAGATAGAAAAACTGGAATTATGAGAAAGGAACAAACTAGGAGAGTAAAAATCAGCTGTAAAAAAAATAATTGTTTTTTAGTCATCTGTCAATTAACCAGAAACAGCAATTGTTTGTCCAGAAAGACTTCTGGAAATAAACAGAGCAACCCATGTAACTAGACCTAAAACAATAGATAAGCTTGCCGCTCCTGCGATATTTCCATTTAACGTAAACTCTGTATAAATTGTCATAGGAAGTACATCTATGTTAGTAGCTAATGTGAATGCAGTTCCAAATGCACCCATCGAAGTTGCAAAGCAAATAGCTCCTGAAGCAATTAAACCTGGTTTTAAAGCTGGAATAATAATATCAACAACAATCCTATGAGGAGGGGCGCCTAGAGACTTCGCCGCTTCCTCTAGAGATTTATCAAGCTTTTCTGCAGCAGCCATTATGGTTAAAATCACTCTGGGTATAGAAAAATATAAATAACCAAAGAATAACCCTAACATTGAATAAGCAAATACTGTCTTTTCTCCAAATAATCCATTTGTTACTTTTCCTATCAATCCCTGTCGACCAGCTAACATTATTATTAAAAAACCTATAACTACTCCTGGGAAAGCAAGTGGAAAAGTTAGGATTGATAAAACGATTTCTCTACCTGGAAAAATATTTCGGACCAGAAAAAGACCTGCCGTAGTAGAAACTATTAGAGCTGATAATGTGACAGTAATTGAAAGTATTAAAGTAGCAAGCAAACTTTCAAAATGTCTTGGTTTACTCAGTATAGAAAAATACGATGACAGTCCTGCATCGCTACCTCCACCTACAATGACTAATTGAACCATCGGTACAATAAAAAAAGTAGCAAAAAAAATAGCTACAGGCAAAGCCAAAACAAAAAGTTTAGGGTAGTCGTAATATTTCATTAAAAATTTCCTAAAAAATCAGATTGAGAGCTAGCCTGTAGCTAACTCTCAATAATAAAGTTATCTGACTTCATTTAAATAACGTTCTTTAAATGAATTTTGTACTGCTGCCATTTTAGCGTAATCAAGTGGTTTTGATCTGGCATAATCTGATGCTGGTAAAAACTTTGAGGCCGCCTCCTTAGACATCGCTGACGCTCTAATTGGTCTCAAAAATGCGTTTGCCCAAACTTTTTGACCATCATCTGACATGATGAAATCTAAGATTGCTTTACCTTTTGCTGGATTTGGACCATTTTTTACTAGACTCATGACATACGGAACCACTACTGTTCCTTCTTGTGGGATAACAAAAGCGACATTAGCTTTATCTTTATATTTCCCCCTATATGCATTAAAATCATAATCAAAGAGAATTGGAATCTCTCCAGATAAAACTCTTGCATATGATGTTTGCTTAGGAACTATTGGGTCATTTTTTGCTAATTTTTTAAAGTAATTTATTCCGGGGTCAAAGTTATCTAAATTGCCTCCCATCGCCCTGTTCACTGCCACTGCGCCAGCATAACCTACAAAAGCCGATGATGGGTCCAAATACCCAATCATTCCTTTGTAAGTAGGTTTTAATAGATCTGCCCAAGATTTTGGAACAGGTTTACCTTCGAGTGCATCTACATTTACGAAAAATCCTAAAGTTCCTGAATGTATAGTAAACCACTTGCCTTGAGGATCTTTCAAGCCGTCTGGTATTTCATTGAAATTCCTAGGCTTGTATGCTTCTACTACACCTTTTTGACCTGCTTGAATTCCAAAAGACACTCCATAATATGCAACATCAGCCACTGGACTATTCTTCTCTGCAAGTAATTGTGATAATGTCTGTCCGGAATTTTTATTGTCATGAGGAATATCAAACCCCAAATGTTTTTTAATCATTTTAAGCTGACTAGCCCAATCAGCCCACTGAGGAGGGCAATTATAACATATTGCATCTGCACCAAACACATCGGCCCAACCCATAAAAAATAACGTCATACTTAATAACGCACCTTTTCTTACTACTTTTTTTAACATAACAATCTCCTAAAAGAGAATTTAACTAACCAGATCTTGATGCCAAAAAACAATTCCATTCATAAAGCTCATCAAGATGAATTTCATTATGGGAACAATTTACTACAAGCAATTTGTGGCCATAACAACAAACAGTAATGAGGGAAATCTCACCACGATTCTAAAACAATAAACTTATTAATTTACAATTGCAACCTTTTTTTTGTAAAAATAAATATTTTTTGTTTTTTTAAAAACGTATTTATAACTTATTCTGTATTTTCAATAAGTTATTGCTTAATTTAATTTTTATGAAGAAGAGAGCAAAGACCGCGCGGTCTTTTCATCTGTAATAAGGGAGTGAATAAATCCGCCTTTTAAAGCAGCTTTTAGAGCTTCAATTTTATCTGGCCCTCCGGCGACGCCAACCACATGTTTCATATTGCGCAATGTTTCCAGGCGAATTGAGATCAGTCGCTGGTGGTGTTCCAATTTTAAAGGCTCACCAGCTGCGTTAAAATATTCTCCATGCATCTCGCCTACAGCCCCGTGTTTTTTCAGCCGATCGAGTTCTTTTTGAGAATTATAACCAAAGTCTTCAAATTCGCTACTGGGCATCAGGGAACCAATACCTACCATTGCAATATCAGCAATTTGAGCCATTTTCATCACATGCTGAACTTCAGCCTCTTTGAGCAACTGGTCCCTTAGTTCAGTTGTTCCAACCATCAAGGGGGTTGGTATAACATGGAAAGGATAAAGAAATCCGGAAAGAGGTGTGCCGACATTGGTCGGAGTATGCTCACTGAGATAGTGCATCACACCACCGCAAAGTGTGACAAAGGATGTTTTTTCCGGAATGACTCTGCCCAAATTGCGGGTAATTCCGGAAATAGTCTCACCCCATCCAAGCGCAATCAAGGATTCCTTTGAAGGCAAGTTCATTTCTAAGTACTGCGCTCCTGCCATGCTGAGATCATTCTTAAGTTCTCCCTCAGATACACCTGGCGTCAAAAAGACATCACGCAGACCCCACTTTTCTTTGAGTTGAACTTCCAGAGCCATCATATCTGCGTCTTCACCGCTGACATGAAAAGTCACTGTACCATCTTTTCGAGCTTCATTGAGAATATTAATTACCCGGGCACGATTAATACCGAGTCGCTTAGCTATTTCTCCCTGTGTCATTCCGGTCTTGTAATAATACCATGATGCTCTGGCAGCAAATTTCCTTTGGTCCCGTAATGCTATATTCATAATTTCCGTTCAGACAAAATTAATGGGTTTAGTAGATATTCAAATGAATTTTCTCAAAAATTATTTTTTAATTTATTAAAATTCCACATTAAAAGAAAAACAGATCAATTTCTTTGCTATCAGCAGTATTTAATGTATGTGTTAATACATTAAATTCAATTAATACTAAATTTCAAGTTTTAGAAAATAGTTTTTTGTAACTTTACACAAGCTTCATAAAAAAAATCAAACCTTGTTCTTCAACGGACTTACATGTTTTTTTGTTATTAGTTTATAGTTATTACTAATTTCATTTACTTTTACTATACAAATTCTACCCTTTCTGATCTGCAAACCTTAGTTGATGGAATTCTTTTCGAGAAATTTAACAGCCTGATCCGGAAAGTCAGTAAAGATTCCATCAACTTGAACCACATTAAAAAAAATATCCAGTAGATCTTCAAACGTTTCGACATAATCAGGCAGCCTATCTTCACGCAATGTGAATGGGTGAACTTTGAGATCAAGTTGATGAGCAATACTAACTATTCCAGTTAATTTTAAATCTCCTACCAAGTTCGTTCCTGTCACTACATTATTCATCCAAGGGCCAATCCCGTCTGCATATCCTGCCACTTCTTTCAGTCCCGTCTTTGTTTTTAGATAATCAAAATCGGTTGCAGACAAGCGCCAACGATTTTCTCCAATCAATTGTGCCAGTTTGAGTCTGGTTTTGTGTTTATGTCGCATAGTTTTTAAAACTTCTGCGTCAAAAGACTGTATCCAGATAGGATCTGAGGCTTCAAGATAACCATATCTCTCTAAGATAGCCAAAAGTTCCACTGCGGGATCGAGATTGTACTGACGATGAATCTCTGCACCTTTGATTTCAATATATAAACCCATTATACGACCGTGACTTTTTTTCAACCCAGTCACGAGTCTAAGTATCTCTTCAAGAGTGGGGACCTCAAAAATTGATGATTCATAGGGAAATCGCCCAATGAAAGCAGGACCTGATCCTCTTTTATTTGAACGTTCATGAACTCTTAGCCTTTTGACTTCTGCTAAACTGAATTCCATTGTGAGGTGCTTCCCATTAGTACCTGAGCGATCCGGGAATACTTCATCCACATTTGTAGTCGCATTAAGTGTCAGGTCGTGCATGACAATTAGGTGTCCATCACTAGTCATAACCACATCCAATTCCAAAAAATCTGCCTTCATCGCGAAAGCTAATACAGCACCTTCTAAGGTATGCTCAGGGATGTATCCTGAAGCCCCACGATGTGCTATCACCAATTTTTCCTGAGATGCTAAGATGTTATTAGGGATTGTTAAATAAAGAATAACGAACCCACAAAGTATAAGAACTAATAGAAATTTTTTATGGAACATGATGAAAAGCCTCCAGTTAAAACTAAGTCTAACCTAAGGTTCAAAACTTATTGATTACTTTTTAAATATTTAACTATTTAGATTTTTGTCGGGATGCAATGTCTGTGAGAACTGTAGGTTTCAGAACTTTACTAAACCCTCAAGCATTCCAAAACATAAAACGATTATGTTCACTTTACATTTTCCGTTATGTTCAATTAAGCCTTTTCCCGTTTTCTGAATCAAAAATATGCAGATGTTCTGGAGTAATGGTTACTGGTAACCTGTCTCCTGTATCAACTGGATGAATTCCGGAAAGCCGGACTGTTAAAGCAGTATCAGTTTGATCAAGGCTCCCGTAAACAACCGTATCTGCACCAAGTTTTTCCAACAATTCCACCTGTAAAAACATCATGGCATTTTCGGTCTCACAGGCTTCCAGGTGTTCCGGACGCATTCCTAAAATTACCTGAGAGTCGCCGTTTTCAAAAGTAGTCAGTGGTAGGGAAAGAGATTCTCCTAAAATAACTTGGTCGCCTCTAGGGCCTATACTGCCCGGGATTAAATTCATTGAAGGAGAACCGATAAATCCTGCTACAAAAAGAGTTTGGGGTTTTTCGTAAACTTCCAGAGGTGTGCCTATTTGCTCAACCCTACCCCCGTTCATCAGCAGCAACCGATGTCCCAAAGTCATCGCCTCGACTTGATCGTGAGTGACGTAGATCGTTGTTACTCCGAGTCGTTCCTGTAAACGTTTTATTTCAATTCGCATTTGCACACGTAGTTTGGCATCAAGGTTGGACAATGGTTCATCGAAAAGAAATACTTTTGGTTCACGTACAATGGCTCTTCCCATCGCTACACGTTGACGCTGGCCTCCGGAAAGTTCTTTGGGTTTACGTAACAGCAAATTCTCCAATTCAAGAATTTTTGCGGTTTCGCGCACACGCTCTTCAATTTGAACTTTAGGAATTTTCCGGTTCTTTAAACCGTAAGCCATGTTTTGATAGACACTCATGTGGGGATAGAGTGCGTAATTTTGGAAGACCATCGCAATATCCCGATCGGCAGGTTCTTTTTTATTGATCCATTCGCCATTGATATGAATATCTCCTGAAGTTACAGTTTCCAGTCCGGCAACCAACCTGAGCATGGTTGATTTCCCACATCCGGAAGGACCAACCATGGCGATCAGTTCACCGTCTTTAATATCGATGCTGATTCCATGCAGAGCCTGCACGTTTCTAGGATAAGTTTTAATTACGTTTTTAATGCTGACTGTTGCCATGAGAGTTATCGGTTTGATTAAATTTATTTTTCAGTTTCAACAAGGCCTTTGACGAATTGACGCTGCATGACAATTACAACAAACAAAGGAGGAAGCATGGCAAGTATAGCAGTGGCCATAGTAATGTTCCACTCAGGAATAGCATCCGCTACATACAACATCCTTTGGATGCCCATCACAATTGTAGTCATATTTTCTTCAGTCGTAACTATCAACGGCCAGAGATATTGGTTCCAACCATATATGAATAAAATAACGAAAAGTGCGGCCAAGTTCGTACGTGAGAGTGGCAGTAAAATATCGAAAAAGAACTTCATGGGTCCTGCTCCGTCGACTCTCGCGGCTTCTGCTAGTTCTTCAGGCACGGTCATAAAGAACTGGCGAAAAAGAAAAGTTGCTGTTGCAGATGCAATAAGTGGAAGTGTCAGTCCCGCATAGGAATTCAATAATCCCAAATCCGCGACAACTGCGTAAGTGGGCAAGATCCGCACTTCGACCGGAAGCATCAAAGTCAGGAAAATGGTCCAGAAACAAAGTTTCCTCAGAGGGAATCTGAAATAAACAATTGCGAATGCGGAAAGTAATGAAATCGTAATCTTTCCGACCACGATTCCCAGGGACATAAGCAGACTGTTCCACATCATCAGTCCAACAGGAATTCCGTCTGCGTTTACTTTACCTTTTTGGAGTACAGTTCCATAATTTTCAAGCATTTCGGAACCGAACCAGGGCTGTACCGTTGTCAGAATGTCTTCCGCCTCGTGGGTTGAAGTTACAAATGCAATATATATCGGAAAGATGACAACAAAGATTCCAAAAATTAGTAATAAATGTGTTAAGGCATTCAGCCATGGGCGATTTTCAACCATCAGTATTGCACTCGCCTTTCTATGTAACGGAACTGGAACACTGTCAACGAAATGACAATGATCATTAAAATAACAGACTGAGCCGATGAGCCGCCCAGATCGAGGCCAACGAAACCATCGTTGTAAACCTTATATACCAGAATTTCTGTAGACTTATAGGGCCCTCCTTGAGTGACGGCATGTATTATTCCAAAAGTTTCAAAGAATGCATAGACCACGTTTACCACGATGAGGAAGAAAGTCGTCGGTGAAATTAAAGGAAAAACAATTGTCCAGAACCTTTTAACAGGTCCGGCACCGTCAATTGCAGAAGCCTCCAGCATGGATTTTGGAATTGACTGCAAGCCTGCGAGGAAGAAAATAAAATTATAACTTATTTGTTTCCATGCGGCGGCAATGATTACCAGGACCATCGCCTGTCCACCCCTGAGAACATGGTTCCACTCGTAACCCAGAGATTGGAGCGTAAGCGCAAGTATACCGTTCCCCGGATTAAACATGAACATCCATAAAACTCCAGCCACTGCCGGAGCTACAGCATAAGGCCACAAGAGGATGGATTTATATGCCATTTCACCTTTAATGACTCGGTCGGCCATGACCGCAAACATTAGCGAAAGTGACAAACTTAGAAAAGTCGTGGAAACACTGAAAATCACCGTTGTCTTAAATGATTCCAGATAGAGAGGATCTCTGAAAAGTTCTTCAAAATTTTCGAACCAGATAAATTCTGAGGACAAACCAAATGCATCTTCAATCAGAAAAGATCGATAGAGTGCCTGACTGGCCGGCCAAATAAAAAAGATAAAGGTGATAATAATTTGAGGTGCCACCAAAAGATATGGTAACCACAAATTATTGAATGTAGAACGTTTTTCCATTCAACAATCCAGCATAGATAAAAAAAACAACTTGCAGGCAGTGCAGCTCAATCAGGGGCGTCGACGCCATGAGGTAATGGAGAGTATCCGATGACGCTTGAATGGTTCCCCTTAAGAAAAAGGGTGGATGCTAATGCTAATCCACCCTGCTCTGTCGCAATATTTGGACAACCTGCAAAGATCAGCGGTTAGCCCGCTCAAACTTGCGCAGCAATTTATTGCCGCGAGATATTGCATCTCCAAGCCCTTTCTTTGCTGTTTTCTTTCCAGCCCAAATTGCTTCCAGTTCCTCGTTGATTATGTCACGAATCTGAACAAAATTACCTAGACGCAACCCCTTGGAATTGGATGTAGGTGCCTTGGAACTCATCTGAATGATGGCTACATCACGCCCCTCATTCTTCTTGTAATAATCAGAATTTTTGGTGAGTTCGTATGCTTCGTTGGTGATCGGCACATAACCAGTGTTTTGATGCCAGAAAGTCTGTACAAAAACATCTGACATATAGGTTAAAAATTTCGCTACACCTTTGTACTCGTCCTTGGTTCCACCTTTGAGTACCCATAAAGTGGCGCCTCCGATGATGGAGTTCTGAGGCTCTGAAACCGCACTGGCCCAATAAGGCAATTGGCTGGTGCCAAAATCAAATTTGGTACTCTTTACCAATCCTCCGTAGTAAGCTGAGGAGTTGATAAGCATTGCACATTTCCCTTCAGCAAACAAAGGATTGCCGTCACCTCTGCGTCCACCGTAGCGAAAGACGTTTTCTTTCTGCCAATCTGCCAACTGCTGAATGTGCTTGACGTGCAGGGAACTGTCGAAGACGAATTCAGTATCCAAACCGGCAAATCCGTTTTCCTTGGTGGCAAACGGGACATCATGCCAAGTACTGAAATTTTCCAGCATTGACCAGGACTGCCAACCAATGGTAAAGCCGCACTCGCTGGCTCCGCTGGAAATCAACTTCTTGGAGAATTTACCCATCTCTTCCCAGGTTTTGGGGGCTCGGTCAAGTCCAGCCTTGGCAAACGCAGCCTTATTCCAGAAGACCACCGGCGTTGAACTATTGAACGGTAATGACAATAACTTGCCGTCAGTAGTCGTATAATAACCGATAACTGCAGAAATATACCTGCTTTCATCAAATGGCTGACCTGCGTCCGACATCAGTTGATGTACTGGATAAATTGCACCTTTAGCAGCCATCATAGTGGCTGTTCCGACCTCAAACACTTGCACTACGTGAGGTTGTTTTTTAGCCCGGAAAGCGGCAATTGCCGCCGTCATGGTTTCGGTGTAATTTCCTTTGTACACCGCCTTCATCACATACTCAGTCTGGCTGCGGTTAAATCCACCGACGATGGTATTAACCGCTTCACCAAGTGCACCACCCATCGCGTGCCACCACTCTATTTGCGTGGCAGAAAATGAGGTTCCGCTGAACATTCCCAGCATTAGTACCACACAGATCATTTTTTTTGCTTGTATCATATTGTTCCTTAATTATTTGTGAATTATAAACCTTGACTGCTATTCAAGTACCAGGTTCCCGACAAACCAGAGAAGACATCCACTTCATCCTCTTCAGTCTTTACTGACAATCACACAGCGCCAATCGATATGCTCAGTAACAGAACTATAGAATAGTAATATTAGCAATGCAAGACTTTTTTAAAAAATTATTACATTTGAAAATACTCCCATAACAAATGTTATATGGAATTCAACATCTTCACCCAAAAAGATATAAAGGAATTAATGTGTTTTTGACAATTTCATGAAGATTGCATATATTGATAAGCCTAACCTTGCCGAGAATATTTTATTCATACTTGGTAAGGACCCTCTCGTGCAAAAGACGGAGGTAAAGCATGGAATGCTAATCAGTCATGGAAAGACAATGACCCCTGTAAAAGAGATCGTTTATGATGAAAGCAAAATACTAACGCTTTCATCCCTCGAACATATCCGTTTACG
>Ga0187833_10005396_pt1 | contig 12096 bp, 11 predicted proteins | sample ETNtaG_37_FD_167968 | JGI IMG/M metagenome (GOLD analysis project Ga0187833, IMG submission 167968) | Marine microbial and viral communities from oxygen minimum zone, Eastern Pacific Ocean - ETNP2014_SV_400_PacBio MetaG (Illumina Assembly) | ecosystem: Environmental > Aquatic > Marine > Hypoxic... | reverse complement strand
ACTGCCAATGGTTTCAGAGGAAGGTCCTGAGTTGCCAGCTGCGATTACAGCAATAACACCAGCATCCACTGCATTGTCTATTGCCTGGGATTGCGGGTCATCTGGATTACCAGAACCGCCTAAACTTAAGCTTATTACGTCCAAATGATCTTCAAAATTACCATCCTGGTTTGGATCAACACTTCTTTCTATAGCGTTTATTACACCACTAAAAGATCCGCTGCCACCTGCATTCAAAACCTTATAAGCAACTACTTTTGCATCAGGTGCTACGCCTTTTAATATTCCGTTTCCAGCAGCAGTTGCAGCAACATGAGTCCCATGGCCATGGTCATCCATTGGATCATTGTCATTATTTACAAAATCAAATCCATCAATTACTTTGCATCCCTGTCCTAAGCAGCCGCCAAGATCTGCATGCGTGTAATCAACACCTGTATCAATAATACCAATTGTTATACCTGTTCCTCTTACAGAAATTCCTTCTGCATCCAGCAAATCCCATATCTCATTAGCACTAATTTGGTTCACGCTTTCTTCTAAGACCGGACGAACTTCTTTATTTCTAAATACTTGTTTAACAGAAGGCAGATCTCTAATTTCTGAAACTTGTTCCTCAGGAATATCAACTGCTATACCATGAAATACCTTTTCATAGTTATTTATTATTCTGGATTCTATATTAGGATTAACTTCTATCATCTCTTCTATTGCACTTGCTCTAACATCTTCCAATCGTTGCTTGTGCTTGTTTAATTTGCTCTCAATTCTTTCTTTGATATTTTTTGGAGCTCTATCAGGCTTTACTCCTAATTCCCTTTCAGTTTCAGATTTAACAGCGAGCAGTGGTTTTTCCTGAAATTGGATAATGTGGGAGGCTTTTGGCTTTGCAGTTTGGGTGCGTTTTCTAACATCTATTGGATTTCCTTTGGCATCTATAAGGATGAATGAATCAAGCTGCTGGTCAAAAACATAGACAGCAGAATCAGAGCTGAACATTATTTCTTTTCCAGAATTCCTGACTGTAAATCCAGAAAGGTCGGCTTGTCCCAGAACATCATAGCCTAAATCATTTAAAGTTGACATGACATTAGAACTGGTTGATTTAGGGTCATCAGGCCCTTCTTCTATCTTATCTTTTGGAGTTTCTGCACAAAATCCTACACAAGTTCCTCCTTCACATCTATTGTATATAGGGCAGTCAAAGGTTGTTTCGCAACCTACCTCTTCAACTGGTTCTCCTGAAACTGTTTTTCCTACAGTAACAAAGACTAATGGGACTCTTTGATTCTCTGGATATTCAATAAATAGTTCTTGCGGAGCATTTGCCGGAACACTCCTCCTTACATGTGCGCCATAGCTGGTATAAGCAAATGTATTCAGGTCATCATCACCTGGAGTTAAGAAATTGTGCAATTGGTCTGTTGCAAGGTTTAATCTTACTTCTCCGTTTGAATTTGTAATGTTGAACTCTAAGAAATTTGGATTCAAATCATCAAAGTCATCAGTATCCGGTGTGTCTATGTGAATAATAATATCATCTTTGGATGTATCATTGCGTATGGATATGCCTGCACCAAATTGAGTGTTAATGCTAACTAAATTATTGCCGATGCCTCCGTTGTTATCCATATCAACCAAAATTTCAAAGTCATTTGTTGTGTGTGTCGTATAGTTATAGACTGTAAAGCTTAGAGTGCCAAATTTAATCTTAGCAATTTCTGCAACCGTTTCTTTAGATGAAGCCCCATGCGCTTTAGTTGCTGCTTCACTTCCAATGATAATTTTGCTTCCAATTCTGTCTCCAGTGCCTAAATCATCAAATGTAATAAAAGGATTCTCAATAGTTGACCTGTCTGCTCCCCTATATCTTAAGGCATAACTTTTTCTTTCTCCATCCTTTGCAGAGTAATCAGTAATAATGAAGTAATCGCCTTTTTGCAAAGTCTTGTTTTCCTGCACTATTAAGTCATCATTAGCATCACCGAACTTAAGGGCAATATTAGAAGGGGTATGTGCAAGCGGAATAGTAGCTTTGTTTCCAAATCCATCTGCAAATTCCAGTTCATAATCATTTGAACCTTTAGTTTTAATGTTAATTCCATTTGTTAATTCGCTGCTAAGACCTTTATACTCTATGTCCCACCCTTGGGTAAACAGCAAGTCTGGTTCATTTAAATCTGGGTTTTCGCTTAATTTGTTTCCGGCAGGGATATAATAATCATCCTGTGCAATCATATCTATTATTATTTTATTAAGCGTAAAAACTGCATTATCATTAGTCCCTTCTATACTTACATGTGCTCCTTTAATGACCTTGTCGTTTACAATAAGCTGGGTTGTAATAGTTATCTCTCCTGTAGATGCAGGATCCCGAATTAGACCTTCTAATTTTATTTTCTCTGCTCCAAGGAAAAATGTTGCACTATGAACACCGCCAGCATAAGCCTGGTACAGTATCTCTGAAACACCAATTACTGTTCCATCAGAAAGCGTATCTATTTCTCCTACCTGTAAATCATTTGTTCCTTCACCATTAACTGTAAATTTAGCGTTGTCTGCATCTACGAAGTTTAGTGTAACCTCATAGTCTTTACTGTCAATTGTATATGTTTTTGCAGATCCTTCCAGCAATGTATCTTTTATTGCTCCAGACATTAAAATTAATTTTATATTACTAATAGCACCAGGGGTTCTTGCTTGTACAATGATATAGCTCTTCCCAAACATAGTAATATCCACATTTTCATAATCTGTTAGGTAAAGGCCGGTTACTGAAGGGTTACCATCATCATCATAAACTCCTGATTTAAGGGCAGTTGTAAATTCCAGCTCATACTTTGCAATCTGTTTTCCAATTTCGAAATATAAGAAATCTGCTGTTACATCATTTATGTCCTCAAGCAATTGCACATAACCAGTGGAAGTGTCTTCAAAGAATAGTCTTTGATTGTATGGTGCTTCGCCTTTGTTGTTTGATGTTGTTCCTGGAGCCAACAAATTAGGCAGTTCTTCGTCATCAATATAAGATTGTCCGGTAATAGTTGCTATTGCTTCCCGATTTGTACCTGCCTCTAAATTTTCAGATAATTCTAATGTATTTATTGCTGTACCAACTTGCCATGTTTCTTCTCCTGCTGCAACTTCAGCCTCTTTAAGAGAAACTTCCTCAATCTCTATCTCCAGGCTGCTTAAAGTCAGCATACCTTCGGTTTCAGATGTAATGGTTATGGGGACTCTGCAGGGAAATGCTGCGCAAAAATTGTTTATTTCAGAAGTAGCGTAAAATAGGTCCTGAATTTCTGTCTCAGCTGAGTCAGATGTAAAAACTACATTATCACCCACACTTACAGTTACTCCAATACCCGTTCCTGTGAGCCCGAATAATACTTTTTTAACAGTATTATCTACTGTAAGGGATATTTGAGAAGGTACGTTTGAAAGAAGCTCAACATCAATTTTTTCAGTAAATTCTTCAGGAGTCAGTAAGATCTCATAAGCTTTTCCAACAGAAACCTCTTGAAGATTGTTTAGTGCATAAAGACCAAGAACCAGAACGATCACTGTTAGCAGGATATAGGTAAATCTTCTGGGGAGAGATATATCTATTTTGGTATGATGTACACTATCTCTGTGCACGTTTTTGTGCGCACCTCTTTTCCTATTCATCTTAATCCGATAATATCAAGTAAAGCTTGAGTTATGTTTGATTCGACATATGCTGCAATTAATAATAATAAAATTGCAACAACAAATATTACTAATGAATCCTGTATAACTTTTGTAAACCTTTCTGAAAATGGCTTCTCCATAATTACAGCTTTAGATACTATACCTCCTGATATTGCAGCCATTATATAAGCAGCTGCTTCAGTAATCAAATGAGGAGATATCACTATAATTGTAAGTATGAAATAAACAAATGGATTATAGTTAGTGATTGTGGCGGCGTCTCTGGCTATAACTCCAAAAACAACACCCCATACAGAAGCGTTCCATATAATAATAAAAATAGAGCCGCTGCCATAGATAAATGATGCTATTAAGGCGAATAAAAAAACAATCATATTATTTGAAAAAATCGAGGTAAAACTGCCTTTTTCTGTGGCGCTTCCTGTAAGGCCTACTGCAGTTATCTGGTCTGCAAAAATATTATTAGTGGCAATATTGGGCAATAAGATGGAAAAAATAGAAAATACTAAAAAAACACCAATAAAGAGAAAAATATAAACTCCAAATATATCCTTATGATTTTTGAAAGGATCTGATAGGTCAAATTTCTTTTCTCTGGCTGCTTGTTCTGTTTCCAGAGTTAGCAATTTATTGAGTGATGGAAGAGAAAGAAGGGAGGTAAATGCGACTGCTGCTAGCCCTACTTCTTTAGGGAACAGAATCAAAGCAGATAGTATGCCCAGAACAGCATATGTGATTCCCAGTACGAACGCAAACCATGATTTGCGCTCAATCCATTTGACTGGGAGTATTTGTTCTAGCATTTAGATATCCTTAGAACAAGTATATTTAAAGATTATGCAAAAATGCACTTATTTTGCATATAAACCTTTAAAAACACGTATTTCTTTCTTTGTTCTATGCAAATCAATGTATTTTTTGATAGGGAAAAGAAGGAAAAGACAATAGAAGTAGGTGAAAACTCATTAATTAGGGATTTATTGGCTAAAATGGGGATAAATCCGGTTACTGTTATAGTAAGCAGGAATGATACTATTATTATGGAAGATGATGAAATCAATGATAAAGATAAGATAAAATTGATATCGGTTATAAGTGGTGGTTGAGTACAATAAAACAAAAATCAATGACGCAAAACTAATCAATAATAAAAATCAAAAACAATGAAAATATAGAATTATGAAAAATGAACTGTTGCAATGAAAAAGAAATAATCAAATTACCTGCTGGCGAAAAACTATGCAGAAAACATTTTACAGAGTATTTTGAGAACAAGGTATTCAAAACAATAACTAAATTTGATTTAATTGGTAAGCAGGAAAATTTAGGTGTTGCAATATCTGGTGGAAAAGATTCTTTGACATTACTGCATATTCTGAATAAATTATCAAGGCAGAACCCTAAAATAAAACTAACTGGGATATTAATAGATGAAGGGATAAAAGACTATAGGGATAAAAGTTTAGAGGCAGCAAAAGAGTTTTGTCAAAAAAATAATGTTAAGCTTGAAATATATTCTTTTGAAGAAGAGTTTGGCATGAGTTTGGATAATATGCTTAAGGTTTTGGATGTAAAGCCATGCACTATATGCGGTATTTTCAGGAGGTATTTGCTTAATAAAAAATCAAGAGAATTGAAATTTACAAAAATTGCTACAGGCCATAACTTAGATGATGAAGCGCAATCAATAATGATGAATCAGTTCAAGAATAATATTCATTTGAGTGCAAGACTGGGTCCAATGGTTGGCATTAGCAGCAATAAGAGTAGTTCAATAAAAAATAGTTCAATGAAAGATAACACAATGAAAAATGGAATCAATAATAATTTAAAAAATAAAAATAATAAAAATGTAATAACAAGTAATAATATAAATAATGATAAAGATTCTAATGTAAATTTTGTTCAAAGAATCAAGCCATTATATCTATGCACAGAAAAGGAAGTTACAACTTATGCTTTTGTTAATAATTTACTTGATGAGTTTACAGAATGCCCTAATGTTGTAAAGAGCTACAGGGCGCAGGTAAGAGATATGTTGAATAACTTAGAAGCAAAGTTTTCCGGAACTAAGTATTCAATTGTAAATTCCTTTTTGCAGATGTTGCCGGATTTGAAAGAAAGATTTAAAGAAGCGGAAGTTAATTATTGTAAAGAATGTAATGAGCCAGCTTCTAAAGATAAATGCAATGCCTGTAAGTATGCGGAAAAATTAGATAAAGCTAATGCCTCTGCCATCTTAAATAATACCCAGATATTCTTCTGACTTTTCTGTCCTACCACTTGCGAACAAATTTTTATGATAGTTCTTAAAGACCTCTCTTTGTTCTTCTAACAGGGTTTTATTGTTGAATATCTCCTTGTTTAGAGTTGTCTGTATCTTATGGGATTTATACTCATCAAAGTCCTTAAATCCAACATATTTCTTAATTAATTGATTATTTTTCATTTTTATCCTCCAAAGGTTTTTTATGTTAATAACTTTAATTACAATTTCATATAAAACTGAGAAGTCTGTTAAAATATAACTTTATAAAAGTAAAAATTATAAATATTGTTGTTTTAAGCCTTAAAATGACTATTAACGCTTTAATCCAGAATACACCTTTAACTGTGCTTATCCCCTATACTATTGCATTTCTTGCATTGTTAATAGGCTCTTATACTGATATAAAAACAAGAGAAGTCCCTGACTGGGTTAATTTAGGCTTGATAGGAACAGGCATTGGGATCAGTTTGTTGTTTTCAATAATTTTCTTTAAGGCTGATTTTATTCTGGCTAGTATTGCCGGTTTTGGCATTCTTTTTGTAATAGCATGGATAATGTTTTACACAGGCCAGTGGGGAGGAGGAGACAGCAAGATTTTAATGGGCATGGGAGCAATAATCGGAATAGATTTTATTTCTAAAAATTTCTTCCTTGTGCATTTTTTCGTAAACATGATGCTTATAGGGGCATTATATGGTATTTTGTGGAGCATTTTTTCTATATTTAAGAATAAGAAGAAATTTGTTAAAGAATTTAAAAAATCAATGAAGGGTAAAAAAGTTAGATTAACAAGAAGAATAGTATTTATTTTATTCATAGTTTTGGCTTTAACTGCTGTTTTTATTCCTGATAAAATCATTAAATCAATGATGCTTTATCTTGCTGTTGTTTCAATCTTAACATTCTATCTTTGGGTTGCAATAAAAGCTGTTGAAAATGTATGCATGCTGAAATATGTAAAACCTTCTCAGTTAACTGAAGGTGACTGGATTGCTAAAGATGTTAAAGCTAATGGAAAATATATTACAGGCCCAAAAGATTTAGGTATAGAGAAAAAAAATATTAGGAAGTTGATAGCATTGTATAAGCAAAGAAAGGTAAAAAACATATTAATCAAAGAAGGAATTCCTTTTGTTCCTAGTTTCTTTATTGCTTATGTAATAACTTTGGTTTTTGGTAATTTGGTGTTTCTTTTTGTTTAAGGTATTCTTCTAAGCTGCTTAGCAATGTAATCTTCTTCATCGTCATCTGATATTGGGCTTGCTTTAGGGGTTTCTGCTGCAGCTTCCGGTTTTTTAATTTCTTCAACTTTCCCCATATTAATATTTTGAATGCCTTCTTTTAATTTTAGTTCGACAGTGGACATTTCCTCTTCTGTTAATTGCTTAGGTTTCCATTGTAAGTTAATGCCGTCATTTTCCATTCTGGGTATTATATTAATAACAAAATGCGCTACTGTCTGGCCAGCAGGTATGCCATTTGCAACAAATATATTTGTTCCCTGAACTTTTAGGTTTTCAAATATTGCGCTGGAAATCTTGTTTGCAATTGAAAAAAGGTTTACAAGCTCCTGGTCAGGAACCTGCTCAATAATCGGATAATGGTTTTTTGGAATTACAAAGCAATGTCCTGGATTTGCACCATTTACATCCAGAAGAGCTAATATCAGGTCATCCTCATAAATCTTGTATGACGGAACCTTATTTGCAACAATTTGGCATATTAAACAGGTTTCTCTTGTTTTTTCGGCCATTTTACTTTGCACCCAAAACACCGGCTATATCATCAAGATTAATACCCGATTCTTTTTTCTTTTCGGCTTTGGGCTTAATTTCCTTTTTTACAATTTCCTTCTTTTTTGGCTTCTGTTCCTTAAACTCTGCTTCTACAACTTTTCTTTTTGGAATTAATGGTATAGGTGCGACTTTTGCTGTTGTTTCTTCTGCTTTTGAACCTAAGCTTTCAGATAACATTTTCCTTATCTTTTGCAATTCTTTTTCCGGAGTGGTTTTTTGAGGAACATGGAAACCTACTCCATCTTTCTCTTTTCTTGGTATTAAATGCATCATGAAATGCTGAGCACGTTGTCCAGCAGCAACTCCATTAGCTACAACAATATTAGAGCCCTGCACTTCCAAAGCTCTTAGTGATGCGTTGGAGAGAGCTTTTGCAACCACGAAAATATGCCCTATTTCGCTGTCAGGCATCTGAGGCATTATAGAATAATGTTCCTTAGGCATGATAAGAACATGGCCTGGATTTGCAGGATTGACATCAAGAATCGCAATAACATTCTCATCCTCATAGACTTTTCTTGACTGGACTTTTCCAGCTATTATCTGGCAGAAGATGCATTGTTTTTTCTGGAATTCTTTCAATTCCTCAGGACTCATTTGCTTTATCTTTTCCTGCAGAGCCTGTATCTGCTCCTCACTCATTTGTTGTTGAGGTGCTTGTCCTGGCATTGGTTGCCCTGGAGCTTGTTGTTGCGGTACTTGTTCTTCTGGCATATACAATTTCTAGAAATAAAACTATTTAAATTTGTTGTTTTGATAGAGAGAAAACTTTATAAAAACCTCTTATAATTATTTTCTTATGGCGAGATTAGTTTTGGATCTGAAGAAGTCGATAGAAGAAAATGCATCTGATTATTTTGAGAAAGCTAAGAAGATTAAGAAGAAGCTTAAGGGTGCGGAAGAGGCTTTGCAGCAAAGCATGAAAAAGCTAAAGGATTTAGAGGCAAAAAAGGAGAAAATAGTTGCAGAAGAGGAAGAAAAGAAAGTTCCTGAGAGAAAACAGGAATGGTATGAGAAGTTCAGATGGTTTTTCAGTTCAGATGGTTTTTTGGTTATGGGTGGAAGAGATGCTACTTCTAATGAGATTGTAATCAAAAAGCATACTGATGCAAATGATTTAGTTCTGCATACAGATATGTCTGGAAGCCCTTTTTTTGTGATTAAATCAGAAGGAAAGAAAATTCCTAAATCAACAATCAAAGAAGCTGCTGATGCTGTCTGCACTTTTTCAAAAACATGGAAATTAGGACTGCAAACATCAGATGTTTTCTATGTTACTCCGGAGCAAGTCAGCAAAAAAGCACAATCCGGTGAGTATTTGACTAAAGGCGCTTTTATGATTTATGGAAAGACAAATTACATGGAAAACAAAGTGAATTTAGCTATTGGATTGACAAAAGATAAGGCAGTTATGTCCGGACCAGTAGAAGCAATAAAAAAACACTGCAAGAAATATGTTACTTTAATACAAGGTGATGAAAAAGTGAGTTCTGTTGCCAAGAAAATTAATTATAAACTGGGAAAAAATTTGAACCTGGACGAGATAATAAGGGCATTGCCTGCTGGTAATTTTAAATTAGTATAAGCATTTTACTGGATTTTTACTAACTTGGTGGTAATCTTTTCGCCATCGCAAAATCTAAATCTGCTTTTAGCATATTGCCTTTTTTCCTCCAAGCAAGCCCCCTATTATGATATGCAAGATGGTATTTTGGAGCTATTTCAATGGTTTTATCATAATCTCGAATCGCCCTGTCTATATCACCTAACATAAATAGTGAATTTCCCCTATTCATAAAAGTATCAGGGTCTTCAGGATTTAGTCTTATGGATTCATTAAACTCTTCGATTGCAGTTTCATAATCCTCTTTAGTATGCCAAATAATTCCTCTTAGTTGATAAACAACTGCAAAATTTGGATTTAAATCTATGGCTACATTAAGGTCCTCCATAGCCTTATCCGGGTTGCCTTTTTCAAACCAGTTACATCCTCTATTCCTATAAGCTTCAGGAAATTTTGGGTTTAATTTTATAGCTTGGTCATAGTTGTCAAATGCCTTTTCATCTTCTCTTAGTTGGGTAAATCCTATTCCTACTTGGTTGTATGCTATTGCTAGGGCTTCGCTTCTTGTGAGATTTCTTAAGAAAACTCCATTTTGGAGTGAACTAAAATCAATGTTTCTCCAATCAATATATGTCATATTATCCCAAATTTGTCTTGTAGTAGTTTCCCAATTTATTCCTTGACCCTCTTCATTTAACCATCTAATAAAACCATGTTCTGGAGCAGTAACAGCAACAATAGGAAGGCCCATTACTTCTGCAATGCTTAAATAAATAAAAACAGAATGATTACAATCTAATCTTTTTGATTTGAGTCCTTGATGAAATAAAGATTGTCCATAACCATAACCTTCATCCAGTAAAAGGTCTCCAATCTGTTTCATAGCTTCAATTGCAGCATACTTATCGTTTGTATCTTCAACATTAATTCTTTCCTTAGCTTTGTGGATTAAATCATCCAATGTCCTATAATCTTCAGCCGATGCTCCTATTTTTGTTTCAATGTCAAGAACTATATGTCCGATTGTATTGAATTCTGTAATAATACCTTGTGGTCTTTCAGTTTCTATTAGGTCAGCCATAATACCATTCGAAAAACATTATTTGTTTTAAACCTTTTTATTCCTACTACTCTTAAATAGATGAATGGGTTTTATAGAGTAATCAAAACCTTAAAATACTTTTAAGTAAAATATTGTTTTTAGATGAACATGATGCAACCAGAAAAAGTTTTCAATTGCAATCAATGCGGAAAGTGCTGCAGCCATATAAGGGGAATGATGCCTAGGGAAGATAAAGAGTTTATAGAAAAGATGGCTTTTGGCAAGCTTCCTTTAGTTCAATTAGTTCCATTAGAAAAAATGTCTTTTCCATTATATGACTGGGAAGCTATAAGATTCAAAGAATGGCAGAAAAATGTCAATGCTGATGGCAGGATAAAGCCATTAAGAGGGATTTTGGATTTAAATTCAAACAAAGCAATAATTGTGACTTATTTTATGGATTCTGATGCATGTCCTTTTTTAGATGAAAAAAAGTGCATGTTGTATAACACTAAGAGAGCTTATATCTGCAGATTGTTTCCATTTAACAGAGGACCTTTTCTTGATGTTGGAAACGAACCTAAAAAAGAAAATATGTTTGGAACTTGCGATGGAATGGAAAAATTAATGCCTTCAATTCCTGAAGACTATGATGATATGGTTAAATTTTTATCAAAAGCATTTCCTGATGGCTCTTTTGAAAATGCTGTCCAGTTTGATTATATAAATGAATGGGTCAATAGAACAATAGTGGATTTAATGAAGCAAAAAAAATTAAGGCCTGCTATGAATTATCCATACAATTTATTTCTTAAGAGGTTTGAAAATGCTGAAAAAATAGATTTTACTGATTTTCTTGAGCAAAGTGGATATATTAAGAGTAAAGATGAGTTAATTAAAGGGTTTGATGAAAACAAAAACGCTAATGAAACGATTAATGAGTTTTTGGAAAATCCTAATTAATAATAAATATACTGAATAAAAATCAAAATTTATAAATAAACCCATAATAAAGGTATTAGAATGATATCAACACAAGAAATGAGAGCATTGGAAGATAATTGCGGAATACCGGGAATTATCCTGATGGAAAGGGCAGGATTAGGCATCGCAGATATTCTAAAAGAAAAATTTAACTTAAAAGATAAAAGAATCCTTATTGTCGCTTATCATGGAAACAATGGGGGAGATGGTTTTGTTGCTGCAAAGCATTTAGCTGAGAATACTGAAGTTGATGTTTTGTTTATTGGTGATGAAGCAAAATTAAAAAAAGATGCATTGATAAATTTCAAAAAAACTGAGAATAATGAAACAATACAAATGCTGAATTTAGAAGCAATGGACTTTAGCGATTATGATATAATAATTGATGCTATTTTCGGGACTGGAATAACTGGAGAGATAAAAGACCCTTTAGCAACTTTAATAAAAAATCTTTCAGAATCAAAAGCCCATAAAGTGTCTGTTGATGTTCCTTCCGGAATAAATCCAGATACTGGAGAGAAAGCAAATGCTTATTTTGAGCCGGATTTATTAATAACAATGCATGATATTAAGAAAGGTCTAGAATCTTACAAAGATAAAACTATTGTTGTGGATATTGGTATTAAAACAATGCCTCCTAAATAGAATACAAGGATAATAAAATGAAGTATATAACAAAAAAAGACATCGAACTGCCAAAAAGAAAGAAGTCGAGCAAGAAGGGGGATAATGGCAGGGTTTTAATTAT
>Ga0187833_10005394_pt1 | contig 12098 bp, 9 predicted proteins | sample ETNtaG_37_FD_167968 | JGI IMG/M metagenome (GOLD analysis project Ga0187833, IMG submission 167968) | Marine microbial and viral communities from oxygen minimum zone, Eastern Pacific Ocean - ETNP2014_SV_400_PacBio MetaG (Illumina Assembly) | ecosystem: Environmental > Aquatic > Marine > Hypoxic... | reverse complement strand
TTAAATGAACAGGACAATATAATATAAAATCAGGCAATATAAAACCAGTGTTTTATAATATGCAAAGTGAAGCGGATGTAACAAGATACTATTTTGTTTGACAATGAGTTTTAGGGATATAATATTACCAATACAATAGCCGGAATTGTGATCGCTTCTCTTTTCATGCTGTAACGCTCCTTTTCCTATTCATTTATATTATGCTCAATGCCTTTGCAATTACTTCAAAATGATCTATTGCCCCTGTAAGGTCTTTCTCACTGTGTGTGGCAGAGAGCATTACACGAATACGTGCCTTGCCCACAGGTACAGTAGGGTAACCAATTGATTGCGCAAAGATACCTTCTTCGAATAACTTATGGCTGAAATCCCTTGCCACAATGGCATCGCCTATCATAACGGGTGTGATAGGTGTCTTTGTGTTGCCGATGTTGAATCCAATCTGTTTCATCCTGTCCTGGAAGAATCTTGTATTTGACCAGAGTTTCTTGACCAGATCGTCTGATTCGTTCAGGGTATCCACTACAGCGATACACGCCGCTACGTCGGCTGCTGTTACGGCGCTTGAAAACAGGAAGGGACGTCCTTTCTGCATTAGATAATCCGTTAATCTTTTAGTTCCTGCAATGTAACCTCCCACAACACCAAATGCCTTTGACATGGTACCCACTTCAATGTCCACCTTGCCGTGCAGATTGAAATGGTCAACAATGCCCCTGCCGCCCCTGCCCAATACTCCTTCGCCGTGTGCATCGTCCACCATGGTAATTGCACCAAATTTTTCAGCTATTTCTACGATCTCCGGTAATGGTGCAATGTCACCCTCCATACTGAAAACACCATCCGTAATAATAAGCTTTCGCTTGATATCTTTCTCGGCATGAATTTTTGACTGAAGGTCTTCAGGGTTACAGTGTTCATATCGTACAACTCTGGTCTTTGCGAGGCGACAGCCGTCAATGATGCTTGCGTGGTTGAGTTCATCGGAGAAAACAACATCTTCTTTACCAACGATTGCCGGAATGACGGCAAGGTTTGCACAGAATCCTGATTGAAATGATATAGTGTTTTCCGCTCCCTTAAAGTGTGCAAGCTTTTGTTCCAGTTCTTTGTGCAGTGTTGTTGTGCCGGCAATAGTTCTGACTGCAGCAGGACCTACACCATAATCATCAATAGCCTTTTGAGAAGCTGTCTTTAATTGGGGGCTGTTTGCAAGTCCAAGATAATTATTAGAGCAGAGATTGAGTACTTTCTTTCCGTCTACCGTAATCCATGCTCCCTGAGGCCCTTCAATCGTGCGGATGTTGATGAGCAGACCGGCTTCCTTGAGTTTGCCTAATTCTTCGTTAATAAAGTCCAGATTATTCATTGTTCTTTAGTTAATTCAGGAATTCTGCAATCCCTCAATCATAATTCTTATACTTTCAAAATAACCTTTCCGCACTTTCCATCTCTCATGAGTTTTATGCCCTTTTCGTAATCCTTCAACGGGAACTGGTGGGTGATGATGGGACTCGGGTCTACGAGACCGGAGGACAAAAAACGCGAGGTCTTATGCCATGTGGAGAACACCTTGCGTCCTGTTATTCCATAGATGCGGATTTTTTTAAAAATAACCTCTTTGTTGAGATCGATCGAAACACTTTTTTCGTAAATACCAAGGATAGAGATTCTGCCTCCGGGTGTAATGGTTTTCAGTCCCTGATTCAAGGCCTGAGTATTACCCGAAAATTCAAGGACGACGTCGACACCATTATTATTTGTAGCTTCAAGGACGGGAGGTATTATATCCTGTTTTTTTGGATTAAGGGCTATGTGAGCTCCCATTTTTTTGCTGATATTCAGTCGATAGTTATTGGGGTCTGACACAATGATTAATGATGCGCCACTGGCCCTTGCAATACCTGTGGCAAAGAGTCCTATCGGGCCTGCACCAAGGATTAAGACTGTCTTTGCAGAGACATCTTCCGTCATAACGGTATCAATGGCATTCCCGAATGGTTCCTGGATAGCAGCCCATTCATCGGGAATATTTGGATAGTTTTTCCATAGGACATGTTCCGGCAGGGTGAGGTATTCAGCACATGCACCATCATGGTCTACTCCCAATAGCCTGAGATTTTTGCATACCTCGGAATATCCAGTTCTGCATTGGTAACAGCCTCCGCAAGAGATATGGCTTTCGGCAGAAACACGATCACTAACATTTACCTGAGTCACTTCATCACCAATCTTTTTCACATTTCCAACAAACTCATGACCAATGATACGTGGTGGTGTGAAGCGATGTCGTGCCCAGCGAGTCCAGTCATGGATATGCACGTCTGTACCGCAGATAGATGCGAACGTAACCTTGATAAGCACATCTCTCGGACCTATTCGCGGAGCGGGTACCTTTATGAACTCCATACCCTTCGTGCGTTTTGTCTTAACTACTGCTTTCATTTAGTAAGATATCCAACAGGTTTATACGGAAAATTTATATAAGGCTTATGGTAGTATATAAATCACAGTATATCAATATTTATCAGTTGATTTAAGCAAAATAAAAAGTGTATTTATTTTCATTCCATGTTAAAATTCACATGTTATTTGTGTTGCTTTTCTAACTCTCCTTGATACTAAATTATATGGAGGTAATTATGTTAAATATTAACACAAAACAGTTCTCGATCATCACGTTTCTAATTGTATACATCTTTTTTATTCCCCATATTTTAACCCCTTCCCTTGCACAAGAAACAGAAAAGTCCAGCCCAATGGATCTTGAAGTACTTTTGGGTGAAACAACTTCGACACCACAGGGGATGTCTGGCGGCTTGAAATTCCAATATGAGATGGCCGAACTCCTGGGTGAAAGAGTCGGTCCCGATGATTCAGGAAACGTTCACCATGCAGGTGGGCTTTCAAGCTTTTATACAGGCCCGGAGAAACTCTTTCCAGGAAAGGGAAAGTATGGACATCTCTATAACTTCTTGCCTTTGATACGATGGTACGATCCGGTGTACTACTACAACAGTGATACCTTTCATCCGGGCAGTACTGTTGAAGGAGAATTCACAAATAAAGAGTGCGTCACCTGTCACTCGGTAGAAAGTCCCGGGATTGTTACACAATGGAAACAGAGTAAACACGGAACACCACCCGATGGAAAAGACGTAGTCGGGTGTGATAGATGCCATGGAAAGAATCACAAAAAGCTCATGATGCCTTCTTATGATCTCTGTGGTGAATGTCACGAAAAGCAATTAAAAGGACATCGTGAAGGTGGTCAAGGTTCGCATGCACATGCCTATCATTTTGAATTGATCGAGTTGGGATGCCAGACAGAAAAACCTGCCGAGGAAACGGCTGCCTGCCTCGGCTGTCATGCAATTGAAAACCGATGTGATGGCTGCCATACACGGCACAGATTTTCTACGGCCGAGGCAAGGAAACCAAACAGCTGTGCGGTCTGTCATTCAGGTCCTGAGCAATATGAGTATGAGATGTACATGCAGTCATACCACGGTATGATTTTTCAGGGCGAAGGACAGACCTGGGACTGGACAAAACCACTCAATGCAGAAAACTATCCCGTTCCAACCTGTGCATACTGCCATATGCCCAAGGGGGATCATAATGTTATCAATACATCAACGGTTTATACTTACATGGGAACTTCTCTTGTGGATCGAGGGGCTGATCAATACAAGACGACAAGAGATGCATGGATTACGATTTGTAAGGATTGCCATTCACCCAGATTCGCAAGGGATCATTTAGAGGCCATGGACGAGTCGGTTAAGCTGAGCTTTACAAAATACCGCGAGGCAATGCACATTGTGATGGACTTGTATAATAACAAACTGATTGATCCCATGCCCATTGACCTTGCCCCGGATTCCACCGGTCACAATGTCTTCAGCCTTTTGCCGGGAAAGGGAGAGATGAGAAAATATAATGTATCTAACATAGAAAGATTAACCTACGAGATGTTGGTCGACATCATTGATGCCATCTATAAGGCCAAATCACACAACGCTTATTACAGCCCAATTTATGGGTATTGGGAATGGGCACAGGACCGCTGGCTTTTACAGATTAAGGATGAAGCCAGCAAACTCAAACGTTTTGCGGAGATCGAGGAAAAAATAGGAATCAAACACAGTGCATATTCCTTTTGGAAACACGGAGAGTATACTGATTTATTACTCGGCTGGAAGAGAAAAGAAGAGGGCAAATGAGATTGTTCCTTTTAGAATCTGAAAAGCAATATTGTAATTTCTTTACCTGCCGAACGAACCCGTCCCCGCCGGAATTCAGTATCGTCTGCTAGTGTCGGTACGGATGAAGACTGGCTAACCGGCACATAATGACAGGCAACAAAGTAATTGGCAGTCCCAACTATTTATGAAAAATTTATTTTAATGCTTGAACGCGAATTAAACAAATAGTAATATGACATTTTACGGGTTTGCCAAGACAGTATTGTGTATGCCTATAGTAGAGTTTATTTTCTGAAACTGCTTACGTAAAACAACAAACAATAGAATAGGAGATAAGGGTTATATTATGATTACTGTGAAAGAAATGCTGAAAGACAAAACTGGTGGTACCTTGACCATTTCACCACAGGAGACTGTATACAAGGGTTTGGAAGTAATGGCTGAAAAAAATCTCGGTGCATTAGTGGTAGTTAAAGGTGAAAAAGTTGTGGGGATGTTTTCCGAACGTGATTATGCAAGGAACGTTGTTCTTAAAGGAAAATCTTCTAAGGATACTCTAATTAAGGATCTGATGAGTGCAAATCCATGTTATGTACGTCCTGATCAGACATTGGACGAATGTCTGGTGCTGTTTACGGAAAAACGTGTTCGCCATTTACCGGTCCTCGATGGGGAGAAATTGATTGGTATTGTGAGTATCGGTGATGCTGTGAAGCAGTACGTGGCTGATAAAGAATTTACCATTAGACAACTCGAAAACTACATTTCCGGTGATATGTAAGATCTGATTTTAAGCCAGGCCTTAAGATTAGGTTGGGTTCCACCTGTGTGAGTATTGTAATGTACCTCTGATATGTTTCAAACTTTTACCCGGTAGTATTTCAGGTTAAACAGGCCTAAGAGAGATGTTGAAAAAAATAGACCAATTCTTTAATATTTACACTTCTTGTTGAAAAACACCCGTTAGCAAGAAAGCGTCCCGCCACACTACACCCGTAACATTTATTTTGTACCCCAAGCTAATGTTTGGAAGACGGCTCCGTACATCCTTCCTATGTATAGGTGTTTTATTCAAAATTACTTTAAAACCATCTTTTTTTCATTTACGTTGTAGAGTATTTATACTATGAAATGCCAAGAAAATACTCTATTTTTCTCTTGACTTACCAATAATCTGAAGTAATATTCGTAAATATTCAAGTATATGCAAAACAAACGAACTCAAAGCAGTTGGAGTACAGGAAGGACATTATGTCGCTGAAAAATTCATCTTCTAATGGAGAATTGACATATTGTCAAGGGCCTTGTTTTTCAAGTGTAAATTGTGAATTTGCAAAATATTTGTATCTTCTTTGTGTAGTTATGCTTATGAAATCTAGCCAGTCGTTTTAGCCTTTAAATAATTATTGGTACCACAATTGCGTTACAGCGGTACTATGATAAGTTTTACCTGTTCGTCTTACAGCATTATAAATCAACAAGTGTATTTTTTAGGAGTGCCAGATTAAGATTTATTAGTGTGCGTGGTGTGAAGCATTAACAGAAAGGAGTCTTCATACTACAGGATTTCTTTTATATTTTTAACGAAAGATGGGGGAATAGTTGATGAAAGCAACAATTGATACGTTTACTGGTGTGGCAGTTGCGAAGGAAGATATGATAAAAAACAAATTCGGACAGTATTGGGTTCTCTCAATGCTGGCAGGTATGTACATCGGGTTTGGAATTCTTCTCATATTTACTGTTGGATCGCAGTTCGCTACCGTTGGTTCCCCAGCCGTTAAGATCATCATGGGTATATCTTTCGGAATTGCCTTGACGCTGGTCGTCTTTGCAGGTGCCGATTTATTTACGGGCAATAATATGGTGATGTTGATTGGCTGTCTCAATGGAAAAACAAGTTGGGGATGGATGCTCTGGTTATGGACTGTATGTTGGTTTGCTAACCTTGCCGGTGCATTACTGTTAGCCTGGTGTATGGCGTGTACGGGGTTGGCAGATGGAAACGTTACTGGCAACTTTATCGGGAAGGTTGCCAGTGCCAAAATGAACGCTCCGTGGATGGAGCTGTTTTGTAGGGGAATTCTCTGTAATGCGCTCGTCTGCTTGGCGGTCTGGATGTCAGCGAAAGCAAAGAATGAGGCCGCGAGGATATTCCTGATATTCTGGTGTCTTTTTGCCTTTATAGCTTGTGGTTTTGAGCATAGTATCGCTAATATGACTATATTTGGGACTAGTCTCTTTACCGCTCATCCTGACACGGTTAGCTGCACCGGCTTTGCTCGTAATATGCTTCCAGTTACGCTTGGTAATATCATTGGAGGCTGCTTCTTTGGCCTTGTGTACTGGTATGCTACATATGCGCCTAACCTAGGACTGAAACCTGAAAAAACTGATGGAGGATTGTCAATCAGCCTTACAGATCCGACTCAGGGAGCAGTTCCTGGAGGTCAGGTAATTGGGTTAGATGAAAATGATAACGAGATTATTCTGAGGCCTCCAACTGCATAAATAGATGGTTGTTTCTCACAAGGCCGGATGTTTGCTGTAGTGAGGGAGGCTTTGAGAAGCTTGCGGGTACATTAACTGCAGCTTCAAGGAAAAGTGTCAAATAGAGCAGATATACAACCACGGTTGAATGCAAATTTAATCGTGGTTGTGCTCTGCTGCTACCTGTAAGTTTTATGCTTGCAGTAATCAAACTTAACAGGTAGTCGTAGATAAGAAGATTTGTTACTTATGAGCGTATAGACTGTTTGTACGCCATTTGATATTAAGGTTAATAAGCGGTTTTCGTCTGTCTATTTTTTTTAGATCTTCTAAGTGAGGAGAATGTAACCATGTCGTTATTAGATCAACTAAAAGGTTTGCCCAGAGCACCACAACCGGCAATAGCTGCGAGAGAGTTATGGATTACTTTCATAGGTTCGATAGTGGGTATAGGAATTACTGCTGCTATGGCTTTTAAATGGAACTGTCCTATGTTATTAGGGCCTTTTGGTGCAACGGCAGTATTGGTTTATGGTGCTTATAAAGCGCCTCTGGCACAACCAAGGAATGTCATGTTAGGTCATTTTCTCGGAGCACTAATGGGTGTGGCCGTGTATGACTTTTTTGGTCTAACATGGTGGTCTCTTGCGCTTGGTGTTACCCTCACAATCATCTTTATGATGGCAACTTATTCAATGCATCCACCGGCAGGAGCAACTGCATACGTGGCTATACAGACCGGGGGATTGGGTGTTGGCTATGCATATATAATAAACCCTGTTCTTTTAGGGGCTTTTGTCTTATTGCTAACTGCCGTTATCATTAACAAGGCAGGCAAGAGGGATTTTCCTTCAAGTTGGTGGTGATTTATTCTAAACAGTGGGAGGTTTCCCCGGACAGAAAGTGCCGAGGACTTTCCCCGGATAGAAACTAAAAGATTTCTGTTGGGTAGGATGTAAATAATTTATATTTTAATGATACGATAGCCGGTTTGTGGCTAATGTTGAAATTCCAAAAAGTTAAATTTCGGGGGAGTAAATAATGCATATTTCAATTAAGAGCCATATCATAATGTTGTTGGTTGTTTTTACGTTGATGCCGATTCTTCTATTAAAGATTGTGGCCTACCCCAGAATACACAGTGATCTTGAGAATGTCATCATGGACAACCTTGAAGTTATCGGGCACAAGCAGGCTGAATTGGTGTCTACCTGGATGCGAGAAAGGATGAAGGATGTTATTGTAATAGCGGCAAATCCTTTCATGTCTAAAAGCGCAAACATTACAAAGGAAGACGAGAATTACAACGATACAGTCCAATATTTGGAGAAGGTTGCAATAGAGTATGGTTATAAAGGTGCATTTGTAAGTGATAAAAGAGGGGTGGTAAAAGTTGCGACATCTGAAGAAGGCGTAGGAAGGGACATCTCAAAAACAGCTTTTTTCAAAAATGCAATACAGGGAAAAACATTTGCAACAAGTATAGTACCGTCAAAAGTATCACTTATAAACGAATTTGAGGAGAAAGAGGTTGGGGTGCCAACCATGTTCATATCAACGCCATTAAAGGACAAGGATGATGTGATAGTTGGTACTGTTACATTGAGAGTTCATGTGGGCATCCTCAGCAATTTAATGCAAAGCTACAAATTTGGTGATACAGGAGAGACTTATCTTGTTAACAAGGAAGGATACATGCTTACAGAGTCGAGATTCTCCAAACACCTGAAAAAGATAGGAAAGGTAAAAACGAGAAGCGCCTTGGAAATGCAGTTGCTTAATCCGGAGACGGGTAAATTAACCGCGGGTGTCAGGCAATGTATTGCAGGCGAATCCGGCTCTGATGCGAAAGGTTATAAAGATTACGGGGGAGTGTCTGTGCTTGGAGTGTGGCAATGGTTACCTGAATACAATTGGGGTGTTATTACAGAAATAGATAAGAACGAGGCTTATGGAGCCGCTTACAATCTAAAAAACATAGTCATCGCGTTGTTGCTGGCAATAGCATTTCCAATTTTGTTAGTTGCATATCTGGTTGGTGGAAGATTCTCCAGGCCGATACTTGAGCTGACCGCAATAACCAAAAAGATGGCATCAGGGGATTTATCTCAAAGCTTGGATGTGAAAAAAATGAATAAACCTTTAATTAGCGACGAAATTGGAGAGTTGGCATTATCTTTCAACACGATGTCACAAACTCTGGGCAAAAAGATGAAGGAGACGGCTGAATCCGAGGAGCATTACAGAGAATTGTTTAATTCTCTCAGGGCCGGTATTTATCAATGTGAACCCGGAGTTGAAGGTAAGTTTACATGGGTAAATAATGCTGCAGCAGAAATTTTCGGCTATAGTTCACCTGAAGAGATGGTCGGGACAAAAGTAAAGGATATTTATGTAGATCAAGGTGATAGGAAAAGGCTCGTAGATAAGCTGGAAAAAGAAGGAGTCTGGAAGGACTTTGTTTCATATTGTAAAAAGAAAGACGGCGAGAAATTTTACACTGAACGTACTTCTAACATGGTGCATAATGCAGATGGTAAACCAACTCTTATTCAAGGTATGATCAGGGATATAACCGAGCGAAAGGAACAGGAAGATGCGCAAAAGAAACCTGCCACCAAGAAACGTCAGAGTTAAAAGAGTGGAAGGTGTATACATAAATTTATAAGAAGCTTGTCCTGGTAGTTTAAACAATATCACATTAACTAGCAAGGAGTAGGAAATTATGGGTAATGGAAATTCTAAAGGTCTTTCGGTAAATGCGAAGACCATTATTCTGATACTGTTGTTTTTGAATGTCGGGTTTACAATGAAAATGGTAAAAAGATACCAAACTACGAAGGATGCGGGTTATATGAGAGAGCAGACTTTCAAAGAGCAAATGGAAAAAAGGGTTCAGAAGGCTTTTGGTTCGGCAGAGGAGTTTTCCAAGATTGTTGAAGAAGCTTCAAGGCAAAAAGTGGAAGCTGAGAAGATTGCTGAAGTTTTGAAGGAACAAGATATAAAAACAAAATATTTAAACAAGAAGCTTGCAGAGGCAAGGGTTAAATTATTATCTGAAAGAAAACATCTACAGGAAGAAGTGCAGAAACTTAGGTTAGAAAATTCCAAGCTTAAAAAGAAACAAAAATAATAGCAGTGCTGTTTATTTTTAAGTAACGTTTGGTATTTACACTAGTAGAAAAGAGGTAATAAGTAGATAAATAAGATTTATAATAAAGAATTCATTTCTAAAATGAATTCTTTACAAGTTGTTCTTTTTGCATTCCCGTATTTCAGAAAGCTTCTGGTATATAGTAGTGTTAGTTTGCCAGGCCACAAAGCGAAATAGATCTTCATTCAGAAGAGACAACTACGTTATTGATGACTCGGATAGCCTTGTCTTTCCTGTATAAGCATTAACTGCAAGTAGTAAAATACTTATCCAGAAGCAAAGCAAAGCAAAGCAAAGCAAAGTACATAACCCGATTACTTTAATGTAGATCCTTGTTTTTGCTAAAATAGAGTCTTTGCACTATAGACAAACAGCTAGTTTGTTGCTATAAACCTTGACTTGCAAAGATGCAAGGAAAAGTTTAAAAGTGAAGGAGGCAATATTTCATTTAAGAATACAGAATACACTTTCTGATTTGAGATTGACAATTTGTCTGGTATTTTCAGGTATTTAAAATATAAAATGTAAGATTAAAATCCAATAATTTGTAAATATTTTCCATCTTCAATGTTTGGCAATACTTAGGTGTATGCTTGAAAATTAAAAAAGTTGTTTTGCTTTTTGAATGATGCTGGTATCGTGATAGCTAATAAAAGGTGTCAATCAGCTTTATGTTTAAGTTTTTTATAGAAGTTAAATACCGTACTAAAATGAGCTGAATCAGACTTGACTGTTTCTTGCATTCTCATACAATACTGGCAGGAAAGGAATTTGGTGCATTTGTTAAAGTTTGTAAAAGTGAGGATGTGTGTATTACAATTCGTTAATGATATAAGTTTTTTAAAAAGTTTTAGGGAGGGATGATGTATGGGATATTCAGGTAGAAAGAAGGAGGTCAGTAAGAGTATCAATCTGTGCTGGAGGTATATTCTATCCGGTATAATCATTGCTGTTTTTGTGACTACAACGTGCCTTGGTAATATAGCAATGGCACAAGGTAAGCTCAAACCTGTTTCTGAGGAAGAATTCAAGAAGGGCAAGGACGTTTACGATAAATACTGTGCAGCATGTCATGGGGAGGAAGGTGATGGATATGGCGAACTGGCACATGCCCTTTACCCCAAACCCAGGGATTTCACCAAAGGCCAATACAAGATAAGAACCAATGCTACCGGTTCTTTACCTACCGATGCAGATCTTATTCATGTAATTTCTGTCGGGATCCACGGAACTTCCATGATACCGTGGGATATACTTGAATTAGATCAAATCAAATCAATGCTTCCCGTTTTAAAGAGCTTTTCGGAGGCATGGCAATACAGAGAGCCAGAATCTCCTATAGCCATTGGCAGGGAGGTTCCCTCGAGTCAACAGAGTATTGCGAGGGGCAAAGAGCTTTATGAGCAGAAAGAATGCTGGAAGTGCCACGGAGAAACCGGACATGGGGATGGACCCAGCAGTTACGATCTGGCAGACGAATGGGAGATTCCTATACAAGCCTATGATTTTACCAGGGCAAGCAAATTTAAGGGTGGTGCTACAAATCATGATATTTATCTGAGGTTTTCAACTGGCATGAACGGCACACCAATGCCATCATTTGCCAATGAACTTTCAGACGAGGATCGCTGGAGCTTGGTACATTTTGTAAAATCCCTTGCCGAACAAAAAGAAGGGCATGGGCATGAGGAATAAAATCAACCGTATTGCTTTTTTTAAATTAATTAAATTAAGGAGAATGTGTGTTATGAACAATATAAAAAACCTACGGTTTTTCTTAAGCGCATGCCTGCTCGCTATGGCCGTTCTTTTTTCCGGAGTTGCCCAGGCACATGAAGAGGAAAAGAAGCCGTACGTACCACGAAAGGTAGACATTTACGAAGGATTTCCTGATTGGTATAAAGGCGTTTTCGCAGATAATGTTGGTCTAAAAGAGGGTTCAGGGTTGTTTAAAGACCATTACAAACCACCATTTATGCATATGTATATGTATCCGGGGAGACACTATGAGCCACCTACCCGTTTTGACCATTCTATATTCATCGAGAAGGAACGCAGAGACTTGTGCATTAGGTGTCATGAAACTATAAATACGGGAGCTATCGAAGATTGGAAAACCTCTGCTCATTACAATCCAAGGAAGACGCCTATAATTGCGCGTAAGACCAAGATTATAGAGGATAGCATAGGGAAAGAAATTTCGGTGGTAGATTGTTTCGACTGTCATGTCGATACGGAGAAAAAGC
>Ga0187833_10005393_pt1 | contig 12099 bp, 12 predicted proteins | sample ETNtaG_37_FD_167968 | JGI IMG/M metagenome (GOLD analysis project Ga0187833, IMG submission 167968) | Marine microbial and viral communities from oxygen minimum zone, Eastern Pacific Ocean - ETNP2014_SV_400_PacBio MetaG (Illumina Assembly) | ecosystem: Environmental > Aquatic > Marine > Hypoxic... | reverse complement strand
TCTACAACATTAAAAAAATAATTGGGCTAACAAAATCAAAAGATATGCAAGCTTTTTTATTTTTGCGAATTAGGATTTGGGTGTTTCCGGACAACGCCTGAAATATTATTATGTAGCGTGCTGGGATGGCAGAATGGTAACGCAACCATCTAATAAATGGCGTTCTCTAACGAGAATCGTGGGTTCAATTCCCACTCCCAGCGCGCATTATTATTAAACGGTCAAAGTAGATAATTAATAATCAGTGTTCTCTCGCGAACTAATAAATGATTAAGAAATATTTAAATGCTCTTATCTCCCAATTATTCCATGTCACAAAACAAACTCATCTACATAGAAACATACGGCTGCTCAGCCAACCAAAACAATTCCGAAATCCTAGCCGGCCTCCTAACAAGTTCAGGATTCCAAATAACAAACAACAAAGAAATAGCCGACACCGTAATCCTAAACACATGCATAGTAAAAAACAAAACCGAAAACAAAATAAAAAGAAAAATCCAAGATCAATCCAAAACTAAACAACTTACAATAATAACCGGTTGCATGCCCGACACAGACTCTAAAAACATAAAACAACTAAACCCCAAGGCCCTCCTCTTAGGAACCAAACACCTAAAATCCATAGTCAAAACCATCCAAGACAAAGAATCAACCCTCTCAATTCTAAACAACTCAGACAACACAATCAACCACAACAAAGAAAAAGAAGAAAAAATCCTCCTACCTAAAATCCCATTAAACAATTTAATCTCAATAACCCAAATCTCCGAAGGTTGTCTATCGAACTGCACTTTCTGCAAAACCAAACTATCAAAAGGCAACCTCCATTCATACACTCAAGAAAAAATAATAAGGTCCATCAAAAACGATTTAGAAGCAGGAGCAAAAGAAATCTGGCTAACCAGCCAAGGAAACGGTTGCTACGGAATGGACCGAGGCAGCAGAGAACTCCCAGAACTCCTAACCAAAATCCTATCTCTACCACATAGATTCAAACTACGCCTAGGAATGATGAACCCCCAACACGTCCCCCCAATCCTAAACCAACTTCTAGAAATCTACAAAAACAAAAAAATGTACAAATTCATCCACCTCCCAATCCAATCCGCCTCAAACAAAATCCTAAAAGACATGAAACGCCCTTACAAAATTGAAGAAGTAAATCAAATAATCAAACTCTTCAAAGACTCATTCCCAAACATAACAATAGCTACCGACATAATAACTGGCTACCCAACAGAAACAGAAACAGACCACCAACTAAACCTAAACTTCATAACCAAACACAAACCAAACATCCTAAACCTCTCAAAATTCTCAAAACACAAAAACACCCAAGCCCAATCCCTAAAAGAACTTCCAATCGAAACCCTCAACAAACGAAACTCAGAAATCATGAGACAACACAGAAACACCGCCTCAGAAAACAAACAACACTTCAAAAACCAAACCCTAAAAGTCTTAGTAAACAAAAAAACCTACCTAGAAAACATCTACGAAGCCCGAGACGAAAACTACAACATCATACTGATCAAATCCAAAGACAAATCCATTTTAGGAAAAACCATCGAAGTTAAAATCACAAAGCTCGGCGTCCATCACATGATTGGTGAGATACTGGAGTAGAAAACAAATCCCCATGATGAACCATAATTCCAGCCCTTCTCCCAGAAAAATGATTCTTTCCCTCAGGAAGATCTAAGGCCTCAAGAAGATCCACACCATTCTCATCAGAGATTTGAACTACAGGTTTAACAAGAAGATAACCTCTAGCTCTAACCTCACCACCTACAATTTCAGCACTACCTCTAACAATCTTAACCTCTAACCTATCATCCCCAACAATTGCCCCTTTATTAAAAATACCAAAATAAGCCACCTTTCCAGCATCATAACCAACTTCCCTCTCATCAGGAAATCTAAAACCTCCTACATCTAAGTTACCTAGATAATATCTCTCCCCATTACTTCCACTCATCCCCTAAAAACAAATCAACCCTTTAAAAAAACATCTATCCCAAAACATCTATATAAAAAACATCATAGGAGTAAAAACCACAAAAATCAAGAACCAGCATAATCAACATTCACATCAAACATCTTTTCCCATAATCCAACCATTCTTCTCCCAGAATCCTCATCACGTTTAACACTTAAAAGATTTATAAAATCCCTAGGATCTTCATAAATAACAGATTCCCCCTCATGCATCCTATTAAAATCATAACCCATAACTCAAACAACAATCAAAACTTTAAAAACATTCCTATATCAAAAACTAAACCGACTTAAACCCCTTCCACGCCGCCTCAAACAACTGCTCCATCGCAGCCGCAAAAAAATCAGTACTTAACCAAATAGCCACATCATAATTAGGATGCACTATCTCATCATCTAAAATCATAAACAACAACTGACTACTATCAACAATCGCAAACCTAGCCCTCATCTTCGGAGTATGCTTAACTTCAGCAACCTTCGACAATTTCTTAGCAACAGCCCTATTAGTATCATCAATCGGCGCAACAATTCTAATCACAACTCCTCGCTTCTTAGCCTTCTCCAAAATCGGCATCAACGCCTCTAACTTTCTATTAATCCCAGGAGCTGTAGTAACAATAGTTATAGTTTTCTCCGCATCTCTTATCATCATATCCAAATGATTATAAACATTCTGTCTCCCTTTAACACTCCCCGAAAGATCCGCAGGCTCAACAAACTTAATCCCCTGATGAAAAATAGTATTCAACTCAGTCAACACTTCCTCTTTCTTCAATGCATCAAGTCTCTTACTCCTCTCCTGAGCATGCACAACCAAATTTTTCTTAACTCTCTCAATAACCTCCTCAGGTTTAAGAGCAACAAATTTTATCGGCTTCCCCAATTTCATAACTATAAATCCTTTCTTCTCCAACGTCTCCAGAATATCATAAGTCCTACTTCGCGGAACATCACTTATATTACTCAACTCCCCAGCAGTACTAACTCCCCTCGACAACAAAGCCGTCCAAACCTTAACTTCATACAAATTAAGATCAAAAATTTTCCTCAGCCTGCTCAAAAACTCATCTTTAACAATCATCTTAATACCTCTTTGATAAGTCTATAATTGATTTACAGTATTTAAATGTTTTCGTCATTGTAACATGGTACAATATTAAAAACAGTATTTAAACAAACCTTCTCAATAAAATACAGTTTTCAACATAAGGTTTCTCGAGGTGCTTTTAGAATGTATATAAAATAATAGAACTATATCTTCTCAAACAAAAAGAAAGATTTTATATACGAGAAAACACACAGAATAATATGAAACAAGAAAAAATTATAATACTTAGAAAAGACCACAAAGAACTAGTAAACAAAGTACAAAATATAGATCCAATTCAAGATTCTAAAAAAGAAACAGAGATATGGGATAAGTTAAGTAACGAAGCACTTGAAAACTTTGAAAATTCTTACTAATCCTACAATGAAAAAAGGAGAAATCTGGCTAGTTAATATTCCAAGTTCTAGAGGCCATGAACAACACGGATCAAGACCAATTATCATCACCTCAAATCCAGAAGCAAACATCATCGCAATAATCCCCCTTACAACAAATTTGTCCTATTCAAGATTCGACCATACTATAAAAATAAATCCTTCCCATTGCAATGGACTCAATGAAAAATCTTTAGCATTAATATTCCAAGTAAGAGCAATAGACAAAAATAAACTAATAAAGAATATTGGAATAATTGAAAACTTAACACTAGAAGCTATCAACAAAAAGCTAAAAGATTTTTTAATACTTTAAACCTTCTCAAACCCAATCCCAATCCCATTCCCCTTAACCTTCTCCTCAAACCTCTCTTTATATTTTTCCAATTTCCCAACACTAACCACCTTACTCCCCGTCCTCTCTTTAATAAAACTTTCAAACTCTTTAAACTTAGCAAGCATCTCAGCCAACTTTCCATCAACCTCAATACCCAATTTAATTCTATCCCCCTTGACCAACCCCACCTTCTTCCGAGCAGCTTGAACCTTCCGTGATATCTCCCGAGCATAACCCTCCGCCTCCAACTCCGGAGTCATTTTAACATCCAACTTAACCTCAATTTCTCCTCCTTTTCCCTTCCCAACTTTAACATCCTTAACATTCAACTGCCCTTTCACAATCTCAACCAAATCCTTACTCAACTTCCCATCAACCAAAACCGAAGCAGAAGCCAACGGCCACTTCAACCCAATCCCAACCTTATCCCTCTCAGCAAACCCTCGCTCAACAACACCCAACATCAACCCAAACTCATCTTCCAATTTCTTATCAATTTTCTTCTTATCCGATTCAGGCCACTTAGACAAATGCACACTCTCCTCCTTAACAACTTTCATCTCCCTAAGATCCTGCCACAACTTCTCACAAACCAGAGGACAAACCGGAGCAAACATTCTCAAACAATTCAAATAAACTTCAAAAATACTATCAAACACAATCTGTTTTGTTTTCTCATCATTGGCCTTATCTCTAGTTATCTTAATATAAACTCTCGACAAATCCAAAAACAATCCTTCAATTTTCCCAATTAATTTATCCAACTGATAAGATTCAAACAAAGCCGTAACCTCCTCAATAGTTGAATTCAACCGCGACAAAATATACCTCTCTTCTAACCCTAACTTCTTCACATCAATTTTCACAACTTTATTATCCTTCACAAAATCCCTAAGATAATTTCCAATATTAGATAAAATTAAAAGATTCCTTTGCTTTTGCTTAATATCCTCCCAATTAAAATTAATATTATCTCCTGCAGTAATCTCACAAATATAATACCTAAAAATATCTGAAGAAAACTTATCAACCACCTCATAAGGACTAACTATATTCCCCAAGGACTTCGACATCTTAACACCTTGAAAATCCAAAATCATTCCATGTACAAACACATTTTCATAACTAGTTTTATTGAACATTATCGATGAACAAATTTGCAATAATGAAAACCATAATCTTATCTGATCATTACCCTCTAGAATCGCATCAGCAGGAAAATATTTCTTCAATAACTTAGCATCATTATCCAAACAATTCCAACTCACCGTCCCTGAATCGATCCACACATCCGAAACATCTGGAATCCTCTTATATTTATTTCCATCTTTCTCAATTATTACTTCATCAATCCAAGGTTTATGTATAGAAAGATCATCAAACTTCTTCCCAGTCAACTTCTCCAATTCCTCCAAACTTCCAACAACAAAAAAATCCTCTTCATTATCTTCATTAACCCAAATTGGAACTGGGCAACCCCAAAATCTCTGCCTAACAGCACTATTATCACGAAGATTCTCAGACCATCGATCATAACTCTCCCCAGATTTCTTAGGAACCCATCTAACTGATTTATTCATCTCCATTATCTTAGGAACCAAATCACTAGTCTTCAAAAACCATTGCTCTGTAGTTCTAAAGATAACTGGCTTATGACTTCTCCACGAATAAGGATAGTCATGTTCCACCATTTTCGTCGCAAGCAAATACCCTCCATCTCTAAAATAATCGACAAATCTCTTATCATCCTCTTTAGCAGTCCAACCTTTAAAATGCCCACTTACAAACTCTCCCCTTTCATTCAAACTATTATATCCTTCAATGCCATATTTTCTTCCAACTTCCTCGTCCTCAGGACCACACCCCGGAGCACAATGCACCAACCCAGTACCAGAAGAAGTATCAACATACTGCTTACTCAAAATAATCGTATGCAAATTCTTACTCTCCTTCTTAAGCTCATCATACTTACCCACCATCTCTTCTTTCAAAAAATGCTCATACTCTTGCCCTTCTAACTCAGAACCCTTAAACTCTTCAACCACCTTATATTTCTTTTCCATAACCGAATCCATAAAATCCTCAACCAAATCTTTTGCTATAATCCAATATTCTGATCCGACTTTTATCCTCACATAGTCAACATCAGGATTAACCATAATAGCAAGATTAAAAGGGATAGTCCAAGGAGTAGTAGTCCAAATAAGAAAATACTCATTCTTACTATCTTTTTTCTTAAACTTAAGAAAAATAGAATCATCTTTTATTAATTTATATTCCAACTCATGCTTCGCCAATGCAGTCTCAGACTGAGCATCCCAATGCATAGCTTTCTTACCTTTATACAACCTGCCTTGCTCAAATGCCTTCCCAAAAAAAGCCCACTGCCCCGATATAAACTCCTTCTTAACGGGCATATAAGCATTATCAAAATCCATCCATACCCCAAATCTCCTAAAATCATCATTCATTTCAGCAGCAGATTTCAAAGAAAAATTCATACACTCTTTAACAAATCTCTTAACCCCATATTTAGCAATATCATCCTTCGTCTTCAACCCAAGTTTTTTCTGCACTGCATTCTCGGTAGGAAGTCCATGCATATCATACCCCGCACGATCCCATACATCATACCCTTGCATCCTTCTATAACGCAAAACCAAATCCTTCAAAGACTTATTCCAAGCATGCCCAATGTGAATCTTACCCGAAGTATATGGAGGACCATCAAGAAAATAAAACTCCTTCCCCTTAGCATTCTTCTTTCTAGACTTTTCATATATCTTCTCTTCGCGCCAAAACTTCAGCATCGCTTCTTCTACTTCTTTAAAATCATACATTTTCCTTATATCCTATCTTAACTTAATTTCCAAGCTTTTTAAATTTATTATCAAACACATAAAATCTCCACGCACATTCAAAAAGAACGCGCCACTATATTATAATTAGAATAACACTAGCTATGAAAACATTCAAAACCCTATAACATTTCACACTAGCCATTTTCGTAAACAATTAATTATCTAGAAGTATTTAAACTTGTTGGTTAATTAAAAATCCTAATTGTCTTTCAACACTTTTCTTAGTCAATCTTCCTCTTCTATCTGGGTATACTTCAACAATAACTGGCTTGTTACTTTTTAGATAAGGTAAATATTTTCCAATTTGATCACCTCTAAAAATTGCAAATCCAGAGCCATAATGTAAAACCATCTTATTCTTCTTTCTTTGATAATTCTCATCATAAATTTTGACTCCACTCATCCCAACAACCTCTATAAAAAAATTGTTAACCTTGAAATCAGCTCTCTTTCGACTATTTGGTAATACCTTAACCTCATGTTCATAAGTTAATTTATTATCATAAAGCCAACCAGTAACTATCTTTTCATAAGAAGATTTAACCAAAAATCCATCTTTTGCAAGAATCTTTTTTCTTAGTCCAAAAATTGGTTTCCTTTTTTCAATTCCATGATAATCCAACCAACTATTAACAGTATTCTTATCAACATTATATAAATTTCCTATTTCCTGAGTACTCCATTGAAATTCAATATAAAATATATAAAGAACATATCTAGAAGGAATTTTAACTTTCCTATGTTTTTGTAATATTATGCAAATCTCACGTGCCTCTTTTTTGTTTCTAATCTTCATTTTCTCTAATTTTAGCATATTTAATATAACTTTCTCACCCATATTATATTTTTTAATTAATTCGCAAACACTCTTACCACTGTCATACTCCTTAGCTACCTGTTTTGATGATGGTTTTGAATACAACTTCGTCTCTGAAGAACTTCTTATGATAACTCCATTTTCAATGAGAACCCTCTTAATAACAGTTTTACTTCTCCCAACTCGTTTTCCTATTTCACTAAGGCCCTTACCTTCAGTTCTGTAGAGATCAACTATTCCATTTATATGTCTAATTGACAATTTAATCTTATTATATGGTTCCAAACCTTTCACAAATCTTCCATTATTTTTATCTCTCATCTAAAGCCTCATTAACAAGTTGATCGGCCATAATCTGAAATTTACTACCCCTATTAACATGATTATAAGTCACTTTCTCAAATGCTCTTTCACAATTCTTTACCTCTTGAAATAACGGATACAAATGTTTAGCCTTTATCCTATAAATTCCACTAATCTGTTTAATAACAAATTCAGAATCCATAAAAACCTGAACTTCATAACGAGTATATTTAGCAACTAATTCAAGAGCTTTAATCAATGCCCTATATTCAGCGACATTATTTGTTGCCTCCCCAATACATTCCTTATACTTACTTAGCATGCTGTTATCTTCATCCCTAATGACAACACCAATTGCTGAAGGCCCAGGATTTCTTCTAGAACCACCATCAGCATTAACATATACTTTATTTATCATAACAATTCACATTAAATTCAACTATAAAGATTTTTCTATACAAATCCCACCCCAAACTTCCCCCCACTAACTTCCACAGCATTAACAACATCCTTCAAATCCTCAACCATCTCTCCAATCCCACCAAGATCTTTCTTCGACAAAGTCAACTTAATCTCAGAATTCATAGCCTTCTTAGCATTAGTCTTTTCCTGTCTGACCCTAGATAAAACATCAAGGAACAAATCAAACTCTTCACTCTTCCCAACCTTTCCACTTTCAGGCCACTTAGAAACATGAATACTCTTATCTTTCTCCAAACCTTTACTCTTAGAACTCTTCTTAAAATGTTCCAAATAAATCTCCTCACAAACAAACGGAACAATAGGCGCGAACAATTTCAAAATCACCAACAACCCGCTATACAAAGCATACTGCGCCGACTTCTTCTTCAAGCCCTTCCCAGTATAAACCCTCTTCTTAACAATCTCCAAATAATTATCCGCAAACATCTTAAAGAAAAACCTCTCAACTTCAAGCTTCGCCTGAGAATACTCATACTTCTCAAAACTCTCACTACAAACCTCAACCAACTCGTCAACCCTATCCAAAAACAAACTATCTATCTTCTCCAACCGAGCAGGCTTCTTCCCATCCCAATCTTCAAGATTCATAAAAACAAACCTCGAGGCATTCACTAACTTATTAAGAAGCTTCTTCCCCGCAACCAAATCTTGTTCCTGATAATCTAAATCTCCCCCAAGCTTCGAACCAGCCGCCCAGAACCTAAGAGCATCAGCCCCATACTCATCTATAACTTTCCTAGGATCAATTGAATTACCTTTACTTTTACTCATCTTTTCCTTACCTAAAGTAACAACTCCCGAAATCACGACATCCTCCCAAGGAATCTTCTTCTCATGATACATCGACTTAATAATCGTATAAAACGCCCAAGTCCTAATTATATCATGAGCCTGAGGCCTAAGCGAATACGGAACCTTAACCTTACCATCAACCAACGAACTAGCAATCTTTGGAGTCATCGAACTCGTCATCCAAGTATCAAGCACTTTCGACTCACCCTTCATATCCTTCTTACACTTACCACATTTCTTCTTAACCTGCAACGGATCAACCGGCAACTCACTAACCTTAGCAACAACAACCTCCCCACATCCACAATTCCAAACCGGAATCGGAACCCCAAAATGCCTATCACGACTTATACTCCAATCCCACTCCAACCCATTAACCCAATTCTCATACCGCTTATACATAAACTTAGGATTCCAATTTATTTTCTTACCTTGCTTAATCAACTCCTTCTTCTTATCAAGAACCTTAACAAACCACTGCTCCGTCGAAATAAACTCCACATCCGTCCCGCATTTATCATGAACATTCGTCACATGATTTATTTCCTTCTGCCCATCAATCAACCCATTATTCCTCAAATCATCCAATATCTTTTTCCTAGCTTCTTTAATCTTCAACCCTTCATAACCCTCAACACTTATCTTCCCATCCTTCCCCAAGATCATACGAGGCTCAAGATCATGCCGATTAATCGCATCAACATCAAACTTATCCCCATAACTACAAATCATCAAAACCCCAGTCCCCTTATCTATCTCAGCACTCTCATCCTCAACTATTGGAACCTCCTGACCAAAAATAGGAACCCTCGCCCTCTTCCCAACATACTTCTTATACCTCTTATCTTTAGGATTCACAAAAACCGCAACACAAGCCCCCAACAACTCCGGACGCGTCGTAGCAATCAACAAATCTTTCCGACCTTCAGAATCCTTAGATTCTGAACTTGCCACCCGACCTTCAGGATCTTTAGATCCTGAACTTACTATCTCAAACTTCAAAGTAGAAAACAAACTACCTCTTTCCTTATCTTCCAACTCCGCCTGAGCAATAGCCGTCTGACACTCCGGACACCACAACGTCGGAAACTCCTTCTTATACGCAATCCCTGAATTATACAACTCAATAAAAGACTCCTGACTTATCTTCCTAGAATTATCATCAATCGTCGAATAAATCACATCATAATCGCAACTCACCCCAATATCCTTCCAATCCTGAATAAAATCCGGAGTAATCTCCTTAAGAGTCTTCAAACACAACTTAATAAAATCCGCCCGACTCATATCCTTACTCCTAACCTTCTTCAACCTCTCAACCAACCTCTCCGTAGGCAACCCATTATCATCCGTCCCAAACGGATAAAACACCCCCTCCTTCATCCTCCGATACCGCGCAATAAAATCCTGCTGCGCATACGAAAACGCATGCCCAATATGCATCTTCCCACTAACCGTCGGAGGCGGCGTATCTATACTAAACCCACATTTCTTAAAATCCGTCCTATAAACCTTCTCCTTATCCCAAAACCTAAGAATCTTCTTCTCAACTTCCTTAACATCATACTTTGCCATCTCTATCAAGAGTTAAAATATGTTTTAAAACTTTCTACTGGCTAAAAATTAGTGGAGAGCGCCACCGCCGGGAGTCGAACCCGGAGTTCTCGAACAAGAACAACTGCTTATCAAACAGCAACCTTACCGTTAGGATAACAGTGGCATTCTCTCCAAAATCAGATAGATAAAAAGATTTATATAGTTAATCCACCTAAACAAATCAACTCTCGGACAAGAACCTTACCGTTGGGTCTTATCAACCCTTTTTATTTTCTATTAAATAAATCTAGAAATTATCCTCACTCAAGCTAATTTTATAAACAACCCTCACATCAACTTGTTAGGCGAAATTTGAAAAAACAAACACTTTTAAATATGATAATTTTAGCAATTTTATGAAAGCGGAATTCTTTTTACAACAAATCAGAAATGAGTTTCCACAGGTAGAGTGGAAAAAATATCGCATACTTACTCATGGTTGGGACCATGTAGTTATTGTTTTTGATGAAAAGCTCATTTTTCGCTTCCCAAAGGATGCTGAATATAAAGAAGAGTCCAGAAATGAAACACAATTGCTCAAGTTTTTGAAAAAAAGAGTAAAGGTCGGTATTCCCGAATATACCTTTGTATCTAAAGATAAGTCACTTGCTGGATACGAAATGCTGAATGGTCGAGAGCTTAAATTATCTCACTATAAACGCTTTACTCACTCGGAAAAAGAAAAGTTTGCTAAACAAATGGCTGGTTTTCTTACTGGTTTACACTCAACCCCAGGCTCAGCTATTTCAAAGTTCAATATAAATGTAGATAATTCAAGTAAAGATTATAAAGAACTTGCTAGCAATACAAAGAATTTTCTTTTTCCTCGCTTCAATAAAAAAGAAGTTTTGATAGCCGAAAAATATTTGGATGAATTGAAAAGCGCTCTCGACCAAAGTAATTATCAAAATGTGCTAACTCATAATGATTTAACTTGGGAACATATACTTTGGAATAAAAATAAAGTAAACATTATTGACTTTAGTGACCGCACATTTGGAGACCCAGCAAGTGATTTCGCAGGATTGTGGGAATATGGACAAAAACTTGTTCATAGAGTTTATGAATTGTATCGAGGCAAAAAGGATGACCAACTTTTATATAGGTCACAATTGTATTTCAAAAGAATTCCGCTTTTTATAATGAAAGATGCACTTGATGGTTATCCGTGTACTTTTAAAGAAGGATATGAGATGTTTAGAAAAAGGTATAAAATTGCTAAAATTAAATAAGAATGTGTTTGTTTTTTCAAACTCAAGGGGACGTTGCACTTATTTTTTCTTCCGTTACTCTCCAGAAAAAATACCCTCGCCTAACACAGTATATGCGGTTCGCTCGTTGCACTTCGCTCTCCCATATTTTGCTCCATTGCATTTCGCAAAACATCGCATATACTAAACGTTAAGTGAAATAAATTAATTTTA
>Ga0187833_10005392_pt1 | contig 12102 bp, 12 predicted proteins | sample ETNtaG_37_FD_167968 | JGI IMG/M metagenome (GOLD analysis project Ga0187833, IMG submission 167968) | Marine microbial and viral communities from oxygen minimum zone, Eastern Pacific Ocean - ETNP2014_SV_400_PacBio MetaG (Illumina Assembly) | ecosystem: Environmental > Aquatic > Marine > Hypoxic... | reverse complement strand
GTATAAGATAAAAAATTACTCTGGATAATTTTTTCAAAATTACTTTTATTATTTTGTTAATAATTTTCATTTTATAAATTAGATAGTTTTCCATTTTCTTTATTTAACTTAATATAAGAGTCCTTAATCAAACTTATTATACAATTAACAGTATTAATTTTATAATAAGGGTTATTTTTGTATTTTATATTTCTTTTCTTATTTAATATTTTTAATAACTCAAATTTGATTTTTTTACTATTACCATTGAGAGAAATTACACTTTTAGGAAATATCCTTCCTATTTGTCTATTACCTATGTTTATAGTTGGTGTGTTTAAAATAGGAACTTCCAAAATTCCACTTGATGAATTTCCAATCACACAATCAACATACTTTGCAAACGAAATATAGTTTTCAAAGCCAAACGATTTTAATAAATATGAATTTTGATTATTTTTAATAAAATTTTTAAGCATATTAATTATTTCTTGAGATCCTTCATCATTATTTGGGTAAGTAAAAACTATCATTGTGTTTTTCAAATCTTTTAAAGCTCTTAAAATTTCATTTAAATATTTAAATGTTGAATTTATATTATTTGTGATTGGGTGAAATGTAATTAAAAGATTATTTTTTTTAAATTTTATTTTTAATTTATCTTCTAAATTTTTTTTTGAAATTTTACTTAATTTTATTATTCTTTCAACGGCTAAACTTCCTACATTAAACACATTTTTTTTATTTCCCATGATTTTAACAACTCTTTTCATGCTATCATTGTTAGTGACAAAATGCAAAGTTGATAGAGATGTTAAAAAATTTCTTATTTTATTATCTAAAGATCCCACAGTAACATCACCACCATTAATATGAATAATAGGTATATTATTAAAAAAAGAACATAAACAAGGAGCAATCAACTCATGTCTATCTCCTAAAACTAATAAATAATCATATTTATTTTTTAAAAAAAATCTTGAAAATTCTTCTAAACTTTTTGAAATAGAATTTATTATATGAGGTATCTTATCTTTTTTTGGATAAATATTTATTCTTTTTTTTATCATAATTTTATCTTTGATTATTTCGTTAATTGTAAAACCATATTTTTTATCCAAATGAGATCCTGTTACAATTAAATCCAAATTTATTATTTTATCTTCTTCTAGTTTTTTTATCAAAGGAGCTAATATTCCATATTCAGCTCTATTTGCAGTTACTACACATATATTAATCATTTTTTATTAGTTCATTTTTCTTGTAATTTCTTTTTGAAGTCTTTCCTAAAATTTTATAAAACAATACTGGTGAAATACCTTTTCCTGGTCTTTTAATTGTTAAATTTTTTTTTGTAAATTTTTCACCTTCAAAAATATTTTCCAAAGCTACAATAGATTTTCTAACAATTTTAATATTTTTAAGTTCACTTTTAGATGGCTTTTTTACATACGATCCTAATATAGATTCTGTATTTCTAATGTTTTGTACCATTTTTTTAAATTGTTTTGGATCTAAGCTTGACTTATGATCTGGACCTTTCAATTTTTTACTAATAGTAAAATGTTTTTCAATAATCTTTGCTCCTAATGATGCTGCTACAATTGGTACTTCATAAGAATTAGAATGATCAGAATATCCTATTTCTACATTAAATTTATTTTTTATTGTTAACATAGATCTCAAATTGATATCTTCTATTGGTGATGGATATTCTGTATTACAATGCATTGCAATTATATTTTTTTTTGGTGTCCCTGATTTAATTAATGTTTTAATAGCAAATTCTATTTCTTCAATATTTGCCATACCAGTTGATAATATTAGTTGAGATTTTAATTTTCCTATAGCTTTAAGATAAGGCAAATTATTTATTTCTCCTGAAGGTATTTTAAAAAGATTTATTTTAAAATTTTTAATAAAGTTTATGCTTTCTATATCAAACACAGAAAAAAATATTTTAATTTTTTTATTATTAGCATAATTTATCAATTCAGTAATTCTACTTTCATTTAACTCTAATTTTTTTAATAACTTATATTGGTCATTATTATCATTACTTTGATTTTTTTTTTGATATGGAGCTAATTTAGTTTTTTTTAAAATTATATTTTCAGTTTTGAAACACTGAAATTTAATGAAATCTGCCCCAACATTTTTAACTTCATCAATTAATTTTTTAGCTAAACTTAATTTTCCATTATGATTAACTCCAGCTTCAGCAATTATAAATATTTTATTTTTTTTCATTGAATTTTTGCAAAATCATTAATATCTTTTTTGACAAGTGAGCCAGATGCTATTATGCAATTGTTTCCAATTTTAATATCATTGTTAATAATTGCTCCACTGCCTATAAAATTATTATTTCCTATTTTACAATTTCCATTAATGATTGCACTAGTAGATAAATGATTATTATTTCCCAATCGAACATTATGTTCAATCAGTGTTTTAGAATTAATAATATTATTATTACCTATTAAGCAATTAGAGTTAATGATTGCATGATGAAATATTGTATTGCATTCACCAATCTTTATATTTTTAGAAATATAACTTATATTCGAAAAAATATTAGGCAATATAAAATTATATTTTTTTAATAATTTATATTTACTTTCTCTTAAAATTGAGTTTTTAATTTGCCCTATAGCTATAAGTGCAAAAGAATATTTGTTTTTAATATTAATTAAATTACTATCTTTACCTAAATATTTTAAATTTAAGTTTTTGTTTTCTGATAAAGCAACATAGCCAGCAATCTTAAATTCTTTAGAATTTGATAATAGATCGATACATGAAACTGCATGACCTCCTCCGCCTAATAAAATAATTTTTTTCATTTATTTAAATTAATTTATATTTAAATCATATCTAGTTGGATGATCTCTATCACTATCACCTTTTGTAAACCATATTTCTTTAAAATTGTTTAATTTAATTTTTTTTGACAATTTACCTCCAATATGAAAATCATTTGACCATTGTCTATAATCCAATGGAGATAATAAGTTAGGAATATTAAAGTATTTGTTATTACTTTTGACAATTTTAAAACCAACATTTAATAATTTATTATTTTGATTTTTTCCTACAACAAAAAAATCAGTAATAGTTGTGTTTTGTAATTTGCATTGAATTAATATTTTTTTCCACACCTTTTCTTCATATCCTTTAATTGAAAAAAATTCAATAATTCTAGCGTATTTAATTTTTTTAACAATTTGAAATTTTATAACTGAAAAACCAACTAATTTATGTAAGGAATTTTTTATGACAAGAAAACTATATTCTTGAAAAGGATTATTTAAATATCTTTTTTTTATATAATCTCTATTTTTATTTACGCATAAGTTAAATTTTTTTGAAAACTGATCCCATAAAAAATTGTAATTTTTTGGAATTGATTTTGACCATCTAGCTTTCAAATTTTGTATATCATGAATTTTATTTATTTTATTGTATTTAAATAAATGTCTTTTATTTGATTTAACTAATACACTTATAAAATTACTAGAATGTATAAATATAAATCTTTGTAATTCAATCCCATTAATACTTCTTCCCAAATTTCTGTTTAAATTTATTGATTTTTTATTTGAACATAAAGATGCTACAAGATCATTTTCCCTATGCAAATTTAATAAAATTAAACCTATATTTGGATCTTTATTGTTTTTCAAAGATGTGAAAGCAGTACTAGTCCATAATAAACTAGTTATATTTTTATTAAATAATGCCTCATTTTTAATAGAAAAATTTACAGAATAAATTTTATTTTTTTCATCTGTTACAATATCAACCTGCCATTTACCTTTTTTATCCTGAAACCAATATCTTAAAAAATCCTGACTATAAATAAAAGATTTTGGTAGTTTTTTTTTACAAAATTTACTTAAATTATCTAAATCACTATCTTTTAGTTTTCTGATTATCATTAAATTTAAATTAATGAACTAGAATAAATTCTGGACTTGTCTACTCCAAATGAGATTAACGTTTCATAAATATTATGATACCAAAAACTTGATGCTATTAATATTGGTTCATTGTGTTTTTTAATTTCTTCAGGTTTCAAAACATTTAAAGTTCTAAAAATTGTACCTTGTTTGTGTGGATTGCTATCTACAAAAAATTTAACACTTGAATCTGAGAAGGTGACTGAATTATCAAGTAATAAGTTTGCATATTCACCTATACCCCAAACAATTATTTCAGAAAGATTAATTTTTATATCTTTAATTTTATTAAAAACTTCATTTATTTCATTTGATTTAACATTTAAATAAGTTTTTTCTTCAAAAATCTTTTTTGCTATTTTGCTTATTCTTGGTCTTACATGGTCATCAAGTGCACATGTATTAGCTCCATTTTTTAATAAAAGAGAGTGCATGTAAATTATTAAATGGGCTTGATCAATTGTTAGGAATTCTTCTCTAAAATTACTACTAATAAGAAAATTACCTTTTTCTAGGCCAAATTCTTTGATATCATTAACAAAACCCTCTATCTCATCAATCAAAGAATTCAATTCAGTGAAAATATATTTAATAACAGTATTTTTTTGAGAAATATTAAAGTATTTTTTTAAATTGGTTAAAACTTTAGTATATTGATTGACGCCTCTTACTTTTTTAAATGTCTTGATACTTCCTGCATCAACACTTGTAGTCAGTGATGCTATATCATGTTTTAAAAGTTGTGCGATTTCTTCAGAATAATTAATAGCATTTGAAAAGAATCTTTGAGTTTTTGGTTTAACAGCAGTATTAATATAGGAGATTAGTTTTTTAAAATCCGGTGACATGGTTGGCTCTCCGCCGCCCCAGGCAACTTGACAATCATCTCTTATTTTATCTTTCTTAACAAGTTCATCTAGTGCTTGAAAAATATCGTATTGAGAAACTTTACCACCATAATAAGTTTCGCTACAATAAGAACATTTCATATTGCATCTTGCATGATGCTCAATAGAAATATGATCAAATTTTTCTTCAGATACATCTTTCCATTCATTTTTTTCAAGAACAGGACATCCTAAACAATCAGTTTTTTCTTTATTATTAATTTTTTTAATAATTTCTTTTTTTGCTTTTATAATTCTATCTAAAGATACATCTAAGTTATTATTTAAAGAAAAAATTTTAACATCACCCATCATTTTTCCTTTATGATAATATCGCTTACAACAATGCCTTAGTTCATCAGGGGCATAGTAAATTGCTCTTTGAAGAAATCTGCAGCTTATAGTTTTTTTTGTTTCAATCATTTTTTTTAAATTATCATATACATACTTTTACTAGTTTTTAAATCTATTGATCCTATATAAGTACTACCAAATTTATCATTTGCAGCCCAGCGAAAATCTGAAATTTTATCAATATTCATAGTATGTTCATCAAAATAATATGTCCATTTATAAAATGGTTTTTGAATATCAAAATTGTCATGAAAATATTGACCTTTTTTTGTTTTAAATGCTAAATATGGTTGGGGACCGAATATTGGTTTCTGAAATTCTAGTGTGAATGTTTTATCTGTAATTGATTGATAAACTTTATTTTTGACTTTTTTTAATCGTAATGAAGATCTCATGGCATCTCTTGCATCACACCATTTAAATCTAATTTTTTTGTATTTTTGTGAAACTTTTTTTATAATTTCATAAACATATCTGATATCATTTTCCATATCTCTATAATCGTGATTTGTAAATGAAAGAATAACAGGCTTACCTTTTGAAGCTTCATAAAAAGCTTGTTCAACATCATTAATTTTCAATATCTTATGTCTTGTTCCTATATTTAAACATCTAGCTGTGTATCTCCTGCATTTGCCTGGTCTTTGATAATCATCATGTGAAGGATTATAGGGTGACCAAGTTTTCACTGCTCTTCTCCAATCACCAAATCTACCATTTGATAGATCATTACTGGTTGATTGATTATTATCAATTACACTTTGATTAGAATAATCAAATGGGATAAATTGCTCTAAAAACCAATTACTATCTGGTCTTATAGTGTGGAAACCTGGTCTATAGACACTAGGAAACCATAATTTATCAATTAATTTTCTATTTAAAATCTCATAAATAATTGATTGATTATTAAAATAGTGAGTTGAACAATGATTAGCTGATTTTGAAAATGACAATGGATGGTGATGGAAATAAAAATTATCTTTAATTTTTATTTTTTTATAAAATTTTTCATATTCATTCCATATTTTGTGAATACCTAAAGTTCTTTTCCTGGGATTATTTTCAAATCCATAATGATCCATGATAAACCAATTATATTTCCACCCATTACTAAAGCTATCTAAAAAATTATTGCGAAATTTTTTGCTAGTTATTTTTTTTAACATGCCTGTTAACTTGAGCCAGTTGTTATTATAATTAAGTAGATTTTTATTGAAAACCATTGCAATCTCATCTTCTAAACCATTAAAATCAATTTTTTTTAATTGAATTTTTCTTAAATTTTCAGCAGTGGGCTTTAATTTAATTCCGTAGATATTTTTTAATCTATCAAATGTATTAGTTAAACTCTCAGATAGTGGTCCTTCTGTATCAATACAGTGAACAACATGAACAATATCTAGCATAGCTATTATTTTTGACTCAATTTATTTGAAATAATTTTTGACAAACCATTAATTTTTTTAAATTTTGCTGAATTTATTTCTTTTTTTGTGAACTCAATATTAAATTTATCTTCAATTTCAAATATGAATTTAATAAAATTCAATGAATCAACGTATCCACTTTCAAAATAATCTGAGTCTGCAGTTAAAATTTTATTCAAATTTAAAGGTTTTTTTTTAGATAAAATTTTGATAATTTTTGATGTGATTTTTTGCACTTTTTAAATTAATCCTATTTTTTTTATATTTTCTTCATATGAAATAAAATTTTTATTATTAGACTCAATTTGAGTATAATGAATAAAATATTTAAACAATTTATCATATCTAGATTTAATATTTACTTTAGATTTATTTATATCATTAATATATAATTTATTTATTTTATGTAATATAATTTTATAATAAAAAAATCTTCTAAACTTATTGTATTTATTAAACTTTATGTTTTTTAGAATTAAAATAGCGACCAAACCTATTAAGCCCTTAGAATAATATTTAAGAAAAAATTTATTGAAATATCTACTAGTATATTTTTTAATTAAAAACTCCTTTACATCAATCCAGCTAGTTAAATAATCATGAATGTGTTTTTCAGAAAAAGTGTTAGTTATAGAGTTACTGATACTTTTCTTTACATATAAGTTTTTGTTAATGAAAATTTTAGATTTTATATAAAAAAAGGATTTAAAAAAAAATAAAATATCTTCATGATAGCCAGTTTTAAAAAAAATTTTATTTTTTAAAATATATGATCTTTTATAAATAGCAAAAATTACAGAATTATTATAATTCATACTTAAAAATAATTTTATAAATTTTTGTTTTTTAACATTTAATATATCTTTATCATTTCTCATAAATTTTTTCTTGATATTATCTACAAGTTCATAATTAAATGAAACTACATCATAGTTTTTTGTTTCTATTATTTTTTTTAATTCTATTAATGTATTTGGTTTAATAAAATCATCGCAATCTAAAAAGAAAATATAATTCCCTATAGCTTTTTTTATACCTATGTTTCTTGCCAAGCCAGGTCCTGAATTATCTATTAATTTTATATAGGAGAGTTTATAAATAAGTTTTCTATATTTCGAAATAATCATTTGAGAATCTTTTTTAGATCCATCATCAATAATTATTACTTCAAATAAATTTTTGTTAATATTTTGATTTAATATACTTTTTAAACACTCAGATAGTATTTTTGGTTTATATAAGTAAGGAATAACTATCGAAAATAATATTTTTTTTGTTTGCATATTTATGAAGATTATTTTTTAATTGATATTTGCTAATTTTATTAAGTGTTGCTCTAGGAAAATCATTAACAACAAAACACTTAGAAGGAATTTGATAATCAGCAAGTTTATTTAGGCAATGTTTGTATAATTTTTTTGATTCAATCTTTTTATTTAATTTTAATTTAATAAAAGCATATATCATTTCACCTAAGTTTTTAACTTGAATTCCGATTACTGCACTTTCTATAATATTAGGATATATATTAAGAATTTTTTCTACATCTAAGGGGTAAACATTAATACCTCCTCTAATTATAATGTCTTTCTTCCTACCTGTAACATATAAATATCGATCTTGATCAAAGTATCCGATATCACCAGTATAAAAAATTGTATTATTTTTAGGTTCTATTTTTGTTTTAGACCTAAGGTTATAGTAACCTGAAAAAATATTTTTAGTTTTACAGCAAATTTCTCCTTCAACATTATTTAGCTTTGTTAGTTTTGAATTTTTATATATAAATACATTGTAATCACGTGTTACTTTTCCGTTTGAATTAATTTTATTTATTTCCTTTTTTAAATTTATATTTGTTATAGTTCCTACTTCTGAAGCACCATAAGTATCGTAGATTTCAAAATTTGAATTATTTATAAGCTTGTTTTTTATTTTATATTTTAATGGTGAACAACAAGATACAAAAGTTCTAAGTGAGTTTATTTTTTTTAAGTTATTTTTATTCAATTTACTTGATATCATTTCTATTTGATCTGATACTAAAATTGAGAAAGTAATTTTCCATTTAAAAATAGTATTAAACCAATTTTTTATTGTAAATTTATTTAAAATTATGCAAGTAGAATTTAAAATAATTGGTAAAACAAGTAATCTAAATGAGATTGAGTGATATAAAGGAGTTGATATTAAAATTACCTCTTTGTCACTTAGCTTATAAATCTTTCTTGCATGTTGACTTCTTAAAATTTTAATATGTTGAGAAAAAATTGTAACTTTTGGCTCGCTTGTGGAACCTGAAGTTAAACCTAATAAAAAGTTGGATTTTGAAGATGTGGTGTTTATTTTTAAAATATAATCAGTTTTTGGTTTAACCAAAAATTCACTAAAGTTTTTAAAGATTTTGGAAGATGAGTCTAAATCAACACAATTTTTTTTTTTTAATTTCATTTTTTTAAAATTTAGTCCCTTTAAATATGCATTCCAAGAAAATAAATATTTAACATTTAATTTATTTAATTGATTAATAATATCCTCTTTGCTCAATGATGGATTTAGTGGGGCAATAGACAAATCTAAGTTTGCAGCTGAATAAAATATTTGCGGGTAAATTATTGAGTTATAATAAATAATAGCAATTATATCACCTTTTTTTAGGTTAATTTTTTTTAAATTAAATGATATTTTTTTTATTCTTTCATACAGTTCTTCATATGTTAAATACTCATCATTGCATGCATAAGCAATTTTTGTAGGAGATTTAATTCTATTTTTTATAATATAATTTATTAATTTCATTAACTATTTATTTTTTTAATAACTTCTTTATAAATTTGATTAGTATAATTCATTTTAATTCTACTTAATTTTAATAAAAATTTATATGAATCCCATAAATATTTTAATTCAATTTTTTTTCCTTTTTTAAAATCATTTAACATACTCATTGTATGTATAGAACTTGATAATGTTTGATTTATTCTTTGGTTATAATTTTGAGAATGTGTTATTTTTAAAAAATTCATAACTTCTTCACCTTCAATCATAATTTTTTTAATCATATTTATCGCTTTTTTATTATTTTTAAGCGCTTGATTATTTTGCTTAAAATATAATGCTGTCATGTTAAAAGCTAGAGCATTTAAAGATTTTATATATAGTTCTGAGTAAATATCATTTACTTTGGGAGATTTGGATGTTGATTTAAAAGCTGCTCTAAGTTTATTTGCTTTATCTTCCATTTTTTTACTTATTGCTTTTAGAGGATATCCTCTTTGAATATGTCTAACCATAACGAAATTTGACGATTTCTTTACTGAAGAAAGCCACATTGTCATACCAATAATATTTTTAATGTTGAAATAATTTAGTCTTTCTTTTTTTATTTTTCTAGAAAAAAAATTATTGATCCACCAAAAAGGAATATTGGTACAAGGAGGTATAATAGCTGTATTATTATCAACTATACCAGAAATACTTTTGATCAAAGTTTTATTGTAATCTTTTAATTTTACAGTAATAAATAAATAATCAATTTTTATTCCACTTATATTTTTAATTGATTTATAAACCTTAAATCTTATATTGATTTTAATATTTTTTTTTATTAAAATCTTTTTATTTTCATTTACTTGTATATTTAAACCTGCCTTTATAATTTTTTTATAGGTATCTTCTTTGGTTATTATTAATATCTCATAACCATATTCGTATAATGAATAAGCTATATGTGCTCCTATTGCCCCACAGCCAATAATTACAGCTCTCATAAAGAAATATTCTTAATCCATTTGTCTTTTTTTAGTGACTGAATGCAATATTCTAAAAACTTGATTCCCTGAAAGGAATGATTGTGATCAAAAACATAATTGTTTTTTATATTAAGGCTATCTCTAGCAATGTCCTCGTACATATTAGAAAATGCTTCAATAAACCCTGATGGATGACCCATCCTATATCTATTATATCTAGATTGATCGAATGTATTTGATTTTATTGATCTATCTATTTTTTTAATAACTCCATTTGAATAATTTAATATAATTACTTCAAAGTTATCGTGTCTCCACATTATACTACATTTTTCAAAATACAGCTCAATTGCTAAATTATTTCTGTTGCCTAAACATGTTTTAGAGAACCAAAATATGCCACTAATATTATTGTTATATTTTAACAAAATCTTTGCATCAGAAACTAAATTATTAATTTTTGATACATTGGATAAAATTGATGTAGGATTTTTTTTTATTAGAAATACTGAAAGATTGAATAAATGGACTCCTAAATCTAAAAACAGATTGGGTATACTATGATCAACTTTTCTCCAATTTTTAACTTTTTGATTACTTAATTGATTTCTTAAAAAAGATTCTTGGGTCATTTGTAAATTAAAATGCAAAAGTTTTCCTAGGTTATTATTTTTTATAATTTGTTCAATTTCTCTGATTGCTGGGTACCCAATATAATTATGAATAACATAAATTTTATTATTATAATTTTTCAAAATTTTTTTAATTTTTTGAATTTCATTTAAGTTTGATAGAATTGGTTTCTCAATAATTATATTAGCATTCATCAAAATCAATTCTCTTAATACATTATAATGGTTTGGTGTTGGTGTAAGAACTACAAAGAAATCAACTTTGTTGATCTCTTTATTTAATAGAGAATTTAAATCATTGTATAATCTTTTTTTATCTACATTATATTTTTTTGCAGATTTTGTATTATCTTTAATATTACGGCTAAAAAAACCTGAAACCACTTGGAAATTTGAGTCAAGCTTACTAGCTATATAGTGAATATTTCCAATAGATGAATTTATCCCTCCACCAATGAAAGATAGGGTTAATGGTTTTTTTAAATTCTTTAACATTAAATACCAGAAATATATTTGTATATTTTTGAACAAACAAATTTTATTTGTTTAACTGTTAATGTAGAGCTACTAGGTAAACAAAGTCTATTGGTATAGATATTGTTCAAGTAATTAATATCATCACTTTCATATTTTAAAAATGGTTTTTGTAAGTGATTAGGATACCATAAAGGTCTGGCTTGAATTCCACACCTATGAAGTTTTAAAATCAATTTTTTTAAATCCTTTTTATTAATTTTTTTTGCATTTGCACTCAAAATTCCAGAAACAAAAGGTAAATATATCACTCCACCTGAACCCATAAGAAGATTATATTCATTAAAAAAAACGTTAATTTTGTTGTTAGAACTCATACATTTATTTCTTATGTTTAAGTGTAAAAGCGAATGAATACCAGAGAGTATTAATCATTGATTCAAGTATAATTAATAATTTTACTAATAAATTTGAATTTATAAGGAGTTTCAGAAGGCTTAGTTACACTATATATTAAATGATTATTCCAACTTTTATTTAGATATATCCAAAGATAATATGTTAGAGTGTCATCATTTGGTCTTGTCTTTTCAGGAATTGATGGAGAATTATAAAATTTAATATTTAAATTA
>Ga0187833_10005391_pt1 | contig 12103 bp, 10 predicted proteins | sample ETNtaG_37_FD_167968 | JGI IMG/M metagenome (GOLD analysis project Ga0187833, IMG submission 167968) | Marine microbial and viral communities from oxygen minimum zone, Eastern Pacific Ocean - ETNP2014_SV_400_PacBio MetaG (Illumina Assembly) | ecosystem: Environmental > Aquatic > Marine > Hypoxic... | reverse complement strand
TTCGTCGTTGCCACCGACGACGATGAACTCGAGCAGATTGCCGGTCGCTTCGCGGGCAATCTGACTGGTTGTTTGTACACGCATTCTGACGGCGATGACGATTTGCTCTACGATCGAATCGCGCCTCATCTTCGTCGTCGGGTGGGACGCTTATTGAACGACAAGATGCCGACGGGCGTTTTGGTGGTTCCCTCGATGAACCACGGTGGACCCTACCCGGCCACTGGGCACCCTGGCTTCACCGCGGTGGGTATTCCAGCATCTCTCCTTCGTTTTTCGATGCTGCAATGCTATGACGGGGTCAGGGAGCACAGGCTGCCGATCGAACTGCGTGACGAGAACCCGACGGGAAATCTCTGGCGCAGGATCGATGGGGCCTGGACGCAGACTGATGTTATGGCGCCGGGTGCCAGCTAAAGAGAACTCATTAAAAATAACTTTGAAGAGAGGTTTGAATTATGAAAATTATTAGCGCAGACGAAGTACACGCTGCTCTTAGCTATCCCGGTTTAGTGGATGCTCTGCAAGAGACGTTTGCCAAGAATTTCAATCAGCCACCGCGACAGGTGTTCTTGCTAGATGATGCCGACAACAACGATGCATTTGCATTGTTGCCCGCCTGGAACGACAAGATTATTGCCGTAAAAGCATTCACCTATTTCGAGGGCAACCCAGCACCGTACGAACGTCTCTACTCCAAGATCATGATATTCGACCGTTCCTACGGGGAGCCTTTGGCTTTAGTAGATGGCACTACCTGCACATTTTGGCGCACGGGTGGTGTCTCGGGTTTAGCCACGCGTTTGCTTAGCAGGGAGGATTCTTCGACCATGTTGCTGTTGGGTACGGGCAACCTGTCTACCTACATGGTCCGTGCCAATGCCTCTGTTCGACCTCTAGAAAAGATAATGATCTGGGGAAACCCCGATGGCCTTCCACCAATGGCGGAAGCTCAAGCTGTGATCGACGAAGTGTCAGCGGAATTGCCGGAGATCGAATTTTCTGTGGTTACCGATCTGGAAAATGCCTGTGGCGAAGCAGACATTATCGTGTGCGCGACTGCCTCCGCTGACATATTGGTCAAGGGTGCTTGGATTAAGGAAGGTACCCACCTCGACTTCATCGGCAACCACCATGCCGACAAGAGGGAATGTGACACCGAGGTGATCACGAACGGAAAGGTCTACGCAGACAGCTACGTTAACGCCTTCAAGGAAGCCGGGGAAATTCTAGTGCCCATTAACGAAGGCGTCTTTAGCAAGGAAGACGTTGTTGCTGAGTTGGCCGAGATGTGCTCAGGCAAAGCTACACTCCGAATCAACGACAAAGAAATCACCGTGTTCAAGGCGATTGGCCAAGCGGTAACCGACTTGGTGGCTGCAAGTATGGCTTATTCAGCGTCGGAATAGTCTGCTCAGGTGCGCGCTGAGGCTACTTCTTGCGGTCGGGTAGCGATGCAGTTGCGGACGATTCCAAGAACATGTTCACGTTCTTCACCCACCAATGGTAGGCGCGGCGGACGCGTTCGCTCGTGGCCGTAGCCCAGCTCCTGGCAGGTGAGTTTGATGTATTGCACGAGCTTGGGATGCGAGTCGAAGCGCAGCATGGGCATGTACCAGCGGTAGATCTCCAGAGCCCGCTCGTAATCTCCTGACATGGCAGCATCCCAAAGCGCCCGATTCTCCCGCGGGAAGGCGTCCACGAGGCCGGAGATCCAGCCGGTACAGCCGAGCATGAAGCTTTCCAAGGCCACATCGTCAAGTCCGGCAAAGATCAAGAAGCGGTCGTTGAGCGCGTTGAAAAGCTCTGTGATCCTGCGGACGTCGCCCGATGCTTCCTTGATGACGACAATGTTTTCGACGTCGATCAGCTCCTTGAACATTTCGGGCGTGATGTCGACGCGATACACGGGCGGGTTGTTGTAACACATGATGGGGAGGTGCGTGGAGTTGGCTACCGTCCGGAAGTGGGCAATCGTTTCCCGAGCATCGGATTTGTAGACCATCGCCGGCAAGAGCATGATTCCATCGACGCCAGCTTCGCCTGCAGCCTTTACCGTGTCACAGGCGCCCTGAGTGGTGAATTCGGCGATGCCGCTGAGAACGGGGACCTTGCCACCGGCAACCTCTACGGTGGCACGCAGCACTTCCACCTTTTCGGACAACGTGAGAGAAGTGCCTTCCCCGATTGTGCCCAGCATCACGATTCCGTGAATGCCATTGTTCACGAGCGCTTCGGTGTGCTTCTGGGTGGCCTCGATGTCAATGGACAGATCTTCTTTGAACTGTGTCGGTATCGCAGGGAAAACGCCCTCCCAATTGACCTTTAACGGCATGTCATCCTCTTATTTGGGGGTCTTGTGAACTCTGGCAATGTCTGGTGAACTCTGAGCCTTGACGGTATCCGGTTTTGGGTAATCATGCAGCTTTGCGGTCTCGATTAGCGGACCGGCTTCGTCGCGCAGCTGGTTCAGTTTGTCCGAGAGTCGACCTACGGGTCAAGCGTTCGTCAGTGCCCACGTAATGAGTAAGGAGTGCCACCATGGCCGCACCAGTACGCGTCGCTCTTTTCGGTAACTCTCACGCGGAAGCCGTACAGCTGCCGGCACTGGCGTGCATCGGTGGCAACGAAGTAATCGGGATCGCTGGCTACGACGCGGGAAAGGCAGCGGCGAGCGCCAAACGTTGGGGAATCAAGTGCTCGACTTCCAACTGGCGAGAGCTGCTCGAACTCGATCCTGACCTTGTGATAATCACTACGCCGGTCGACCTACACTATGAGATGGTTCGTGGGGCACTAGACACAAGCGCCGCGGTGTTGTGTGAGAAACCCTTCACACTTGAGGTTTCACAAGCGGAAGAACTCACGGAACTTGCCCAGGGTCGCTTGGCTCTGATCAATTATCAACTGCGCTGGAACCCTTATCGTCGCAAGATGCGTTCGCTATGCCAGGCTGGTTTTGTCGGCAAGCTCCTGCATGTGCGTGCCGACCTCGTGCTGGACACCCCAGGGTTCGCGACACGGCCGTATAGTTGGTGGTCTCAAGCCCCCCGTGGCGGCGGAGTGCTCGGTGCAACTGGTACGCACGTGATCGATAACATTCAGTGGATGTTCGGGCCGATCAAAGATGTGAGTGCTCGTCTTGAGACCTTCGTAAAACGACGTGAAGATGCCCGAGGAGTGGAACGAGAGGTCACTTCCGATGATTTCGCCGAGCTGTCGCTGAGACTCGAGAACGGAGCCCACGTGCACTTCACGGTGAGCTTGGCCTTGCAAGGCGTTTCCCGTTGGTTGTTCGAGCTTGCTGGTAGTGAAGGTAGCCTCTGCCTTGACCGTGAGCAGCATTTGGTCGGGGCCAAACACGGGAGAGAGATGTTGCCGATCGAGAGCGAGGTTGCTTGGTTGCCACCGGAGTATTACGGCATCCAGGGGCGTGGACCGTTCGCTGCCCTTGAGGCACCTTTCCTGGCTTCTGTGGTCGAGGCTGTTGCGGATGGTCAAACGCAGTTGAACGAAGCCGCTACATTCGCAGACGGCCTCACCAACGTGCGCATTCTTGACGCTGCACGCCGATCTTCCTTGACTGGCGGAAGGTGGGTCAGTTGTCGATAGATCGACTATCCGCCCGCGAATCCCAGCAGACGGGGAAGGAACAGGGTAATCGAGGGAAAGAAGGTAATAATCATTAGGGTAGCGACGAGGATCAGTAGGAACGGAATGAGCCGTGGCACGACCTCCTCGATCGGCGTTCGCCCGATACCACAAGCGACAAACAAGCAGATTCCTACGGGAGGCGAGATCATTCCAATGCCCACGTTGGCAGCAACCAGGATCCCGAAGTGGATCGGATCCATACCAAACTGCTCGGCTACCGGCACGAGGATTGGCATCAGGATGATGATAGGTGGAAGTGCGTCCATCAACATCCCGAGGACCAGAAACACCATGTGGACGAACAGGATGAACACGACCCAGTTGTAGGCGTAGTCCGTAATCAGTTGTGCCAGTAGGTGGGGGATGCGCTCAAACGCGAGCACGAATGACATCATCGAGGCCGTTGCCAAAACCAACATCACCACCCCTGTCAAGGATGCCGTCTTAAGCAGTACTTGTGGAATGTCCCCAATGTTGAGCTCGCGATAGATGAACAACGACACGAAGAACCCATAGACCACTGCCACGGCTGACGCCTCAGTAGGTGTAAACACGCCGCCGTAAATACCTCCCAGAATGATGACGACCATCAACAACGGCAGCAGGCCGGCGCGAATGACACGCAGCTTTTCACCCCAGGGCATGGGTGGTTCCAACGGCAATTCCATCTTCAAGGCGAAGAAGTAGGCGAGTGTCATCAGCGCCACGCCATTGACTGCGGCAGGAAGAATTCCTGCGGCGAACAGTCCACCGATTGATATCCCTGCAACTACGCCGATGATGATCAAGTCAATTGCAGGTGGCACCAGAGTCGAGACCCCACCGGCGGCAGCAAACACGGCGGTAGCATAGGCGCGAGGGTACTTCTTGCGCTCCATCGCTGGCAGTGCGACCGAACCAATGGCTGCTGTGTTTGCACTAGGTGAGCCGGAGATACCTGAAAAGAACATTGTGGAAAAGATCACCATTAGTGCTAGCCCGCCTGGGATACGACCGACAAACACATTGGCCATATCAATAATTCGCCGCGCCATGCCTCCGTGCGACATTAGGGTGCCGGCTAGAACGAATAGCGGGATCGCCAGTAATGGGAATGAATCGAGGCCAGCCAGGAATTTCTGCGGCAGGACGATCAGAAACTCTGGAGAGCTGTACAGTAAGCCCGCCATCGCCGACATGCCTAGCGAAATTCCAACAGGTACAGATAACAGCAGCGTGACGACGAGCGTAACTACAATGGCGAAGCCCATAAGTTACAGCTCCGCCCCGGAAGGCGGCCGGGCAGCTTCTTCGATCATCTCCGCTGCCGTGCCTTCTTCACCCCGAACAGAAGCTGTTCCAGTCCACCAGTTCTTTATGACGTAGTAGAGCATCAACACGCTGCCAACCAAGGCCGAGGAGTAGGGGATGGCCATTGACATTCGCGTGCCGGGCGCAATTTGGTCACGCACTGCGAGGGTGAATTTCGCTGACTCCCAGGCAAAGACCATTAAAAACAACGAGACCAACGCAGTTACAACGGTGCCGATTGCCTGTTGGGTGCGCTCGTCAAAATAGTCGACAAAAAAGTGCAACGCGAAGTGCGAGCGTACTTTAAAAGCGTAAGCAGAGCTCAATGCCGCCAACCACATCAGCAGAAAACGGGCGAGTTCTTCTGACCAGGGCAGCGAGGCTTGCAGCACATAGCGGGATACGACCTGCGCGAAGGTCACGGCGACAATTGAAACTAGGACCAAGCAGAGTGTTGCTTCTAGTGGCTTAAGTCGCGAGGCGCTCATCGGTAGCCAGTGATTTCTTCGATGACCTTTATGCCACCCACACTCTCCGCGTTGTTGCGGTAGACACTCTCGACTCGTTGTCGGAACAGGTCGCGGTCGACTTCAAAAAACTCAAGTCCCTTTTCTTTGAGCTCGTCAAGTGCCTGGGTGGTCATCGATTCCATCGCCAGTCGTTGCGCGGTCACGGATTCTCGTCCGGCCTTTAGCACAGCTTGCTGAATATCCGGTGACAATTGATCGTAAAGCTTGCGGCTGAAGATGAACCCGGCTGCCAGGTACATGTGGCCGGTGTACGAAACATAGTTGGTTACCTCGTAAAACCGTTCGTAGAGCAGATCAACGTGGTCGGTTTCGGCGCCGTCTACCACGCCTTGCTCCAGGCCAGAGTACAGCTCACCAAATGACATCGGTGTGGCCTGTGCCCCAAGGGTATTAAAAGTTTCGACTAGAACAGGGCTCGACATCACGCGAATCTTGAGCCCGCGAAAATCGTCCGGTGTGCGCACTGGATGCTTTGAGTTCCAGACGTTGCGTACTCCGGAGAACCAGTAACCGAGAACAATCGCGTCAAGCCGTTCCTCGATCGCGGCCGTGATTCTTTCTCCCGTCGCTCCGTCGAGCACTCCATAAAAATGATCAAGGTCGCGAAAGATGAACGGGAAGTTGAAGAGTTCGGCTTCAGGTGCGAATGGCGCCAGGCCGCCACCGGCACTTGCTGCGGAGCCCGCCAGTGCACCCAGTTTGACCATCAGGCTGGCCTCTTCCTCGGTACCGAGCTGTGCGTTTTCGAAAATCTGAACCTCAACACGTCCCCCAGTGTCACGCTCAAGAATTTCCTTAAAGGCTTCAAAACCCACTTGGTAGGGGTGCTCAACGCTACCGTTGTGGGCAACTTTTAGAACGACCGTATCGTTTCCGGTGGTACAGCCTGCACTGGCAACCGCGATTAGCACGACAGCGAACATTGCCGTCCAGTGCGACACATGCCGGTAACCGGTAGGCTGTCGTGCTTGACTCAATGGTGATCCTTGTTGGTTGTGGATGGGCTCAATCCAAGAGATAACGGAAGAGCCCATTATACTGACCAGAATCACCAATACAGGCACATCGAACCTCTATCCGATGTTCGCGCCACAGGGCTTGCTGGAGCGGTGAGCTACGATTTGTAAGTACGAACAAAGCAACCAAACGCCTTGGAGGGTCAACAAGATGAAGGAAAACGCTTGGGTTGTGCTCATTGCCGTGCTGGTAGGCACGATTGGTGTTGCCTGCAATGGCTCTGTAGAAACGTCGACAGGGGGTTCGGGGCCGGTGGGTGTGGCCAACTATGGCGACTTGCTCGAACTGTTTCTTGAGTTTCGCAGTGTCGAGACACCGGCGACCGATACTGGATTGCCCGATTACACCGTCCCAGCGATGTCGCGGCAACGTGAGCAACTCAACGGGATGCGCCAGCGTCTGGCTGCCATGAACATCACTGACTGGCCCGTTGATCAACAGGTGGACTATCACTTGGTGCGCGCCGAGATGAATGGCCTCGATTTCTACCATCGCGTGCTCCGACCCTGGTCGCGTGACCCTGGTTTTTACTTACAGACGCAGGCGGGCGCCGGCCCGGTTCGAGGGGCTACGGTGCGTATTCGCAACCTACCGCTCGATGCTGAGCGGATCGTCCGGGTTCGCCGAGATCTCGAAATGGTTCCCGAAATTTTGCAACAAGCACGCGGGAATCTGGTTGATGTGCCAGGGGACCTTGTGGTGTTGGCTCTCCACTACCTGCCGGGGGAAGTTGGGTATTTCGACACTATCGGCGTGGCAATGCAGGAACATCACCCCGAGCTTGTGCCGTCCGCTGAAGCCGCTAGCGCTGCGGTGATCGACTATGGTGCCTGGCTTGAGGCGAATCGTTCACGGATGACGGCGCCCGCTGGCATCGGCGTCGATAACTACAACTGGTGGTTCAAGAACGTCCAGCTGGTGCCGTACACGATGGAAGATTTCATGGATATCGTGACCCGTGATGACGACCGGTTACAAACGTTCCTGGCTCTCGAGCGTAATCGTAATCGGACCCTCCCCGAGCTTGAGCCGGTGGCTACGGGAGAGGAATGGCAGCGTCGTAAGAGGGAAGGCCTCGAGTTCGCGATGCAGTTCCTCGAGGAAAACGACGTCGTCACAATTCCCGATTATCTGTCGGCGCTGGGCTATCTCGATCGTGGCCCGTTGTCTGCTGCCCCCCAGTGGCCGCGTCCAGAAACGGATTTTTTTGATCAAACTGGTGATCGGGAGCCTCTGCCTGAGTTGTTCCATGAATTCATCGGCCATTACCTGGATGGGCAGATCGTTGGTCGTGATGATCGACCGATTCGCGGCACTGATCGCCTATACGCCATAGACATGGTGCGCTCAGAGGGCTGGGCGTTTTCCCTTGAGGAACTCATGATGCATGTTGGCTATCTCGACGAACGGTCACCACGCTCGCGCGAAGTCGTTTACTGGCAGTCAATCTTCCGCACCTGTCGTGCCATCGCCGACATGAACATGCACGCGAACATTTTTACTCTCCAGGAAGCGATCGATTTCTGCTACGAGTGCGCCCCTAACGGCTGGTTGTTGCCCGATGGGTATCACGTCTGGTACGAGATGGAAACCAACCTCAGGTTCCCCGGTTGGCACTCAGGGATGGTGGTTGGCAAGTTTCAGTTTATGAAGCTGTTTGCCGAGTTGGTGCGGCAGCGTGGTGAAGAATTCGAGTTACGCGGCTTCATTGATGACTATTTAAAGTCCGGTCGCATTCCGTTCTCATTGATCCGCTGGGAAATGACGGGGCAGACCGATGAAATGGAATGGCTTCTGTCCGATGGTGGATTCGAGTAAGGCACTTCCCAAGGTTCCCAATCGACGCCGTCGACGCAAGCCGACGTTTGCTTGCCGTTTCCGGAGCAGCCCGGAGCTTCCCACGTAGTGCCCAAGCTCATCAGTACATCGTTTGTCCGCCGTTGGCGTAGAAGTTCGCACCGGTCGTGTACTCCGCATCGACCATACAGTGCACCATCTTGATGATGTCCTCGAACTCGCCAAGACGTCCCATGGGCAGAGTTGCGACTTCCTTTGCCAATCCTTCTTCCGTGTCGAGGTCATAGCGTTCAACGACCTCGCTGGTCTTGACTGATCCCGGCACCAGACAGTTGACGCGAATTCTAGGAGCGAGCTCCTGTGCGATGCACTTGGTGAACGCGAAGATGGCACCCTTGGCTGCGCAGAAGTTGGCCCCATTCTTGCGGCCGACCTGCCCGCATGGTGCACCCAAGTTGATGATAACGCCCTCATGATCAGGGTTGTGAAAGACATACTCCTGGCTGCACACGAAATGGCCGTGCAAGTGGGCTGAGATCACAGCGTGCCAATTTTCGTCGGTTAGCTCGTCAAACGGTGCATCGCGATTGATGCCAGCAGTGTTAATCAGGATGTCGACTCGGCCGAACTTGTCGATCACAGCATCAAACATTGCTTGGACTTCCTCACGATCGGCGACGTTGGCTCTGTACATCATGGCCTTTGATTCGTCAGTTGTTTTGAGAACCTCGCTGTACACACCTTGCGCATCTTTTTCTACGATGTAGTTGATGCAAACACCGAAGCCTCGCGCGGCAAAATCTTTGATCATTGCAGCGCCAAGGCCGCTAGACGATCCTGTGATTACGACGACCCTGTCTTCACTCATGTATTGCCTCAGTTGTCTTGTGAACTCCAAATATCGCCAACCGTGTAACCGTTGGGAAACGGATCCTCCGGGTCGACAACGTACTGCGCAAAGCCGGTGATCCAGGCTGTGCCCGAAAGGGTTGGTACCACAGCCTTGTAATTGCCGATCGTTGTCTCCCTTATAAGGCGCCCCGTGAATATCGTCCCTAGAATGCCCTCGTGGCGAAAATCTTCGTTGAGGCCCAACTCGCCTTTAGCGTGCATGGCGACCATCTTGGCGCAGGTACCGGTACCACAAGGCGACCGATCCAAAACACCCTTCCAAGTCGAGGGCCGATCCCAGTCGAGCTTGCCCGTCGAAACCACTACGGTGTTCCGGCAATCAGCGTCCGCGCCAATCGGCGGTGCCGAAAGTTGGCCAATGGTGATGCCGCGGATATCTGGATTCTCCGGGTGTACACAGTCAAGTTGCTCTTGCGCAGCCGCCTTGACCATCTCGCCGATGCGTACTGCATCGCCAGCCTCGTCTTCGGTCAAGCGCAGCCCGAATTGGGCAGCGTCAGCGATGACGTAAAACATCCCCCCATAGGAGACGTCGACGGTGACAGTACCGAGTTCAGGCACTTCTACTTTGGCGTCGATATGCACAGCGAATCCCGGAACGTTCTCAAAAGTGACATTCTTGACCTTGCCGTTATTCACCTCGGCACGCACCGGGATCAGCCCAGCTGGGGATTCAAGTATTAGCTCGGTAACGGGTTCCTGAGACTCAACCATTCCTGTCTCAATGAGAACCGTAACGACCGCAATCGTGTTGGTACCTGACATCCCGGGGTATTCGACCTGCTCCATAATCACGTAGCCGGCATCGGCCTCGGGAACTGTGGGTGGCAAGAGCAAGTTGCAGTTAGCGGCCGGGTAGCCGCGTGGCTCCCGCAGCATGCGCAATCGAAGTTCGTCGGCTTCGGTTTCGAGATACTGCATTTTCTCGAACATCGTATTGCCGGGGACGTCGAGCACGCCGCCGACGATGACGCGGCCGGGTTCACCGCAGGCGTGTGTGTCAACGGCGTGCACTACATTAGAAACGCGCATCTTCTCTCCAAGGCGACAGGGGAACCATATTTATTGGGGGCACCCTGCCGTCACACGATTTGCATTTTCATCCAGTCGGCAGTGTTGTGAAAACTGGCGACACAGCTGCCAGGCGGCACTAGCTCGTCGCACATTGTCCGTGCTTCCTCAGATAGGCTCATCTCGAGGACCGGCAGGAGTGGCTTCAAGTGCTCCATAGTGCGTGGACCGATCAGAGGTGCGGTTATACCGGGTTGATCCTTGCTCCACAGAATTGCCAGTTGTGCTGCAGAGAGCCCTTCTTGTTTCGCAATCTTGGTGAACTCAATGCCAACTTCGATCCCACGCCGGGTTACCCGGTCGGCGTAGAAGCCGCCGCGTAGGTTTGCACGTGAATCCTCGGGATACGCGTCAGCGTCGGTGTAGCGTCCAGCTAGCACTCCCATGGCCATTGGCGCCCAGGTGATGATCCCGAGTCCATGCCTCTGGCAGAGGGGGATGAGTTCGTTCTCAATGCGCCGATCAAGAAGGTTGTACGGTGGCTGTTCTGAAACGTAACGTGCGTAGCCCTTGAGCTCACTGACCATGATCGACTCCATTACCCCCCAGGCTGGATGGGTCGAGCAACCGATGTAGCGGACCTTGCCGGAACGCACCAGGCTGTCGAGTGCCCCGAGAGTTTCATCGATAGGGATGTCAGGGGAGTGTCGGTGCACCTGGTACAGATCGATGTAATCGGTCTGCAGTCGTTTTAACGAGTTCTCACAGGCGCGGATGATGTTGAGGCGCGAGTGGCCATGATCGTTGGGCCCCGAATCGGGTGTGAGTTCGTCCAGGGTGAAGCCGGGTCGCCGTTTGCCATGATCTACCTTGGTGGCAATGATGACCTTGTGTCGGCCACCACGCTTCTTGAGCGTACGGCCGATGATTTTCTCGCCTTCGCCGTCAGCATAGACATCACCTGTGTCGATCAGATTGATACCGGCGTCGAGTGCTGTGGTCAGAATTTCATTTGCTTCTTTTTCTGGGGTTGGATCGGCGAAGTTGTCAGTCCCCAAACATAAAGGAGAAACATTCACGCCGGTGCGGCCGAGAACTCGATATTTCATTACTTGTGCCACCTTCTTCCATCGTTGATTCCATCGGCGCGCAGGAAATTTCGTCTCACATTGTCGCGTGATACCTAAAAGCTCGCCAAGATTACCGAGACCGGTATTATAGCTAGGGGTTTCAATCTAGCGAGGCTCCTGGACGTGAATTGCACTGATGACGGACTTTGCCTGTGCTATGAATGTTGCGATGATCCAAATCGTGAGGAAAACCAGTACAGCGTGCGCGTGTGTTTCGTTGGCACTGATGGGTTCAGCCTCGCCGGGAATCGCCCAGAGTTCCGTTGTTGCGGCAACGTTTGCGGACGCCACAGCGACAGCAGGGATTCACTTCGAGCATAGACACGGAGGCACGGGCGAGCGTTACATGGTCGAAACTATGGGTTCAGGTGCAGCCTTAGCCGACCTCGATGGTGACGGATGGCTCGACATCTACTTCGTTCAAAACGGTCCAACGCCCGGTTTTGTGGAAACGGAGAAACTCGTTGACCAGTACTTTCGCAACCGTGGCGACGGCTCATTCGACGATGCAACCGAGCATACTGGTGTTTCTGGTGATGGCTACGGCCTGGGTGCAGCTGCAGCCGACTACGACAATGACGGGTTCATTGACCTCTATGTCACCAACTATGGGCCCAACCGCCTGTATAGGAACAACGGTGATGGGACTTTTAGTGACGTCACCGTCGAAGCGGGTGTGGGTGATGATCTGTGGGGCTCTTCGGCAGCGTGGTCGGATATCGACCACGATGGGCTTCTCGATCTTTACGTAGCAAATTACGT
>Ga0187833_10005390_pt1 | contig 12103 bp, 11 predicted proteins | sample ETNtaG_37_FD_167968 | JGI IMG/M metagenome (GOLD analysis project Ga0187833, IMG submission 167968) | Marine microbial and viral communities from oxygen minimum zone, Eastern Pacific Ocean - ETNP2014_SV_400_PacBio MetaG (Illumina Assembly) | ecosystem: Environmental > Aquatic > Marine > Hypoxic... | reverse complement strand
CGGGTTGTACTGCGGGATGAGGATTAATTTATTAATATAAAATGCTGCAAGAATTAAAAGCAAAATTGCGAAGATATATCTAAGCTTTTTTTGAATTGACAACAAGTAGATTCCATGAGCAACGATTATTATTAAAAATAATGGGATCGAATATTGAACGTATCTTGAAGGGATATGCAGCCTAAATAATAGCAGAATAGCTAAGGTTTGCAGGATAAGTGAAGCAACAGGCAGCAAATAAATCTCTTTTGGGAGATTAAATATTCGTTTTCCATAAGCTATGATAAAAATAACGGACAATGCAAAAAGAACAAACAATTGGTTTAAGTAAATAGGACTGTTTATCAAATTAAAAGAGTATAGATGTGTTAAAGTACTAATTATTGATTTGATATCAGAAGTAAATGGTATAGAGCCAATAAAAAAAGGATATGCCCCCCCTTCATAAAATTCCGGAGATAAGCTTGCTTCAGTGAATGTTATATCATCATCAAGCCCATAATTAACAAGATTCAAAGGCACTAAAATGAGGGCAAATGAAAGCACGGCAAAAATAAAAAACATATAATTCTGCTTCAGGTCAATCTTAATCTTTTTTTCTTTTATGTCTATTAGGGAAAGGCCGAATATCGCTAATGACAGCAAAAACACAGTAGGATAAATCAATGCTTCTAATAAAAGGACAAATGATAATTTTAGCCTGTCTTTTTTTATTAGATAGTAAAGGAATACAATTAAAAGAAGAAATGCAAAAGATCTTGATAATCCACCTTGAAATGGCCTGGCTAACCAGGGCTGCAATATAAATAGGAAAGTTAAGATTAATGCATACCTTTTGTTTTTGATAATCTTGCCTAATCTATATATAAAAATAATGGATAAGAGAAATGTAAGAACCCCCATAATCTTTCCTAAAATAATGAAGTCAATAAACTTGTTAGCTAGTATATAGAAATTAGAGTAGTAGATGGTTGTAGTTACCCATTTTCCATAAGAATGTTGGGCAATTAAATTGTCCTGCATATTGTCAGGAAAATTGTTTATAAAGAATAAGTACCTTACATCATCATCCACATTGTAATAATTTGTAAGCCCATCGTACTGCATGATGAACAGGACAACGAAAAATAATATGATATTCAAAACGACCAGATATTTGTTTTTCATTTTTTCTAGATAATGAAAAATAGTTTAAATAAGTATTGTTTTGATTTCTATTTAAAATCAAGAACGTTTATAAATGAATGTCCTAATCTCAATTAAAATGAGAATGATATAAATTGGCAGAAATAAAACATACTACAACTAAAGGCGCAATCGTATTGGCACTATTATGCACAATATTTATTGCAACAGGCCAACTATTCTATAAGTTGGGCTCTGAAAAGATAGTAGATTTTATATCTTTATTCAACCTGTTTGTTTTCATTGGCTTATTCTCTTATTTTCTTGGGTCAATATTGTATATTCTTGCTTTGAAAAAAGGAGAACTTTCGGTAATACTTCCATTGCTTGCATTGAATTATGTTTGGGTAGCTTTATTATCTATAATATTCTTGGGAGAGGCAGTAAATCTTCTGCGATGGTCAGGCATATCTTTAGTTGTTGTAGGGGTAATAATTATTGGAACAGGTGGTGGACATGGAAACTAGCTTATGGGCTATGGCTTTAGCAGTCCTAGTCACAATTATAGGAACATTTGGAGCGCTGTTCATTAAATTAGGGTCCAGGACATTTTCGTTTAATCTCATAGCTATTATTAAAAACTATAAGCTTATGACAGGAGTTGCGTTATATGTTATTAGCAATATATTATTTATCCTGGCTTTGAAAGGAGGTGACCTTTCAGTGATGTTCCCACTATTAGCCCTGGGCTATATCTGGATTATTCCGATATCTGTAAAATTCCTAGGGGAAAGAATAACTACTTCAAAACTAGTAGGAATAGCATTTATTCTTGTTGGCGTGAGCTTAATTGGAATAAGCTAGAATTACTGTTTAAAACAAAAAAGCAATAATTTAAATTGTTTTTCCGAATTTAATAACTTGGTTTGATATATATTCTATATCCTCTTTTTTTAACAAAGGATGCAATGGCAAAGTAACTTCATTTTTTCCAATATGCTCTGTAATTGGCAGCATTCCTTCTTTAAATCCAAATTTATTCCTATAGTAAGAAAAAAGATGGATTGGGGGATAATGTATGCTTGTCTGTATTCCCTTGCTTTTAAGAAATTCCATAAATTTTTCCCTGTCCGTTTTTTTATTCAATAACACAGGAAATATGTGATAGGATGAGCTGCCATTGTATTTTTTGAAAGGAATATCAAGAAAATCAACTTTTACTAAACACTTCTTGTATAAATTAGCCAATTCTTTCCTGATATTGTTGTTATGCTTTAATTTTTTAAGCTGACATAGCCCTAATGCTGAATTAATATTTCCGGTTCGGTAATTATAGCCTAGTGTGGTCACATCATAGCTGAAAGCATGACCTTTATGCCTATCCCATGAAAGGCTCGTCATTCCATGTGAGCGCTTTCTCTTAATATCCTCAGCCATTTTGTCATTATTTGTGACAATCATCCCTCCTTCTCCAGTTACAAGATTCTTGTTTGAAAAAAAGCTGAAACACCCAATGTCACCTATAGTCCCAAGCATCTTTCCATCCAATTTTGCTCCCGGAGCATGAGCAGCATCTTCAATCACAAACAGGTTATTCTCACGAGCAATCTCCATAATCGATTTCATATCGCATGGATAGCCAGCGTAATGGACAGCAATTATCCCTTTTGTTTTATTCGAAATTTTTTCTTTAATGCTATCTGGAGAAATATTAAAATTATCATTGCTTTCCCCATCAGCAAAGACAGGCTTTGCCCCAGTATATATAACTGAGTTGCTGGTAGCGACAAAAGTTAAGGAAGGCACAATAACCTCATCTCCTTCTTTGATTCCAAAAACATTGTTTGCAAGATGAAGGGCTGCAGTGCCGTTTGCAACTGCAATTGCATGTTTGACACCCAGAAATTCAGCAAACTTCCTTTCAAATTCCTGAGTAATCTCACCCATCGACAACCATTTAGATTTTAGAACCTTAAACACTTCATTAGTCTCTTCTTCGGCAAAATCAATATCGGATAATGCTATTTTTTTCATCTTATTTTTAATTCCTTTTTCTCATTAAAAAATATTCAATAATCTCAACAAAATGCCCTATTATCATGCTCGAAAAACCCATCTTTGATTCCCCTTCTGTGCGAATTTTATGCGGGACTTCTATTTCCTTTATTTTTGCATTTTGTTTTTTAAGCCCAACTAATATCTCTACAGAGATTAATGAATTATTTGAATATAATGGCATTTTTTTAACAAACTTTGTTTTAACCATTTTAAACGGATAGTTTATATCTTTTACATTAAGCCCAAAAAGAAGCAAATTTAGATAATATGCTCCTTTAGATAATATTAACCTTGTTATAGACTCTCTCTTGCCTTTTTTGAAGCCAATAACAGCATCATAGTTTCCCATATATTTTACAGCCTCTTTTAGATATTTGAAATCATAAGGGTTGTCACAATCTATATACATAGATATTTCATTTTTACAGTTTCTTAACCCTTCCCTGATTCCATTGCTATAGCCTTTTCTTTCCTTTTGATGAATGACTTTGATATTCTTATTCTTTTTTGAAGCGTTATCTGCTACTTCTCCACTTTTGTCAGTGCTTCCACTTTCCACGATTATAACCTCATAATCTAAAAATGCCTGCTTCAATACAGGAACTAAGCGCCTTAAGGTGCTTTTTATTCCAGCCTCTTCATTATACACTGGCAAAACAATTGAGATGCTATATTTCATTCTAGTTAAAAAAAGTAAAGATATTTGGTTTATACAAAAGTGCCTTCCTCGACATCCTTTTGGGCTTTTTCATAATCCTGCATCTGACCAATATCAAGCCAATAATCATCAAGCTGGTATTTCATGACTCTTTTTCCCTGCTTAATCAGTTTTTTTGCAAGATCTGTCATATGGAAAAATCCATCCGGGATTTCATCAATAACACTGGGGCTTAGAAAATATATCCCTGCATTAATCTGGTTTTTTATATCTGGCTTTTCTTCAATAGATTTAATCATATTCCCATCACTTTCAACAATTCCATAACGTACAGGGAGATGAGCCTCTTTTGTTACAAGCGTGAAGTCAGATTTATTTTTAACATGGAATTCTTTTAGCTTTTGAAAATCCAAAGATGTTAGTATATCACCATAAATCACTAAAAATGGCTCTTGCAAATGTTCTCTGGATAATTTTAGCGGTCCTGCAGTCCCTAATGGCTCTTTTTCTTCTGAATAAGTTATCTTGACTTTAAATCTCGATCCATCTCCAAAGTAAGTTCCAAACATGCTGGACTTGTAGTTTGTAGCGATTATTATATCATCAAAACCACAGCCCCTTAGTTTGCCTATACTTATTTCTAGAAGAGACTTCTCCCCTAATGGCAGAAGTGGCTTTGGAATTATATAGGTTAACGGCCTTAATCTTATACCCAAACCCCCGGCTAAAATAACTACTTTCAATTTAGATCACTTATTTATTGTATAAATCTGCTTTGTATAAATCAAGATTATTTGAAATCCAACTTATGGTTTTTTTCAGGCCATCTTCAAAGCTTATCTTGGGTTCCCAACCGAGCAATTTTTTTGCCTTGGTATTATCTGCAACTAATCTCATTACCTCGCTTTTCTCAGGCCTAAACCTTCCTTTTTCCTTAACAATCATTGTATTTTTGCCTGCTAGGGCCATTATTTTTTTAGCTAATGCACCTATCGAGATATCTGATCCTGAGCCTAAGTTTATGACTTCTCCAATAGATTTCTCTGATTGTGCTGTTGCTATTATCCCATCAACAGTATTTTCCACATAATTAAAGTCTCTTGTTGGCTTGTCATTGCCTAATATTATTTTATTTTCTGCCAGTGCTTGCGTAATAATTGTCGGAATGATAGCCCTTGCGCTTTGTCTTGGTCCGAATGTATTGAATGGCCTGGCTATAGCTACAGGCAAATCATATGATAAGTAAAAACTTTCTGCCAATTTATCGGCTGCTATCTTTGTAGCAGAATAAGGTGATTGTCCCTGCAAAGGATGGTTTTCTTTTATTGGAACTTCCATAGCAGTGCCATATACTTCGCTTGATGAAAGATGGACTAATTTTTTAATATCATGGTCTTTTGCTGCTTGCAACACATTAAATGTTCCCATGATGTTTGTCTGGAGATGCTCTCTTGGGAAATCATAAGAGTGCGGGATGGAAATAGCTGCAGCCAAATGAAAAACCATTTCTTTGCCCTTAACAGCTTTTATTACTGCATCATTATCCTTTAAATCAGCAGAGATAATGTTTAGTGAACCCTTAATAGGCAAATCATCCAGAAATCCCCACCTGTTTAAGGAATTGTATCTTACAAAACAAGTTACATCGGCCTGTAAATCTACTAATCTTTCAACCAGATGAGAGCCAATAAAGCCGCCAGCTCCTGTTACCAGTACTTTTTTATTTTTCCAGTTCATTATACCCAACCACCCATCAAACAATAAAGATATGTTCATAGAGGACTTTATTTAAATTTTATGTTTCTGGTTGTATATAATGGAATATTTTAATCCCGATAAATTCTTTTTCCTGTATTACTCTATAATGTGAATCTGCATGAGCCTTAACAAGACCTTCAGGGTCGGTGTATTTTTCAAGCGCTAAGACAAGCCAAAAACTTTGTTTTCCTTCTAAAGCAGGAACAAACTGGTCAATAGTGTCAATAGTAATAACATTTTCTGTGTCGGGATAATAATAGCCAAGAGGCAAGATACTGTTTGCTTTTTGGATAATGATATATTCATTAGGGGAAAGATTAAGCTGAAGATAACCAGAAGCTTCCCTCCATTGCTGAGTATCAAAATTAACATAATATGAATACAAGGGAAATACGCTAAATAACACTAATATTGCTAAAAAATAGATTTTCCACTTATGTATTTTGGAAATCCCCAGTGCTGCTATTAAATAATATGCAGGAGTAGCAAATAAGACATATCTTATGTCGCTGAAGATACCATTTGCTGGAGAAATGACTGATATTAAGAAAGGAATAAGGACAGGAATTGATAACCACAGCAGCAAGAAAATAACCCTATTGTCTTTCAATGGGCTTATGCAAATTTTTCTGTTTTTTAGATAAATTAACCCAAAAATAAAAGCCGATCCTAATAGAAGTGTAACAATTAATACGCTAGCTATCAATACCCATCCGGAAATTGACAATTCTAAAAAATTCATTGTCCTTAGAGCAATTCTGGAGTTTAGATCTGGAGAAATCCAGCTATTGAAACCAATAAGGATTGCAGCAAATTTGGATATTGAAGGGCCTCCAACAAATCTTCCTATTGGGGAACCTTGAGTAAGCTGATTAATCAAGGCAGGAATCCAGGGCAAATATAAAACAAAGATAGCGGCAGCAGAAAAAAATATCTTCTTAAAGCATTTTTTATATTTCTGCCAGTATATAAGCACATACAAACCTTCAAAAAACAAAATAAAAAAACTGAAATAATGAGTATAAAGCAATGCAGCATTTGTAATTACAAATGCTGCCCAATAAGCAGTTTTGTTTGATGAAAGTGCGCGCAGCAGGAAAAGTGCGGAAAGTAATGTTAAAGTTACCAGCATGCCATACATTCTGGCCTCTTGCGAGAAGTATATCTGCTGATGATTTATGGCAAGTATAAAAGCAGATATTAACCCTATCTGGGAATCAAAAAGAAACCTGCCAAGCAAAAAAATAAGATATATGGAAATGATTCCAAACAAAGCAGAAAGAAGCCTTAACTTAAATTCATTTAAACCAAAAATTTCTGTCCAGTAATTGACCAGAATATAATATAATGGAACTGATCCAGCCCCTTTCCCCCAAAAATCAGGGAATATTGTCGAGTCGACATAGGTCTTTTCAATTATTTGAGGCACTGTAAATTCAGTGGATCTGGCTGTATCGGTCTCATCCAGCCAGAAACTTTCAGTGCCTAAACCATAAACTCTTAAGAATGCTCCTAGTAGTAAGATTACAATTAAAAGCACTTTTACCTTGTTTCCCTTCCCAGATAAAATTCCTTTTTGCGGCATTTATCCAGAGTATGTTAAGATTATTTATAAATTAATATACAAATTATATTGCAATTATCTATGTTAATTCATATTTAGGCAAAGCTTTTTAAACGAAAATAGGTTATTCTTATCCAAAATGAATGCTGAAAAAACAGTGCTGAGTTTCAAAAAGATACCGATAGCCAAGCCGTTTATAGGTAATGAGGAGACAGAAGCAGTTAATAGGGTATTAAAATCCGGAATAATTGCTCAAGGTCATAAAGTCAGGGAGCTAGAGGAAAAATTTGCAAAATTATGCAATGTAAAATATGCAGTTGCCGTAAATAGTGGAACAGCAGCTTTACATGCATCTTTGAAGGCTGCAGATGTGGGGCAAGGAGATGAAGTTATAACTACACCATTTACATTCATAGCAACTGCAAATACAATTCTAATGCAAAATGCAAAGCCGGTTTTTGCCGATGTCATGGAAGATACTTTTAACATAAATCCCGAGGAAATTAAGAATAGGATTACGGAAAAAACAAAAGCTATTGTTACAGTTGATTTATACGGGCATCTTTGCGATTATGATGAAATAAATGAAATCGGAAAAAACAAAATTCCAATTATAGAAGATGCCTGCCAGGCTGTTAATGCAGAACATAACAGCAAAAAAGCAGGAAGTTTTGGAAATATGGCTGCATTTTCCTTTTACGCAACAAAAAACATAACATGCGGGGAAGGAGGCATAGTAACAACAGACAATAAAGATTATGCAGAGAACATAAAATTATTCAGGCAGCATGGAAGGTCTAAGATGTCAGCTTATGAGTATGTTAATTTAGGGTATAATTACAGGATGACAGATATTAGCGCAGCTATGCTTCTTGAGCAGATTAAAAAAATTGGCATTATAACTGACAAAAGGATAGGGAATGCAGCTTATCTGAGCGAAGGGCTTGGGAAAATAAAAGGAATTAAGGTTCCTGTTGTCAAGGAAGGGTTTAAGCATGTTTTCAATCAATACACAATTAAGATTGAAGATAATTTTAAATTGGAAAGGGAAGAGTTGATAGAACATTTAAACAAAAAAGGAATTAGTTCTGCTGTGTATTATCCGAAGCCATTGCATTTATGCGAGCATTTTAGAAAGCTAGGATATAAAGAAGGAGATTTTCCGGTTGCAGAAAAATTAAGCAAACAAGTGCTTTCTTTGCCTGTACATCCGCATGTGACAAAAGAGCAGCTTGATTTAATAATAAATGTTTTTGGAGAGTTGGAATAAAATGAGTAGACTAAATGTTGTAGTTATAGGGGCTGGTGCCATGGGCAGGAGCCATGTAAGGGTTTATTCAGAGCTAAAAGATGCAGAATTAGTTGCAGTCTGTGATGCTAATAAAAAAACAGCCAAGGACGTTGCTGATAATTATAATGTAAACCATTATGCCGATTACAAAGAAATGATTAAAAAAGAGAAGATTGATGCTGTTTCTATATGTGTTCCTACAAAATTCCATAAGGATGTTGCTGTTGAAGTTATAAGAAATAAAATCAATGTTCTTGTGGAAAAGCCAATTGCAGTAACATTAGAAGAGGCCAAAGAAATAATAAATGAGGCTGATAAGAATAATGTAAGGCTGATGGTAGGGCATATAGAGAGATTTAATCCTGTTGTAATTGAGCTAAAGAAAAGGATAGCAGGAAACGAGCTTGGAAAAATATATAAGGTTAATTGTTCAAGGCTAAGCCCATTTCCTCAAAGAGTGGTGGATGTTGGTGTTATAATTGATTTGGCTATCCATGAGATAGATATTCTGAGGTATATCATTAATTCAAAAATTACAAGAGTTTATGCTGAAACAGCGAGAAGAATACACTCATCACATGAGGATTTGCTTACCGGAACATTAAGGTTCGAGAATGATATACTTGGAGTTATAAATACAAACTGGCTCACTCCAAAAAAAGTAAGGGAAATTACTGTAACAGGGGAAAAGGGGATGTTTGTTGCAAATTATATCACACAGGAACTGTATTTTTATGAAAATGAATTTACAAGAAAAAATCTGGATTATAACAGTAATCTTATGAATGTCGCGGAAGGAAACATTAAAAAGATAAAAATAGATAAAAAGGAGCCATTAATGGTAGAATTAGGAGCTTTTATCGATTGCATTAAAAAAAATACTGAACCAATGGTAACAGGCCAGGATGGGGTAGAGGCGTTAAAGATTGCTGAAAAATTTAAACAGTCGGCAAAAGAGAAAAACGCGGTAGTTTTATGAAAAAAGATACTTATGTGTTGGGGATAAGCGGAGGCTTTTCTATTGGAAACCAGGATGCTTCAGCTGCATTAATAAAAAATTCAGAGATTGTTTCTGCAGTTGAAGAGGAAAGATTAGTCAGGGTGAAGCATGCAAGGGGAATGTTTCCAAAAAGCGCCGTTCAATTTTGCCTGTCTAAAGCAGGCATTACGATAAAGGATGTAGATTATCTGGCATTCCATACAGACACTTATGATAATATAATTCAGGACATTCAGGACTATATGAATTTCCATTTTGGATATTGCCCCGAGATAAAGCTTGTAAACCACCATATGGCGCATGCCTGCATGTATCTGATTTCAGGTTTTGATGAAGCAAAAATATTGACTATAGATTATTCCGGGGATGGAATTTGCACAACCCTGAATCATGGAAAAGGAAATAAGATAACCCGGCTTAAGGAATACAAAACCCCGAACAGTTTAGGCGTTTTTTATGCTATAATCACGCAGTTTCTTGGATTCAAGATGGATTCTGATGAATATAAGGTGATGGGGCTTTCAGCCTATGGGAAAGATGATTCAAAGCTAAATGAAAAAATGGATAAAATACTGAAAATTGAAGATAAGAAATATACATTCAATGAAAAAACATATAAGAAAACCAATACAAGGCAGCAATGCAGATATTCAGAAGAGCTAATCAGGATATTGGGCAAAAACAGGAAAAGCGATGACCCTGTAACACAAAGAGAAATGAACATTGCAAAGTCTGCACAAAAACAATTTGAAAAAGCATGCCTTGAATTATTGAAGGATTTAAGCAGCATGGCCAAATCCAAAAACCTTTGCATTTCCGGAGGATCAGCACTTAATTGCGTGATGAACTCTGTCCTATTGCAATCAGAACATATAGGCAATATTTTTGTACCTCCAGTTGCAGGCGATTCCGGAGCGTCTTTGGGATCTGCATTGTTTGTAGCTAATAAATTAGGGTTTGAATTTGAGAAGCTTAAAACTTCTTTCCTCGGTCCGGAATATTCCAATGAAAAAATAAAAAAAGATTTGGATGTGCTTAAACTTAAATACGAATATATGGATGAAGAGCAATTGCTGGAATACACATCTGATAAAATTTTAGATGGAAAGATTATTGGCTGGCTTCAGGGAAGATTGGAATTTGGAGCAAGGGCTCTTGGCAACAGATCTATCTTGGCAAATCCACAAGATCCAACTATGAAAGATAAGATAAATAAGATTATTAAATTCAGGGAAACATTCAGGCCTTTTGCTCCATCTGTAACACTTGAATCTGTAGCAAATTATTTTGCGGATGCAGCCCCTTCGCCTTATATGACTCTTACATTTGATGTCAAGACAGATAAGCTGCCTGCGATAACCCATGTTGATAATACTGCAAGAGTCCAGACAGTATCTAAAGATGATAATGAGCTTTATTACAAATTATTAAAAAAATTAGAGGAGAAATCAGGCATTGCTGTCGTCTTAAACACAAGCCTTAATATAATGGGGCAGCCTATTGTATGCTCTCCGAAAGATGCCTTGACAGTATATGGTGCAACAGGCATGGATATAATGGTTCTTGGAAACTATGTTTTAAGCAAAGAATAAGGTGAAAATAATGAAAAATGTATTGGTAGTCGGATATAAAGGCGAGATTGGATCTGCTATGGCAGAAGTTATAGAAGATTCGGGAAAATATAACATATTTAAGAAAGATATGGAAGAGCTTGAAATAAAAGAGAAAATTGACATAATGCATATATGCATTCCTTACTTTGATAATTTTGATGATATTGTGGCTGATTATATTGATAAATATAATCCCGGTCTTGTAATCATAAATTCCACTCTAAGGCCAGGGACAACCCAAAAGATTTATGAAAAAAGGAAATGCAGGATTATACATTCTCCTGTTAGGGGAAAGCACCCTTATATGAAGGAAGGTCTGCTCAAGCATCTAAAATTCATAGGCCCAATAGACAGAGAGTCAGGCAACATGGCAAAAGAACACTTCGAGTCGATAGGAATCAAATGTGAAATCCTTAATGGGACAATTGAGACAGAAATTGGAAAATTATTCTCTACAACTTACTATGCTTTATGCATAGCATATCACCAGGAAATGAAGAGAGTATGCAAAAAATTCAATGTAGACTTCAGCCAAGCAATTACAAGATTTAATGAAACATATAACGATGCATCAAGGGAACTAAACCCAAATGTAGTAAGGCCGGTTTTAACGCCCGGGTTTATAGGGGGACACTGTTTGATGCCAAATATAAAGCTGCTGAAAAAAGATATAAAATCTGATTTTTTAAGTGCGATAGAAAAGTCCAATGAAAAGAAAAAAAAGGAATTGGAAAAAGAAAAATGAAATGCGAATTTACATATGAACATTATAAGGATTGCATAAATTCAGCAAAAAAGCTGGGGTTTTCATTTTATACAATTCATGATTTTCTTGACAAAAAGCCTCAAAGCAAATTTATTTTAATGAGGCATGATATTGATTTATCCTTAAAAAGCGCATTGAAGATTGCTGAGATTGAAAATTCACTGGGAATCAGCTCGACTTATTTTATCCGCACTCATGGAATTTTTGATGTTTTTTCAGGTAAAAATTCAGCAATTATCAAAAAAATATCTGAACTAGGGCATGAAATAG
>Ga0187833_10005389_pt1 | contig 12105 bp, 11 predicted proteins | sample ETNtaG_37_FD_167968 | JGI IMG/M metagenome (GOLD analysis project Ga0187833, IMG submission 167968) | Marine microbial and viral communities from oxygen minimum zone, Eastern Pacific Ocean - ETNP2014_SV_400_PacBio MetaG (Illumina Assembly) | ecosystem: Environmental > Aquatic > Marine > Hypoxic... | reverse complement strand
AACAAACTATCACAAAATTTTGAATGAAAATTCTAAAATAAAATTTATTGAAGCAAATGAATTAAATAAATTTAAAGGCAAAATTATTTCAGCATTAAACTTAGCTTTTATAAGTTATAATTATAAATACAAATTAAGAACTCATAAACATTTATTTTGGCCTGATGGAATGTTTTCTACCTACTTGTTAAATAAAAAAAAAACCCCTGGAAGATTGTATTTTATTAATATCTTGAAAAGTTTAAATAAAAATAAAAAAATATATAAAAAAATATTTGTTTTAGGAAATCTTCCAAAAATTTCTAATATTTGGCTTAAAAAAAATCTTAATCGACCATTCGAGCATAAAAATTTTCCATTCGTAAATATTGATAAAATTAAATCCGTTACGAAAAGAATAAAACTAGTGAATAATTCACTTATCATTTTAACCCTTCCAACTCCAAAACAAGAATTGGTTGGAAATTTATTACTTAGTAAATACCCGAAAAATAATATTATTTGCATTGGGGGAAGTATAAATATATTGAGCGGTCTTGAAGAGCAAGCACCATTGATATTTTATTTTCTAAATTTGGAGTGGTTTTGGAGATTAAAATTTGACACCATAAGAAGATTTAAAAGACTTTTTGAAAGTACATACTTATATTTTAAAATCTTAATTAATAGAAAAAATAATATTTTTTAATGAAAAAATATATTGGTTGGAGCTGTGAGTATTATAAAAATACTGGAGAAGGTCAACTAGCTCGAAAATTTTTAAATACATATTTTAAAGGTAAAAATGTAAGGGTAATTTCTCCAAAACTAAGTTTTTTTTTAAGTGAATACATATATCAAATATATGGGATATTCGTTTTATGGTACTACTATTTTTTGGGGAAAAAATTAATATATATAAATTATCTACCTTTATGGAATTTTTTTATTTTTTTATTTTCTCCACCAAATACAATTTTTGGTCCAATTACTGGCAGTGTTCAAATAAATAAAATTAATAATATAAAATCTATATTTCGTTTATTTATTATTCCATTATTTTATAAAATAAGCTTGTTAATTTTAAATTTAAGAGTAAAAAAAATTATATTTTCAACAAATATATTAATTAAATTTCTTAATAGAAAGATTCTTAAAAAATCAGAATTAAATTTTATTTTAAAGAATTTGACATTTAAAAATGTCTCAAAGAAAAATAAAAAAAAATACGATTTAATTGTTTACTATAGAAAACACGAAAACAAATTTTTTTCCCATCATGCAATTTTAATTAATGATCAAATTAAAATCGGAAAAAAAGTTTTAATAGTTGGTGATAAATTAAATATAAAGGGCGCATTACAATTAGGTAAGGTAAGCAGGCGAAAAATAACAAATCTTATTAATGTTTCTAAATATGCTTTGTCAGGAGATGATAACTTGTTATCTTTTTTTAATTTAGAATGTTTACAGAATAAAGTAAAAATCATTTTTAACTACAAATTAAAATTTCAGATTACTAAAATTAGTAAAAAACTATTTATACCTTATAATTTTGAGGCAAAAAAGTTTGTTAAATAAACATAAATTATTTTTTTAATATTTTAATAAATTTAGGTATTATTTTATCATATGAAAATTTCTTATTGTATTCGTAATATGATGATTTTGATAATTTTTCGTATTTTTTATAATTTTTAAAAGTTTTGATAATATAATTTGCAACAAATTTTAAATCTACATTTTTTTCAAATAGCATTCCACTAATTCCTTTTTTTACAATTTGAGAAATTCCTCCTACTTTAAATGATATATTTGGTAATGCTCTTGAATTTGCTTCTACAAGAGAAACGCCGTATGCTTCAGAATTTGAAAATAGAATATGAAAATGACTTTTAATAAGATTATTTGATATTTTTTTTTCCCCAAAAATATTGTTTTTATTAACAAAATTTATTATTTTAATTTTTTTATCTCTAACTTTTTTATTTTTAACACCAATAATAGTTAAATGAGAATCAAGCCCTTTATTATTTAATAATCTATTTAAGCTTATTACTTTATCTAAACCTTTTCTTTCCCAGTTTACACTCAATGTAATTAAAGATAATTTTTTTTTAGATCTTCTCGAAATTAATTTATTAATTTTATTTTTTCTTATTGATGATTTAAAACTTGGTCCAAAATGAAGTAAACGAAATTTATAAGACAAAGTTTTAAATTTAAATTTTCCCTTATTTAAAGCCCATTTACTAGAAAGAAGAATTCTATGACAATTATTTATAGCCTTTTTTTCAATATTTTTTATAGCATTTTTAGTTTCTTTGGAAATTTCATAACTTTTAAAATAATGATCATAATAATCCGAGTATAGTAAATCAGTCCATAATATTATAGGAATATTTACTTTTAAATAAGCCACTAATGATGAGTCAAAGCAAAGTAAAAAATCTATATTATTAAATTTATTTAATTTTTTCTCAATCTGTTCCGCAAAATTTTTAGATACAAATTCATTATAGGCATCATCAAACTTTACTTTTTTTGTATATTTTAAATATTCTCTTTTTAATGCAAATAATTTTCTAAATGAATTATTTAATTTATCAATTTTGATAATTTGTAAATTTTTATTAGAGTTTAATTTAGAATATATAGTTTGAATTGCCCCAGACCAATAAACTCTATCATTTAAATTAGATCTTGAGATTATTGCTATCTTCATATTTTTATTAACGATTTAAATTTAATTACTAATAAATACCTAGTTTTTTTATTTAAATAATCAAATACAAATATAATTAAAAAATAAGTTATTATCGTTGCGTATGCAGCTCCTTCAATTCCAAATTTTGATATTAAAATATAATTTAACAAAATGTTTGTTAGTGCTCCTAAAAATACATTAATTGCATAATATTTTTGTAAATTCTTTGATACATACCAATGTTCATTTGTAACTCCATAAAATACAAATATTATAGAAAATGATAAAATTTTTGTTGTGTTAATACTATAAGTATAATTTTCACCAAAAATAAATGGTATTAAATAATCCGAACTAATAAAAGTAAACATTGCAACTATTAAAGATAATTTAAAAATAATTGAATTAAGTTTTAATAAATTTAAATTATATTTTTTGCTTAATAATAAAATTGGTAAAAATGAAATCATAATAATTTTTGGAATAAAGTGAAAAATTTCAATAAATCTCACTGATACAGAATAAACTCCTAAATTATATTCATCTATCATGGAATTGATCATTATTTGATCAATTCTCATATATAAAATTATGCTAATTGTTGAAAATAAAACTGGGAGGCTTTTTAAAATAACTTTTTTTAAAATTGACAGATTTAATTTAGTAAAAAAATTATTTATTTTTAAATAATATAAAATATTAATTAATAAAAATACTAATAATACATCTAAAATTAAAGCATAGTATATATAAATAAAATCCAAACCGTTACTTATAATATATAATATTATTAATACGGAAGAAATCAAACCTACTAACTGTGATAAAACAATATATTTTGATAATGATTTGGCTTCGAAGTAACTAAAAAGTACTTCACAACTTTTAAGGACTATTCCAGTTCCAAGAATTAAAGCATAGTTAAAATAAATCTGATCTTTATTTATTAGATTAATAACAAAAATAAATATTAGAAAGTTAATCAAACTAAATATACATCTAAAATAATAAGCATTCATAATAGCAATATGATTATTTTTAAATTTATTTTTGATTATTAAATTAGTTAATATTGGGTTCATTCCAAGTGACGAAAAAGCGGTAAATAAAAATAAAAAAGCTAATAAATAATTTAATATACCAAAATTTTCTGGCCCTAAACTTCTCGCTAAAATAATTGATAAAAACAAATTTAATGAGGCTCTAAAAAATTTATCAAATATTAACCATGATAAATTTATTTTAAAAATTTTTTTATTAAATATTTTAAGCAATTTTTTTTTTAGTGTTATATTTTATTTCGTACAAATAATAAGAAATAGGGATAAAATAAGCCATACTTACCCAATTGTTAAAGAAATTACCCGTTGGAATTATTGGCCATAAATTTACAAATATTCCGATTAATAAAGCACTTTCTGGATAAAATTTATTATTATTTTTCATCATAGAAAAAATCTGTAAAAGTAAATAAGCAAATAAACTAAAAATAAAAAAAAATCCAATCAATCCTGTTTCAGATAAAAGTTGTAAATAAGTATTATGAGGATGGGTTGAGCAACCATAAAAATTTTTTGATTGTCCAAAACTATTCGAATAATTTTTTTTCGGTTTGTATGAAAAGTCCTTACATTTGTATCTGAACATTTTTACACCATGCCCAAATATAGGTTTGTCTAAAAACATTCTAAATGCAGTGCTATAATGAGTTTGATGATCAAAACTAAATAACATAAAATTAAGACTTGTTTCACTAACTTCTTTATTTAAAAATTTTTCATAATATTTTCCTTTGAATTGGTCTAAGGTATCTGTAAAATTTCTTTTAAAGATTGCAGGATTATGAAATGTAAAAGCTGAAGAAATAATTATAAAAAATAATAAAATTACCAACATTTTTTTTCTAAATGATTTATTGATTACAAAAAAGAGAAAGCTAAACAAAATAATTAATCCTAATGCTGATCTTTCTCCAGATCTATAAATAATTGCAAATGTAAGAATTATAATAATTATGTCGAATAATTTAATTTTTTTTTCAACATGATAATTTTTTAAAATCAAATAAATAAATACCGGTAGAATTTTTTGTAAAAAACTTCCTAAAATAAACTGATCGCCAAAAGGTCCACTTATTCTCATTAGATTGACACTATTTGGCTCTAAACCAAAAATATTCACACCAAAAAAAACTTGTACAATACTATCCATAATTACAAATAGTAAAGTGTATTTGTAAATCGTATATATAATTTTGATCGAACCTTTAACTAATGTTAATAAATATACTATCGATACTGTATAAAGAGCAAATCTTATATAAAAAAAAGAAGATTTTATGGATACAAAAGTTTCAACTGCAAAAAGTGATATAGTTACAATATATATCCAAAATAAAAAAAATATTTTTAATAAATTACTTTCAAATAAATAAAAAAGTTTCTGTTCTAAAAAATAATGAATAAAAATAATAAATATACTAAATAATAATAATTCTCCTATGAAAGGACCGGCTACTAAACTTAAAGGTAGCAAGCCTATTAAATAAATAGATATTTTTTTTAACATTGAATTTAATATTGGTTTATATATAACAATTTTTTAAAAAATGACTAAACTTTATTGTGATACATCAAATTTAAAAGATATTAAAAATTGTATTAAAAAACACAACATAAGCGGGGTTACAACAAATCCTTCAATAATGAGAAACGAAGGAGTAAGAAAGTATAAAGAACATTGTAGTAAAATACTTAAACTCGTTAAAAATAAGCCTTTTTCTGTAGAAGTTTTTGCAGATTATGATCAAGAGATAATTAATCAGGCAAAAAAAATTTGTCTATGGGGTAAGAATATTTATGTAAAAGTACCAGTGATAAATACCAAGGGTAAATTTTTAAAAAAAGTAATTAAAGAATTAAACAACAATAATATTAAACTTAATATAACGGCCGTTTTTACATTAAAACAAATAATTGATATTAAAAAAAATATTAACAAAACAACACCGGTAATAATATCAATTTTTTGCGGTAGAATTGCAGATTTAGGCATTAATCCAGAACCTTTAGTTGCTAAGACAAAAGTTATGTTTAAAAATTATAAAAATGTAAAAATTTTATGGGCAAGCGTTAGGGAGGTATATAATTTTTATCAAGCAAAAAAGGTAAATTGTGATTTAATAACAGTGCCACCTAATTTAATTAAGAAAATAAGATCAAAAAAAATTACTCCAAAAAAATATTCTATTAATACTGTAAAACAGTTTTTTTCTGATGGAAAAAAATCGAAATTTAAACTTTAATAATTCTTAAAATATCTTTTAATTTGGTTATTAAATGGCTGCATTTAATAGTCTTATGATTATTATAACTCTTTTTTATTAAAATTGTCTTACATCCCGCTTTTGCTCCTGCAATAATATCTTTTTCACGGTCACCAATAACATAAGATTTTTTAAGATTTAAATTAAACTCTTTTTTTGCTTTTAGAATCATTCCGGGGTTAGGCTTTCTAAAATAGTTTTCATCATTACTAGAATAAGAGGTGTAGATTTTATTTAAAGATAATAATTTTTTAAGTTTTGAATTTATTTCAATTACATTTTTTTTTGAATTCAGTCCTCTGGCAACATCTGGCTGATTTGTGATAATAAATATTTTGTAATTTTTTGACAATCTATCAATTACAAATTTAGCATTATTGAATAATTTTAAATCTTTTATATTATTTATTGCTAAAGGTTTATTTTTTTTAACAAATGTTTTTATTAAAGTGCCATCTCTATCAAAAAAAACTGCTTTTAACATTTTTGTAACTTATCACCACTTTGTTTTATTTTTTTTTAATAATGGGTGGCTAATGATAAGATGCCATATTACAGCCTGCATACCCTCTGAGTGAGGAGTTATATTTTTTTTATTTATGATTGGAATAACTAATGACTTAAAAGCTTTTATATTTGCGTAACCGTCTTTTTTTCCAACAATTGAAATTATTTTACATTTTATTTTTAAAGCATAATCAACAGCCATTATAAGATTGGTACTTACATTTCTTTTTTTATCTCCTCCACCAACAGAAAATATAAATATTAAATCTTTTTTATTTAATTTACTTGTTTTTAACCAATTTGAAAAAGAAGAATTAATTCCATCATCATTCACTCTTGCAGAGAATTCGGCAATGTTGTCCATTGGGGTGTAGCACTCTATATCACATAATTTTCTAAAATCATTTACAGCGTGAGAACAGTTGGCAGCACTTCCTCCTAAACCTAAGAAAAAAATTCTACCTTTTCTTTCTTTCAATTTTGATATTTCAGAAATGATTCCTTCAATTTTATTTAAATCAATTTTATTCAGTATTTCTTTTGATTCTGCAATATATGATGAAATAAATTTCATTTTATTTTAAATATTTTTTAATATCTCTAATACCATTATATGAACCAATCTCATAGAATCTTTTTTTAACTTCAAATCCTTTTAACATATTATTTTGAGAAATTTTTTCAAATAATATCGCAAGATCAAGCTTGGTATTTTTTTTTATACCTTTAAAAATTCTTTTATTAATATATGAGGCGCCATAATCTATGTAAAATAATTTTTTCTTAGGAATTTTATTGAAATATAAAATTTTTTTTAACTTTTGTAACTCAATGTTGCTTTTGTCATATTTATTATTGTTTCTAAATACTGCCATTGTAACTAAATTTTTTTTTTTAGCTAATTTTTTTAGATCAAAATTTAAATAACTATCTCCGTAAATTATATAAAAATTTTTTTTTAAAAATCGTAACGATTTAATTATGGCGCCACCCGTTCCTAATGGTTTTTTTCCATCATTTACAATCTTCGTATTTATAAAATCTATATTTTTTTTTAAATAAGACTTAATCTTTCCTCCCAGGTAATTCACAGAAACAATTACATCTTTTATATTATTCTTTTTTAAATATTCTAGCTGGTGGTATAAAAATGGCTTACCATTTATTTCGATTAAACATTTGGGAATTTTTTTTGTATATTTTTTAACTCTAGTTCCTTTTCCTCCAGAAAGAATAATGGCTTCAAATTTCTTCACAAAATTTGCTTTACTCCCTCAAAATCGAATTTAAATCGAACTTCTTTGAGTTTCTTTTTAGTTAATGCTTTTCTAAGTTTATTGGGTGTGTTTGTGTAAAATAAAAAGAAGCCTCCTCCTCCAGCTCCAATAAGTTTTCCGCCTATTGCGCCGTTTTTAAGCGCAAAATTATAAATTTCATTAATTGTAGGATTTGACATTTTTTTTGATCTTGCTAGTTTATACTCCCAGTGCTTATTCATTAAACGACCAAATTCTTCACAATTGCCTTTTGTTAAGTTTTTTTTAATCTCATAACCTAAATATTTTACATAATCTAAATTGTTAAAAGTTTCTTTATCATTTTTCATCGATTTATTATTTTGTTCTTTTAATATAAGAGATGAATTTCTTGAAAAACCCGTGAAAAACAAGAGTAAATTATCTTCTAAATCTAAAATTGTTTTTTCATTTATTTTTAAATTTTTTGCCTTAACAAATCCTTTTCTATTAATTTGAAATTCGGAAATTCCGCCATAAACAGATATAAATTGATCTTGTTTGCCAGTTGGTTGTTTTAATTTATTAATTTCTATATTACACGCAAGTTCAGCTAACTCTCTTCTTCCAATCATTTTTTGATTATAAGAATAGATTGCCTTAGTTAAAGCAGTGGCAAAACTTCCAGAGGAACCCAAGCCAGTTTTAGCAGGAATATCTGCAAGAGTAGTTATTTCAATTCTATCATTTTTCAATTCTTTGTTTAATACTTCTCTTATTATATTGTGTTTAATGTTTTTTACTTTGTTTGTTTTTTCAATTTTTGAATACTTTAAGTATATGCCTTTTGAAAACGGCCTCGTTATTGTCACATAAACATACCTATCAATTGCAGCTGAAATAAAAAAACCCTCCTTTTTATTATAGTATGAGGGTAGATCTGTTCCACCTCCGCCAAGACTTATTCTTAATGGACTTCTAACTATAATCATTTTAATTTAGCTTATAAATTTTTTCTATTAAATAAAGATTTTTTATTGCATCTTTTAATCCTGGTTTAGGATCTCTATTTAGCTTTATATCTTTATAAAATTCATTCATTTCAATTTTCCATGATTCATCTTTTTTAAATATCCATGTCTTCATGCTTGGTTTGCCTAAATTTTTTTTCATTTTATATAAAGTTAGCTTTTCTATACCATAACTTCTGCCAAGACCATTGATTTCTATTTTTCCATATTTGCAAAAAATTTCAAAAATAAATTTATTTTTCCATTCTGTGCAAGAAGAATGTAAAAAAGCCCTGCTTGATTTATGATTTTTTAATATAAGAAAACAGTTGTCTTCGAGTTTGGTATTCCAATAAAATGTATTTAAATCACTAGCAACTAGTTTTAATTCTCCAATAAAATAGCGACATAAATCAATAAGATGTGAACCTTTGTCAATTAACTCACCTCCCCCGGATAACTTGTGGTTAAATCTCCACTCTTTATTATAGTCAATTCTTCCGCCATGACCATAATTCGATCTTATAAACATTATTTCACCAAGATTACCTTTTTTAATTATAGCTTTTGCTTTTATTATTGCTGGGTGAAATCTATGATTAAAACCAACTCTTATTTTTACTTTATTTTTTTTATTTAAATTAATTATTTTATCTATTGATTTAGGATTTATTCCAGCTGGTTTTTCTACAAATGAATTTATTTTTTTCTTAACAGCATAATCTAATATTTTTGATAAAGATGCATGGTATGTAGAAATTATTACGGCATCTAATTTTTTAATTTCAAATATTTTTTTCCAGTTTTGAAATTTTTTTACTTTTTTGTCCTTTGATAACTTATAAGCATTTTTTAAATTAATATCTGAACATGCAATTAATTTAAAATGACTCGATAAATTTTTAAATCTTTTACAACCAATTAATCCACATCCTATTATAGCAATATTAAATTTCACTTATCACCCCATGTATATCCTCTATCAAGTCCCGTGATTCTTCTTAAAGTATAAATATCGCTTTTTTTTAAAATATCTTTATGGTTTATCCAATTGTTCCAATCATCCCATAATGCACTAATTAATTTTCCACTCACACCATTGCTATGTTTTGATGCTAAAAATAGTATTAAATCACTTACTTTGTTAAATGGAGTGCCGCCATTTTTTTTTTGTAAAATAGATTTTATAAAAAAATCTTTTCCAACTTTTTTAGGTCCTGCATTAATAACTTCGTCTAACATTCTTGTATTTAATGGACCGGGCGCAACAGCATTAACATCAATGTTATAATTTTTTACTTCCTCTGATAAATTTTCAACAAATCTTACAACTGCTGCTTTAGATACCGCATAACCATTTATTAACGGTAATGGATTTGCTGCGCCCCCACCTGATAATTGAATTATTTTACCTTTTTTATTTTTTTTAAAATGTGGAATTATTTGTCTACACAAATATATAGATCCAATTAAATTAATATTAATTGTTTTTATAAATTCATTCAGATTAATTTTTTCAATATTTCCTTTTGGTCCGTAAATTCCAGCATTATTTATTAAAACATCAATTTTTTTAAATTTCATTAATGAATTTTTAATTAATTTTTTTACTTCATTAAACGAAGAAATATCTGTAGCACTATAAATGATTTTTTGATTTTTTTTCTTAAATTTATTTAATTTATTAAATGCTTTTTTTATTTCGAAATAATTTCTTGAACAAATAATTAAGTTTGCTCCTCTTTTTAAAAAACTTTTTGATATTTCAAAACCAAGACCCTTGCTGGCACCAGTAATTAATATAACTTTATTTTTAAAGCCAAGTTGTAAATTTAATTTTTTTTGTTTATTTATATTTATTAATGATGGTTTGCCCACACAAATATAATTACTTTTGAAAACATTTTGTAAATTATTGCAAAAATTATTTGGATCTATAACTATTAGATTTTTATTTAGTTTTTTGATTTTTTTTTCTGATATGTTTAAAAATTCATTTGATCTATTGCAAATAATTAATATATCTGCATCTTTAATATTTGATAATGGCGAATTAAGTTTTGTTAATAATTTTTTAATTTCTTTTGGAAATATTTTAATTTTTGAATCATATCCGCCAACTTTAATTTTCTTATCTTCGAACCATTTTGCTATTTCAATAGCAAAAGACCTTCTAAGCGTATTTGTATTGTTTGTATAGGCGAGGCCCCATAAAGATACTTTTTTAATTTTTTTATTTTTAATAATTTTTTCTAATCTTTTAAAAATCCATTTTTTATGATTATTATTGCTTGTTATTATTGAGTTAATTAAAACAGATTTCATTTTTAATCGATCTGAAATTTGATTTAAGTAACCAACATCTCTTCCAAGAGTGCCACCTGAAAAAGGATTTCCTGGAGAAAGAAACGCCTTTCTTCCTATTCTGGGTTCAGATTTTAAACCTTCTTCTACTTCTCTTGCATCGGCTTTTGTATATTCTGAAATAGATGCTATTTCATTGATAAAAGAAACTGAATTAGCTAAAAATGAATTTATAGCATGTTTTGTCATCTCGGCTGATTCGGTTTTCATCCAAAGTAAATTTTTGGAAATTGTTTTAAAAAAATTTAATATTTTTTTTTTATTTATATTATGTCTGTATCCAATTATTAGTCTTTCTGGATTAATAAATGAATTTAATGCATTGCCAAGTCTTAAATTTTCTGGACAGTAAAAAAAGTAAAAATTTTTTTTTAAGACTTTTTGTGCATAATCTTCTAAAAGTTTCGTAGTTCCAACAGATAACTGTGATGAAATTATTACAAATTTTTTATCTTTAGCTCTTTTTAAGGTTTTTTTTATATTTATTAATATTTTATTTGAATCGGCTTTATCAAAATTATCAACGGGTGTATCATAAGCGAACCAAATAACTTCAGAAATATTTAACTTTGTTAGTTTATTTGAAAAAGACAATTTTTTTCTTTTTGTCATCTCTTTAATTAAGCTATTTAACCCTGGTTCGTAAACTGGTGAAACATTTTTTTTTAATTTAGATATTATTTTTTCATCTTCATCATATGCAATTATCTCATGATTTAAATATGCAAGAGATGCTGAAATCACACTTCCGCAGTGCCAAAGCCCTTGTACAAATACTTTCATTTTCTTTTCAACAGCCACTTATTTGATATTAAAAAATCAGAAGTTATTTTTATTGATTTCTTAATTGTATATTTGGGTTTCCAACCTGTAGAAAGTATTTTTTTTGTGTCTAAGTATATAAATGGACTATCTCCTATCCATCCTCTTCTTCCTCCTAGATAATGACATTTAGGTTTCAAACTCATATTTTGGGCT
>Ga0187833_10005388_pt1 | contig 12105 bp, 10 predicted proteins | sample ETNtaG_37_FD_167968 | JGI IMG/M metagenome (GOLD analysis project Ga0187833, IMG submission 167968) | Marine microbial and viral communities from oxygen minimum zone, Eastern Pacific Ocean - ETNP2014_SV_400_PacBio MetaG (Illumina Assembly) | ecosystem: Environmental > Aquatic > Marine > Hypoxic... | reverse complement strand
AAATTGTAGTACGGTCCAACAAGTGTCGACGGTATAACTGTTAAATAACTTAACCCATATTGTTTATTTAATGCTATCTGACCAATTAATAGCATCCTTTTCGTCATGGCATATGTAAATAATTCATCCCTTGGAGTGCCAATCAGATAATTCTCTTCTCTGTGCGGCAATGATTCATCGTAGGAACAACTTGTTCCTATAGAAACAAGCTTGGCCTGCGGTTGATATTTTGACCACCAATTAAGGACAGTCGTATTTATCTGCTGATTAATTAACCATTGTTCACCCGGATGATAAACGCAAAAATCACCTGCTTGCGTCCAAGCGGCCAAATGAAAAATATAATCAAATTTGATCGCCTTATATGCACTTAGTGCGTTTGAATCGCAAAGATTGGATTCTTGCGACCCCAGAGGAATGACATTATAGTTTTCTTGTTGGAGTCTTTTTGTCAAGAATCGTCCAAGAAAGCCTGTGGCTCCAGTTATAAGTACTTCCATGCCTTATTATTATTGCATTATATTATTTCAGGCTCAGGAATTGGAACTAATATTTTTCCGCCTCTTTCTCTAAAATCCTTTAACCTGTATAAAATTTCATCTTTAAAATTCCAGGCTAAGAGCAAATACACATTCGGTTCCTGAGTTTTACTTTGATCATAAACCGGGATTTTTGTACCAGGGAAACAAGTATTGAATTTGTGTGGATTAATCTCAACACCACAGTCAATATCTTTGGTTGTCAATTTACAATAATTAATAATGGTACTTCCTTTGACGGGTGCGCCAAGTGCCTGAACACTCAACCCACTCTCTTTCAATTCACTTAGCATTGCTATTAACTTTTTTTTATTTCTTTCAGCAGTATCGTGAAATCCCAAATAAATCTCAATTTTGTCAATTCCATCTTCTATTTCCTTCTGCTGAAGATGTAAAAACTGATTCGAATAAGACCGTTGTCCCTTATGCCCAATATAAGCAACACAGCTTCCACCATGAATTGGTTTTAATTCAGCATCAAAGATTTCCAAATCAAATTGACTCAGAAATCTTTGAAAATTTAACAATGAATAATATACCAGATGTTCATGATAAATCTGATCATAGGCACAGTTTTTTAACATGTATGGTAGATAAATAAATTCGGCAACAAGTATTCCATTGGATGCAAGGAGCAGTTTCACTCCTTTAAAGACACTGTGAAGTTCCTCTAAATGGAAAAAAATTCCAGAGCCATGAATAACTGTTGCAGGACCTTTAGCCTCGAATATTTCTTCAGCTGTTTTGTTGTTAAAGAATTTATTAATACAAGTAATATTTTTTGAATTTGATATTTTTGATTGTAGTATCCCTGAATCAATGTTTAAAACATTAAATCCATTCTCCTTAAAAGACTCTAGAAACGTTCCATCATTTCCACCAATATCCAGCATATAATCTGTATCATTTAATTTCTTTCTCTTTAAAATTGATTGTCCAACCTTAACAAAATGCTTCCTTAGTGATTCTGTTGTTCCTGATACATAGGTGTGATTAACAAACATGATTTCTTTTGGTATTGTACTGTCAATCTGAGCCATCATACAATCTTTACAAACAAAAAAACGTAATGAATATTCCTTTGATTTTACATCTTGATCAAATTTAACATAATCATTCCCCCAAGGTTGATTTCCCAAGTCCAGAATCAACTTCAGATTACTTGAATCGCAACACCGACATTTCATGATATCTTCCAAATAAAATAATTGTTGATGCCCGGCAAAATATAGTTTTTCCTTTGATCGTCAGTGACTGTCATTACCAAACCAATAAAGTAACCTTCAGGACGGATACCATCAAAACCCGAAATCACTAGGGACAGGATGTACTGAATATAGATATTCCGATTTCTTATGTTTCCACCAAACAACTTTTTTAACCCAGTCTTCCCAAGAATTCCAATTATCGTTTTTTCGATCAATTGAATAAACAAAATTTCCTCTTTCTAAATTTATAACTTTCCCAATCAAACTCCCATGATAAACTTCCAATATATTGTGTCCAAGTCTTACTGTTAAGTCTTCTGATTGGAAAGGACGTTTTAGCATCTCTTTATTCAGAAATACAGCATCTTCTATAGCAAGTGTGTCATTACCTACAATTTCTTTAAAGACTCTTGTGGATTCATAATAAAATTCATCAAGTTTATTCTCTGAGACTAAATCTATTAGCATGAATTGATCAGCTGGCCACCACATACCTAACCATCTTTCTGATTCAATGTGGTTTGGAGACGCTTCCTCCTGTATCATACGAGCCTTTTCACAAAAAAATTCATATACTTCTCTCAGCACAGGCAATCTTTCCCCATCTGCTTCAAGGAAAGCTTCAAACATGCTTCTATAGCCGATTCCATAAGAAACATGAGCAATCGTTAATGGCACCTGCAAGAGCTTACGATGATACAACAAAGAAGTCTCCCACGCAAAAGCCTTAACTCTTCTCCAATCCTTCGTGGACAATGTATTAGTACCTATTACAATATCCTCTACTTCATGAATAGTTTTCACACCTATTTGTTCATGATTGCATATTTGCCTAATTTGTACTGTCTTTATTCCATATCTTTCTTGATATTCAGGATTCCCCATTTCTGAATTAGGAAGAACCAAAGCATTATAATAAGAAATGCTGTTGTTTTGTCCTCCCTCTATAAGGCTTACAACCCCATTTACAAAGGTATCATAACTTTCTTCTGGAAGTCCAATAATCATATCAGTGAAAGTGGCAATTCCCTCCTTCTCAAACATGTGCTGGAGCTCAGCATAAAGTTCATTTGAAATATTTTTTCTTTTAGTAGCTTCCAACGAAGGACCATGAAGTGATTGAATAGCAAGATTAACCCCCTGGCTTAGCCCTGAATCATTTAGAATTTTCTGAATTGCAAAAGTTGCCTCATTGGAATTCTTTGTATTTTCAACAGATACAGCTTCTGGATATCCATATTTTTTGCTATTTTCAACAAGCTTTTCAACCAGTTGAATATCCCTTTTTGGCTTAATCCCAAAATTAGCGTCAGCACACCTTACGAATTCAACTTTTTTTTCACTAAACCAATCAATTTCATCCATAAGCCTTTCAAGAGTATGATAGGCTACACCTTTCCCAACCTCTCCTCCCCATTCACAATAGGCACAAGTATAAGGACATCCCCGGTTAGTTTCCCATAATCCTATCCAGCCATCACCAGGATTTTCTTCCATTAATTTATCAAATAATCCAGTTAAATAAGGAGAAGGAATTTCGGATAAATCTTTTATTCTTGGTATCCTCGGAGTACTCATTACCTCCCCATTATATCTAAAACTGACAGATGGAACGTTTGACCAGTCCTGGCCTTCCTTCTGATTAATATAGTTCTCAAGAATCGCCGTAAAAACCTTCTCTCCTTCTCCATGACAAACCAAATCAACATATGGCAGTTCCATCAAAAATTGTTTAATTCTTGATTCAGGTGGAACAGAGCAACCTCCAAAAATAATAGTAGTTTCAGGATTATTTCGTTTTATCTCTTCTGCAATTCTTTTAGATAATTCTGCATTCCATAGGCTTAGACTGAAAAACAGTACGTCTGAATCGAGCAAATGTTCAACTGCATCATCCAGGGCAAGTTTCTTGAATAAAGGAATTCCAAACTCAAATCTTGATTTTGCATCCGAAATATGCTTCAGAGCATAAGATATCAATAAGCCGATAGAATAAGGAAAATAGCTTTGACCGCCAAAGCTAATATTTATATTAGAGAATCCCAATCTTAATTTTTGCATGATACTTTTTCATGTTTTGAAGTAATAAAATCGTGCACAGTTTCAGCTGATAAAACCCAAGCATTAGCTATCCAATGGTCATAATCAGAAACCTGTTTTAATATCAAATCTCTGTAACCTGTCACTTCAGTTTCAAGAACAAAATATCTGCTGCAACCCCTTGTTCTTATTTTAGAAATAGCCAGTTTCTCGATATCTTTATTCTCATAAAGTTCATTAAGAGTCTTATCATCTTTAAAGTCTCCATTTATAATCGAATATTGTTGGCTCTCCATCGATTCCGACTTAGAGCTAGTCCCAGGAATTACTATAATTCCTTCTTTGACCTCCTCAATAGAATTAATATATTTTACATCAAATTCATTTGGATAAGAATAAATCATTGTCTTGACGAGAGAATCATTATACGCATTATCGTATGTATAAAATTGTGTCACATTAATTTTTCTTAGATTATCTTTTAATATAGTAGCAGCCATTCTGGCTGGTAAGACATCCTTAAAATAGAAATATATACTAAGACCAACCTGTAACACTATTACCGTAAATACTATTGCGTAAACAATAATAATTGATTTTTCGTTACCATTTACAGTATTAAATATTTTCTCTAGAGCCATCCCTATCATAAACAAGAATCCAATAAAACTTGGGAAATATGCCTTTCCTACCTGCAAACTGGAAGTAATCTCTGAGATTATTAAAGGAAACAAACTAACGATAATTACAACTACAAGAAATATGAATGCAAGAAAAAGATTTTCGCATCCAGGACTATTGAATGTATAATATGCAACCACTACTATAGAGAGGAAATAAAGCACAAAATGAATTGGGATGACTCGCCAAAAAAACCTATAAATCCAGGAAAGCCCTTCTCCCCTAAAACCTTCTGGCAATTTTTTACCAAAAATCCTTTCCTGATCAGGATATGCACTAAAATGAGATCTCCATGTTCCCATTAACCAGGTGAGATATCTTGAAGTATTGGCTTTTAATTCAGATACTGGTAATAATACATGAGCTGTAACAATCAATACACCTAGGAAATACGCCATAAGAAATATAGCAGCAGCATTAATATCAGGATATATAGTTCTAAAAAAGACAAGTGCCAGCAACAGACTTAAAATAATTCTTGAAAACGCTTCAAGATGCACATCCTTATCCGCAAGATTCTTATTAGTGATTTTCTCCACTACTACTATGATATATGCCTTCATATACCTTACTATTCTGTTGAAAAAGATAGATAAAAATAAAATGACGGATAATAAATACAAATTTACTGGTGTATAATAATCCTTTTCCCAGGGAAAAATCATGAATTTCTGCAGGGAAAATATAAAGACCAAAACTGCCAAAAGAGGATATTTCCTTGATGCAGAAGAAGACACAAAAGAGATTACAGTAAACATTCCCGCCAGAAAATAGAAATAAACAGCATACTTATCACCTAAAGTTACGGCCATCTGAAGCAATAAAATGGCGAGAAGGAAAAACATCTGGGCAAGATGAACATGTCCGATGACAAAAATTATCTGGTAGGACCAAAGACACGTTGAATACAATAAAGAAACGATCAAGCCAACATCGGAATTGAAATAATTGCTGATAACAAAATAGATTAAGATTGAAGAAATACAGTTTGATATTAATGCAAGCGTAAAATTAACATGCTCAGACATTTTATTTTTAAATAGAAATTGTAGAAGTTTTAACGCTATAACCCAATATTCTCTCGTTTCAGCCCTGCTACCTTCAATCAAATGCATTTTAGATGGCCAATGAAGTAGATTTATTTTAGAAGCAGCTTTTAACATTTTTTCATTATCTGTTGATACATTTGAACCTGCAAAGCAAACGCCTCTAGTATCATAGATAATTTTTATTGTAACCAATATTGGCCAAATAACAGCTATTGCTAATTTATAATATTCCACTTACGAAATCCTCAATTACATTAACTATTATGCAAAACTACCATTAGGAAAAGTTTTTTCTGTCGGGATGATGTTTTTTACAAACAATATGGAATCCCTGATCAGGAGGCCAATCACTCTCCCCTCCCCTAGGGAAGTCTGCTACGTCAAAAATATTTGAATGATAGATTTTATGTAACCCATTCTCCGCAAAGGTTTTTATGCACCATGCTTCTTCATGCAAACATACGTGATGTGGCAAAGAAAACATAGCGACTGACGCAACAAATATTCCGTCTGAGGAGAGATGTGAAACAATATTTTGACAAAAGGAAGGAAGGGATTCTTCAGGAAGGTGCTCCATCACTTCCCATGCACCTATCACGTCAAATGTTTCAACCGAACCGTCACTATCTTTCAACTCAAATGGCTTTATAATATCGGCAGTAAATAGATTCATCGGGATTCTTGCCCATTCCGCTCGCTTCATTCTATAAGATAGATCATTGCCTTCAATCCCCACAGAAAAATGCCCGTACTGCAAGAAATTCCTGACCAATCCCCATCCTGCACATCCCAGACCCAGATAGGAAAGTTTTCTTCCAAAATAGCGTTCGCATGCAAATATGAATCGAAGTGATAATGTGTTGTCATTGATAGTACCTGAAGGCATGATATGGTCATGCTATCGCTAGCTACTGGTGCTGATGTTACTATTTTGAGAACTTTTTGGTGTTGTAATGGTGCAACCCTGATAAGTTATTCAATATATCATCGTACTGCTTCTCATTCTTTTTTACTAAATCATCAATTCTTTTCTCTATTCCCATGATATGGGATCTGTTAGACCTGTAACTTAAAAGTTTCATCCTATATAGATTCAGGATCTGCAATGGCTTGTACAGAGGAGACCGCTTTATGAAGTCTTTAATACTTTCCATGCTAACACAAAACTAAAACTTATTGTCAATAGGTTGGATTGATTCCGTAACCCATTGCAATTTAGGCCTCATAACATACCCAAGATCATATGGATAACTCCCACGGGCCCCTTCCAGATTATGGTTATCAATTACGGTAAAACCAATCACTCCCATTTCCTTAATCTGTTCAGATTGATTTGCTGGACAGGGAGGCGTAAATATCCGAAAGTTAATAAAAATATTTCCTTCGCCCAATAGGTTAGCAGGCACAAAACATTTTGACTTATACAACCCTTTATCACGAGGTTTTTGACTACCCCAAGGCCCACTAACATAATTATCCAATGAAAGAAGTAAAACTTGATTGTTCAACTGTGAAATGAATTCAATTACAATACTAAGTTGGCTATTCCCAGAAAGCACCATATGTTCAAATTCTATATAAAAAGGTTCACATACATCAAATTCCGAACATATTTTTCCTTTCTTGTTCTTTGTCCTGATAGCCATCAGCCGCACAACTTTGTTCCCGGGCGCATTATCAATGTTCCAGATTCTTTCCCCTCCATGCATTCTAACATCTTCAGATGCACGAGAAAGGTAGGCATTGATCACATCTATGGTATCTCCCTGATTAACAATTTTTCCTTTGGACAACAACACTGATCTTGTACAAAGACTCTTGATGGATTCCATGTTGTGGCTCACAAACAGCACGGTCCGGCCTTCACCCTTACTCACATCTTTCATCTTATTCACGGCTTTCTTGCGGAAGGAAGCATCGCCCACTGCCAGCACCTCGTCCACCACCAGAATGTCTGGGTCGAGATATGCAGCCACGGCAAAACCAAGGCGAACGTACATACCGGAAGAATAACGTTTGACGGGTGTATCAACGAATTGCTCCACACCAGCGAAATCTACGATCTCATCGAGTTTCCTGGACACCTCTTTTTTATTCATACCATTGATAGCACCGTTGAGGTATATATTTTCCCTACCCGTCAGTTCGGTGTGAAATCCAGTACCTACCTCCAAGAGGCTGGCAACTCGGCCCTTGACCTTAATGGATCCTTTGGTGGGTGCAGTCACGCGGGAAAGGATTTTAAGCAGAGTGGACTTGCCGGCACCATTAGCTCCGATAATGCCCAAAACTTCCCCGTTTCCAATCTCCAGGTTGATATCATTCAAAGCAAGAATGTGATCTCGTGCCTTACCATTGCCGGTATGTCCAATGAGGGAATTGGGATCTTCCTTGCCTCTTGCGGTGGCCCACCAGCTCTGCAAGTCACGATAGAGCGTGCCGCGGCCGATGACCCCTAAGCGATACTCTTTGTATAGATTTTCGATTTTAATGACGGTAGTTGACATTATTAGACAGTATCCATAAATGTTCTTTCCACCCTGTTGAAGATGACGATACCGCCTATGAAGAATATGATTGAGAGGAAGATACTGAAAAGCAATTCCTGCGGGGTAATAGAGTTTACACCAAGAAAAGCTCCACGAAACGATTCGACCACAGCTGTCATAGGATTGATCAAAATAAACAGTCTGTACTTTTCAGGAACCTGAGAGAGAGGATAAACAATGGGAGTAAGGTACATCCACAGTTGAATCATAAAACCCATAGCAAAGGTGAGGTCTCTATATTTCGCGGTTAGAGCCGAAATCATCATGCCAAAACCAATGCTCAGAATTGCCATATGAAAAACAATAAGCGGTAATGTAATAATAAAAATTGTGGGATTTATATCGGAACCCTTATACCAGAAATAGAAAAGAAAACCCAGAAAGATGGAAAACTGGATTAAGAACTGGAATACGGCTGTCATGGCAACAGAAATTGGGACCGCGATTCGTGGAAAATAAACTTTTCCAAAAACTTCGGCATTTGTAGTAAAAGTATTACTGGTCTCATTCAAACAATGAGAAAAATAACTCCAAACTACGGTTCCCGATAGGTAAAACAAAAATGGAGGCACCCCATCAGTCGGTATTTTTGCCACCTTACCAAAAATAAAAGTAAAAACAAGCGTGTTAAAAAGCGGCTGAATAATATACCACAATGGTCCCAGGATTGTTTGTTTGTAAAAGGTAACAAAGTCTCTTTTTACAAATAACAATATTAGATCCTTGTACCTGAAGATTTCACCGATTTCAATATTGAACCAGCCTCTTTTAGGCTTGATGTAAAGATCCCATTTATCTGTATCTTTACTATCCATGAAAGTATTTAATGTTATGATTAATTATTTGCAGCAAGTTCTTTTTTTAAAATCCTCATAATCTACATCCAAATTCAAATCTTCTTCAATGTCTCATTTAGGTAATCAATCTTATCTCTTATATCTACAGGATGATTCCCAACAAAAAAACCATTATCGTGTGCTATATCAGTATTTGAAGATTTAGTCTCCTGGTAATCAAAATATTTAATGACATCATGTCTGAGAAAGTTTCCACCAGTAATAATTCGATGTTCAATACCCGCATCATTTAATACTCCCAAAACCTTCTTCCGACAAAATTTTGACTGAGGATTAACAATCATTGTAAAACAAAACCATGAGCTGTTCCCCACTTCTTTCTGAATAATAAATCTTGGATCGTTTTTAAAAAGTTCCACGAAGTGTTTTGCATTTTCACGCCTAATTTTCAGAAAATTATCCAGTTTATTTAGCTGTACGTTGCCCATTGCACCTTGAAGCTCTAACGGTCTGACATTATAACCCGGAAGAATAAATCTATACGCTTCAAAAAAATCATCATCCTTCTTATGGTAGATCATGCTACCCTCTTCCTGATCTCTTGTCCACCCATGGTTTCTTAATGATTTACAAAGAGAATAGACCTCAAAATCATCAGTTACAATTATCCCACCCTCTATAGTTGAGATATGGTGAGAAAAGAACGTGCTAAATGTACCGATTAAGCCAAAAGTCCCCGTATAGACATCATTGAATTTTGCCCCCATGGACTCACAATTGTCTTCAAAAAGAATAATATTATTTTTATCACATATTCTCGTGATTTCTTCAAAATTGCATGGGTTTCCCAAGATATTAACAGCCACAATCATTTTTGTTTCAGGACCAACTGCTTTCTTTAGTTCATCTATATCATAATTCAGAGTATTCAAATCAATATCCACAAATTTCAACCTTAAGCCGTATTGACATAATGGATAAAATGTTGTCGCCCATGAGAGGCAAGGCACAATTACCTCATCGCCTCTTTTGAGCCTATTCTCACCTCTATAAAATAGAGAAGCGGTAGCAATTAGATTCGCCGATGAACCTGAATTAACCATAGCAGCATATTTTCTACCAAAATAATTTGCAAAACGGCCCTCAAATTCTTTTACGTTTTCACCCATCGTAAACATGTCACTGTTAATGACATTGAGCATTACCTCCTTCTCGGAAGCATCAAAAGTTGATGATGTCATTTCATATTTCATGGAATTCTGCTAATTAGGGTTGTTATAAACAATGATCTTTGAGCCGTCATAATCGAAATTAAATGGAACAAGCAAATAGTTTTTTAAAGCTTTTATAACTTTTGCCCTGTTTTCAGGCTCTACAAAGAACAACATAAATCCGCCACCTCCTGCACCACAAAGCTTTCCTCCAACTCCTCCATTCTTGAGAACAATATCATAAAGCTCTTCAATTTGAGGGTTTGTAACCTCATTGGATAATTTTTTCTTCAATTTCCATGTTTCATTCAAAAGTTCCCCGAATTCACATAGATTTTTGTTAGGGGTCGTGATAATTCTATATGCATCATCAACAAGATCTTTCATCTGAGACAGGTAACCTTTATTGTTAGGAATGTTTTTTATCTTATCCCCTGCGGCAACCGAGGCCATCCTGGAAATACCTGTAAAGACAAGCACCAAGCTTTTTTCCAGGTTTTTTAATTGATCAGGTCTTACAATAACTGGCACCACTGAAATCTCACCTGATGTGGAAAATTTTATTAAATTAAAACCACCGTGAGCTGCTAACGTTTGATCTTGAGAGCCCACATTCTCTTTTATTAATTCCTGTTCTATGTAAATAGCCTCTTTTGTCAGTTCTTCTTTTGAAACCCTTTTCCCTTCAAGGGCATACATAGTGTTCAGCATACCAACTGTGAAAGAAGAACTTGAACCCATACCACTACGTGCAGGAATGTCACCATCATGATGTACAGATACTCCAGAATTAACGTTCAAATATTTTAGTGTTTCACGCACTGCAGGATGCACTATTTCATCGATAGTGTTTACATTTTCCATTTTAGAATAAACAATACGGTGTTTATGTTCAAAGAAAGGAGGGAGCCTTCTAACGCTGAGATAACAGTATTTGTCAATTGCAGCCCCAAGAACCTTTCCACCATGTTTCAAATAGTAATCTGGATAATCGGTTCCACCACCAAAAAATGAAATTCGATGAGGTGTTCTTGATATTATCATTTATGCCTTTTCACTATGCATTGGAGAATTGATTGGGTCTAACTATCTGATAGCCCTTAAGCAGCTCCTTAATCCCATCATCTAAAGAATAATCCGGCTTCCAACCTAAAGACTCAATTTTTTCATTGCTAACAAGATAATCCCTTTTGTCAGGATCCTCTCCTACTGGAGCCGAATGTATATAAAATTCAGGAACATACTCCTTGATCTTTTCACATAACTGCCTTTTCGTTAGGTTTGCAGAACTCAGTCCAACATTGAAAGGCTCTCCTTTCATTCTGTCATAATTTTCAATCCCTAAAACAAAAGCCTTGGCAACATCTCTGATGTGAATATAATTTCTCCGAAAATGTTCCTCAAAAAGGACAATAAACCTGTCATTATACGCCCTGTATGTAAAATCATTTACAAGCAGATCCATCCTCATTCTCGGGCTCATACCAAATACAGTTGCCAACCTGAATGTTATGGCATTTCCCTTATCCAAAAAAGCCTTCTCTACTTCAACCTTATCCTTTCCATATTCTGATAACGGATTTAAAGGTGATTCCTCCGTACATAACTTATCTTTTTCACCTATACCATATCCACTGTTTGTAGTAGGAAAAATAGCTTTTTGAGATAGAGAAATCTTATTTACGATTGCCATCTGAGTGTCTAAGTTCACCAGCCTGGTTAAAGATGGATTAATCTTACATGCAGGAGTGCCTACAATTGCCGCAAGCAGAATCACAACATCAAATTTGGGAAGGAGCGATGCCATTAGACCGTCATCACATATATCACCCTTTACAAAATCAAAATCTGGATTTACACAGCACTCAAGTAATGAAGTCTGATTATGCATGAGTGAGTCTAATACCGTGACCTTATAGCCCTTACTTAATAATGTCGGAACAAGTACAGAGCCTAAATAACCCGCTCCGCCAGTTACAAGAACTTTCTCTTTTGCCACTATTTAACCCCCTCTTTGTATAAATATTTACC
>Ga0187833_10005387_pt1 | contig 12106 bp, 8 predicted proteins | sample ETNtaG_37_FD_167968 | JGI IMG/M metagenome (GOLD analysis project Ga0187833, IMG submission 167968) | Marine microbial and viral communities from oxygen minimum zone, Eastern Pacific Ocean - ETNP2014_SV_400_PacBio MetaG (Illumina Assembly) | ecosystem: Environmental > Aquatic > Marine > Hypoxic... | reverse complement strand
CGCGCGGTGATGTGCAAACCCTGGTGGAATGCGACGTCTCCCCCGCCATGCTTCGCCTCGGCGCCACCTCTTCCGGAGCACAGGCACCCCAGGATGAGAAGCCAAGGATTCACCGGCTGGCCGCCGATGAGGAATGCCTCCCCTTCGCTGATCACAGCTTCGATCTGGTGCTGAGCTGTCTCGCCCTGCACCGGGTCAACGATCTGCCGGGAATCCTGGTGCAGATTCGCCGGGTGCTGCGTCCCGACGGCCTTTTCCTAGGCTGTTTCTTCGGCGGCGGCACCCTGGGCGAAATGCGTGCGGCCTGGACCGAAGCGGAAATATCCGAAGAAGGCGGCGCCAGCCCTCGGATTGCCCCTTTCGTGGATATCCGCGATGCCGGCATGCTGTTACAGCGGGCGGGATTCGCCCTGCCCGTAGTGGACAGCGACACCCTCACCGTGTGTTATGAAAACGCTTTCGACCTGATGCATGACCTGCGCGGCATGGGGGAAACCAACATCCTTCAGGGCCGCCGCGCCGGGTTCACGCGCCGCGCCACCATGATGCGGATGGCCGATCACTACCAAGACATGTTCGCCCAGGAAGACGGCCGCATTCCCGCCAGTTTCGAGATCATCACCCTGACCGCATGGGCGCCGGACCCCTCTCAGCCCAAGCCCCTGGAGCCGGGAAGCGCAACATCCTCCCTGGCCGACGCCATCGGTGAAAAAGACCCCGAGACACCCTAGAGAAAATCACAAAGTATGGCCACCAGCGGCTCATCGGCCGGGGGCATGGCGTAGTCACGAATCTGGTGCAGAGTAACCCAGGCCAGTTCCTGTCCCTCGCAGGGGCTGACGACACCCTTCCACACCCGGCACAGGAACAGCGGCATCAGGAGGTGAAATTCCTTATAGGCGTGGGAGGCGAAGGTCAACGGCACCAGACAGTTGCCGGCGACGTCAATGGCCAGTTCTTCGGCCAGTTCGCGGATCAGGGCCTGTTCGGGGGTTTCGCCGTCCTTGACCTTGCCGCCGGGGAACTCCCACAGCCCCGACATGGTCTTGCCCTCAGGCCGCCTGCTCAGCAGCACCCGTCCGTCGCCGTCGACCAACGCCACGGCAGAAACTAGAACCACGGGAAGCCCACCGGGGCCAGAGCTCAGATCAGCTTCGGTAGTCGGCATTGATGGTGATGTAGCCGCGGTTGAGATCACAGGTCCAGACGGTGGCACAGCCCTTTCCCACGCCCACGTCAATCTCCACCATAATCTCGCGGCCCTTGAGATGAGCGGTCACCGGCTTTTCGTCATAGCCCCTGACGATCTTTCCCTTGCGGGTGATGGCAATCCCACCCATGGAAATAGAGAGAAGATCGCGATCGGCCTTTTCTCCGGCCTTGCCCACGGCCATCACCACCCGCCCCCAGTTTGCGTCGCCACCGGCGAAGGCCGTCTTGACCAAAGGCGAGTTGGCCACGGCGAGACCGATACGCCGCGCCGCCTTTTCCGAAGCCGCGCCGGAGACCCGGATGGTGACGAATTTACCAGCGCCTTCGCCGTCGCGGGCGATTTGCTGCGCCAGGTCCTGCATCAGGTCATCAAGCTTTTCCCGAAAGTCCCGCAAATGACGATCCCCGGGGGAAACCACCTTTCTGTGTTTCTCGCCTTTTCCGGTGGCGCAAATGAGGACCGTATCGCTGGTGGAGGTATCGCTGTCCACGGTGATGCTGTTGAAGGACCTGGAGGTGGCCCGGACCAGAAGTTTCTGCAGCACGGTTGCGGGGATCGCGGCATCGGTGAAGATGAAGGACAGCATGGTGGCCATGTCCGGCGCGATCATGCCGGAACCCTTGGCGATGCCGTTGAGGGTCACCGGCACGCCGCCGATCATGGCCTGCCGGGTGGCACCCTTGGCAAAGGTATCGGTAGTCATGATGGCCTTCGCCGCCTTGGCCCAGGCTTTCGGCGCCAGCCGGTTTTTCATGCCCGTCAGCTTGCCGGCCACATAGCCAGGTGGCACCGGTTCGCCGATAACGCCGGTGGAGGCCACGAAAATCTCTTTCTCAGGGCATTTAAACATTTTTGCCGCAGCCTTGACGGTGCGCGCCACCATGCGGTCGCCGGCGAGCCCGGTAAAAGCATTGGCGTTGCCGGAATTGACGACGATGGCCCGCACCCGCTTCCGGGACAGCGCCTCGCGGCACCAGGCCACGGGCGCAGAAAAACAGCGTGAGCGTGTAAAGACGCCAGCCACGGTTGTTCCCGTATCCAACTCGGCGAGAAACAGGTCCGGTGACCGGGTCCGTTTCAAGCCACAGGCGGCGCCCGCGACCCGGACTCCGGGCACGTGAGGCATATCGGGGAACCGCTTGGGCGCCAGGGGCGAAATCTTGGTCATGATTCCTTTAGTCCGTTCTATTCCGCCAAAGGAGAGTCCTTGGGCGAACCGTCGAGATTAAAAAGAACGATATCCGCCTGCCGGCGCTGGTCGGCTACAAGATCACCCATGATCTTCTTCGACAGGCCACTCTCGAGATCGGCCAGGATATCCTCATAATCCGGTGCATCTGGCAGACGCTTGTCCTCCACCTTTATTACATGCCACCCATAGTCGGTCTGTACCGGCGTCATCGTCATTTCTCCGGGCGGGATGGCAAACGCTGCCACGACGAATTCAGGCACCATCTGGTCACGGCTGAAATAGCCGAGATCACCTCCCTTGGCCCCTTCCGGAGCGATGGATTTTTTTCTGGCCAGTTTCTCGAAATCGGCGCCGTCCTCAAGCTCTTTAATGAGCGCCAATGCCTGTTCTTCCGTCTCCACTAGGATGTGGCGGGCGTGGACCTGTTGCCGTGCCTTTTCGTCTCCCACCAGTTCGTCGTAATAGGCGCGCAGGGATTTCTCGGTAAGCCTCTCGGACACATAGCGGGTAAGAAATGTCTGCTGGACGATGCGCGCTGTGGCTTGTTTAATCCGTTCCTCCACCAGGGGGTCATTCTCCAACCCGTCCTTGCGGCCCAGTTCCCCAACCAACTTGCCGTCGATGACCTGGTCCACGAGAGAAGGATAGATGATCTCCAGAGGCACGCCCTGATAGCGTTCGGGCAGCATGCTTTTGGCCAGGTCGATATCGGAGCGGTAAATTTCCTGACCGTTGACGGTGGCCAGAACCGGGTTGTTCCCCTTCTCCCCGCTGCTGTGTTCATCGCCAAGCGCAGGAAAAACCGCCAAACACATCACCATCGGCAACACCCGGAACGGCTGAAAGAAACGGAGATACCTCGAAGTCATAGCTGAAGCCCCTTTACCACCCGAAAAACGGGTCCGGCGAACCGGTCATGATTTCCTGAAGGGATGTCCTGACAAAAGAAACCGTCCGGAAACATGCCCCGGCGCGGCATTGATAGTTCAAAGACCGCATCATGCACATCACGAACCGGGGCACAAGGGCGGCCCTGGCGCTCATGAAGACCCACCGACGCCCGTTATTCCGGAAAATTGGGAAACAAAAGCCAACCACACGGGTAGGCCCTCCTTTTCGCCGGGTCGTTGACAGGCGGCCACGGTAATCCTATTTGTCACTCTCTACCGCAGCCCCCGTACAGAGGGAATCAATAACTGCCTGGCTTCGTACCACTGCCTGTAGGTCACGAAGGCGACACGCACCATATGCCCGCAGGAGTCCCCGTCACGGATCGGGGATTTCTGGAAACTGGGGATTTTTGGAGAACTGAATGTTTGGCGCTCTCGCCCGGCGGATTTTCGGCACCGCCAATGAACGCTACCTGGAGAGCCTCCGGCCCATCGTCGGGGAGATCAACGATCTGGAACCGTCCCTGGAAAAGCTTTCCGACGACGAGTTGCGCTCACGCACCGATCATTTTCGTGAACGCATCGACCAGGGTGAGACCCTCGACGATCTTCTGGTGGAAGCCTTCGCCACCGTCCGTGAAGCCGCCAAGCGCACCTTGGGCCAGCGCCATTTCGACGTACAGCTTATGGGAGGCATCATCCTCCACCGTGGCATGATCTCGGAAATGAAGACCGGCGAAGGCAAGACCCTAGTTTCCACCCTGCCCATCTATCTCAACACCCTTTCCGGCGACGGCGTGCATCTGGTCACGGTAAACGACTATCTGGCCAAGCGCGATTCCCGGTGGATGGGCCAGATCTACGAGCTCCTGGGGCTTTCCGTGGGTTGCATCCTGCACGAAATGACCGATGCCCAGCGCCGCGAAGCCTATGCCGCCGACGTTACCTACAGCACCAATAACGAGCTTGGATTCGATTACCTGCGCGACAACATGAAATACCAGATCGAGGATATGGTACTGCGCCCCTTCAATTACGCTATCGTCGACGAGGTGGACAGTATCCTCATCGATGAGGCGCGCACGCCGCTTATCATTTCCGGCCCCTCAGAGGATTCTTCCGACCTCTACCGCAAGATGGACCGGATCATCCCTAAGCTCGCCGAAGATGATTACGAAAAGGACGAAAAAGTCCGTGCCGTCACCTTCACCGAAAACGGCGCCGAAAAGATCGAAACCCTGCTTGCCGATACCGGCCTTCTAACTGAGGGCGGGCTTTACGATATCCAGAACGTGTCCCTGGTCCATCATGTCAACCAGGCATTACGCGCCCACAAGCTGTTTCAGCGCGACGTGGACTATTTGATCAAGGACAACGCCGTGATCATCATCGATGAGTTTACCGGCCGCATGATGGAAGGACGGCGCTTCTCCGATGGGCTGCATCAAGCCCTCGAAGCAAAGGAAAATGTGGAGGTCCAGGTGGAGAACCAGACCCTGGCCGCCATCACCTTCCAGAATTATTTCCGTCTCTACCCCAAGCTTGCCGGCATGACCGGCACCGCCATGACCGAGGCCAACGAATTCGCCGACATCTATTCCCTGGAGGTGGTGGAAGTCCCCACCAATGTCCCTTGTGTGCGCAACGACCAGGACGATGAGATCTATCGCACGGCAGAGGAAAAGAACAAGTCCATCTGCACCCTTGTGGAGGAATGCCAAGAGCGTAAACAGCCCGTTCTCGTGGGCACGGTGAGCATCGAGAAATCGGAACACCTCTCGACACTTCTCAAGAAACGCAAGATCACCCATAACGTGCTCAACGCCCGCTATCACGAACAGGAAGCCCTTATCGTCGCCCAGGCCGGAAAGCCAGGGGCCGTCACCATCGCCACCAACATGGCCGGCCGCGGCACCGACATCCAGCTTGGCGGCAATCTCGACATGCTGATCGACCAGGGACTTGGCGACATGGAAGACGGCCACAAACGGGAGAAAAAGCTCGCCGCTCTGGAAGAAGAGGTGACAACCGGAAAACAGACTGCCATCGAAGCCGGCGGGTTGCTCATCATCGGCACCGAACGGCACGAATCACGGCGCATCGACAACCAGCTTCGCGGCAGGTCCGGACGCCAGGGTGATCCCGGCACCTCGCGCTTTTTCCTGTCACTGGAAGACGATCTGATGCGTATTTTCGGCTCCGAGAAGCTCGACAACATGCTGGAAAAACTGGGCATCGAGGAAGATGAAGCCATCATCCATCCCTGGGTCAACAAGGCACTGGAAAAGGCCCAGGGAAAGGTGGAAGCGCGCAATTTTGACATTCGCAAGAACCTGCTCAAGTTTGACGATGTGATGAACGACCAGCGCAAGGTGATCTATGAACAGCGCAAGGAGATCATGACCGCCAAGGACGTTGCGGAAACCGTCACCGACATGCGCGATGACGTGATTTCCGATATGGTGGCGCGCTGCATCCCCGAAAAGGCCTACACCGAACAGTGGGAGACAGATGCCCTTCACGAAGAAACCTTGCGCCTGCTCGGGATCGACCTACCGATCGGGGACTGGGCCGCGGAAGAGGGCATCGACGGGGAGGAAATCCGCACCCGTATCCTCGATGCCGGAAAGCGGAAAATGGCAGAAAAAAGCATTAATTTCGGACCCGAGATAATGCGCATGGCGGAAAAAAACCTACTGCTGCAGCTTCTCGACCAAAGCTGGAAGGACCATCTGCTGTCGCTGGATCACCTGCGCCAGGGAATCGGCCTGCGCGCCTATGCCCAACGCGACCCCTTAAACGAATACAAATCCGAATCCTTCAACCTGTTCGAGGAAATGCTGGATCGCCTGAGGGAAACCATTACCGGGGTTCTCTCTCACCTTGATATCCGCGTCGGCGACCCCGAGAACAGTGTGCCCCTTCGCGCTAGCCAGGAAACGCAGCAGAACATCGAAGGCGATATGCAGCCCGGCGAGGAACCGGCCCCGCGGCCGCGTTCCGATCCCGTGCTGAAACGGGCGGCCAAGGTGAAAATCGAACCCGATGATCCCGCCACCTGGGGCAAGATTCCCCGCAACGCGCCATGTCCCTGCAACAGCGGCAAGAAATACAAACACTGCCACGGCCGCGCGTAAGGCGGCCTGACGACCGCAACCGGCTACTTCGCTTCGGCAGCGCCCATGGTCAGGAACTTCTCGTGGCGCTGGCGGCATAGCGCGGCGGGATCCAGTTCCATCAGTTCGTCCAGCACCCCTTCCACCGCATCGCCGAGGGCGCTGATTACGGAACCGGGAAAGCGGTGGGCGGCGCCCACAGGCTCGGGAATGACCTCATCCACCACGCCAAGCTCCAACAGATCCTGTGCCGTAAGCTTCATAGCTTCGGCGGCGGCCTGGACCTGATCGCCGCTGCGCCACAGGATCGAGGCGCAGCCTTCCGGTGAAATCACCGAATAGACGGCGTTTTCCAGCATCAGCACCTTGTTGGCGGCGGCCAGGGCAATGGCCCCACCCGAGCCGCCCTCGCCGATCACGACGCTAATAAGCGGCACCTTGAGCGCGAGGCAGGTTTCAATGGAGACAGCGATAGCCTCCGCCTGGCCCCGCTCCTCGGCTCCGACACCGGGATAGGCACCCGGCGTATCCACCAGAGTCAGCACCGGCAGACCAAAATGGTCGGCAGTCTTCATCAGCCGGATCGCCTTGCGGTAGCCCTCGGGCCGGGCCATGCCGAAATTGTGCTCCATGCGCGTGTTCGTATCCATGCCCTTTTCGTGGCCGATGATCATGGCCGTGCGGCCGCGGAAACGGCCCAGCCCACCGATAATAGCTCGGTCCTCGGCGAAGGCGCGGTCACCGGCCAGCGGCGTGAAATCCTCCACCAGCCCCGAGATATAGTCGGTGAAATGAGGACGGTCGGGATGACGCGCTACCTGCACCTTCTGCCAGGGCGTAAGCTTGGAATAGAGCTGCTTGAGGAGTTTGTCCGACTTGGCCTGGAGCTTGGCGACCTCGTCGGCGATGTTAACGGTGCCGTCGTCACTGAGGTGACGCAGGTCCTTGATCTTAGCTTCCAGCTTGGAGAGTGGTTTTTCGAAATCGAGAAAATTATGCATCGTGCGTTTCCTGAAGTGGAATCAATAGCATAACGTGAACTCCGCACGGGTGGAATAAAAGAAGGGCGGCGAAAACCCCCGCCGCCCCTGATGTGGAAAATCATCCGGTGAGGTCAAGCGCCGGCGATCTGTTTGGCTTTTTCGACCATAACCTCCGCCTGCTTGATGGAGGCGATATCGATCAACCGGCCATCCAGTGTCACCGCACCCTTGCCTGCCTTGGTGGCCTCAGCCATGGCGTCTAGGATGCGCTGGGCCTTGGTCACTTCCTCCTCGGTGGGACTGAAGACCGTGTTGGCGAGCCCGATCTGTTTAGGGTGAATGGCCCATTTGCCCTCACAGCCCAGCGTCGCGGAACGGTTGGCCTGGGCGATATAACCGTTGGGGTCACCGAAATCGCCGAAGGGGCCGTCAATGGGCCGCAGGCCGTTGGCACGGGCGGCAACCACCATACGCGCCACCGCGTAATGCCACATGTCGCCCCAGTGCACCTCACGGTTGCCGCCGTCGTCGGCATCGGTAAGGACGTGATAGTTGGGGTTGGGGCCACCGATAACGGTTGTCTTGGCCTTGGTGGAGGCGGCATAGTCGGCGACGCCGAAATGCAGGGATTCAAGCCGTTTGCTGGCAGCGGAAATCTCGTTCACGTTCTGCATCCCCAGCGCGGTCTCGACAATGAGCTCGAAACCGATGCGCTTTTTGGCAGCCACGGCGTCTTCCACCTGAGTCACCAACATGTCCACAGCATAAACGTCCGAGACCGTGCCAATCTTTGGGATCATGATGAGGTCGAGTTTGTCGGTGGCCTGTTCGATAAGGTCCACCACGTCACGATACATGTAATGGGTATCGAGGCCGTTGATGCGCACCGACAGGGTCTTTCCCTTCCAATCGATGTCGTTTAGACCTGCGATGATATTCTTGCGCGCCTGTTCCTTTTCATCGGGCGCAACGGCATCTTCCAGGTCCAGAAAAATCACATCCACATCTGATGCCGCCGCTTTTTCAAACATTTCGGGGTTGCTGCCAGGTACGGCCAGTTCACTGCGATTTAGACGCGCAGGCGCCTGCTCAACAATATGAAAGCTCATTCTTGCCTCGTTAGCGAAAGGAGGGTTGGGTGAAACGGTTTTTCAGAAAAAGGGGGCCTGAAAGGAGGAGGAACATGATGGAAAGGCCTCAAAAAGTCAACGACGGAGCTATTTTCGGGTCTTGGCGAAAGACTCCGCCAGGGGATGGTGCTCCTCAACCAGCAATTTAAGGCGTTCGCTCTGGACATGGGTATAGATCTGGGTAGTGGTGATATCGGCGTGGCCCAGCATCTTTTGAAGGCTGCGCAGATCGGCGCCGTGATCGAGAAGATGGGTAGCGAAGGCATGCCGGACTATATGGGGTGAGACCCGGCTCGTGTCCACGCCCGCGTCCATCGCCAATTGTTTCAATATCTGGGCGAAGCGGTGGCGGGTGAGATGGCCGCTTCCTGAACGGGAGGGAAAGAGCCAGGGAGAGGATGCTGGCGGACCTTCGCCTTGCCCCCCCGGCAGGAAGGCATCACGCACCGCAAGATAGTCGATCAGGGCCCGGCCCGCGGGATCGCTCAGGGGAATCATGCGTTCGCGCCCGCCCTTTCCCCGCACAAGAAGCAGGGAGAAGTCGCGCCCCAGCGCCGATAAGGGCAGGCCCACAAGTTCCGAAACACGTAGACCGGCGGCGTAGAGAATCTCCAACAGGGCCACAAGACGCAGGTCTTCGGCGCCACCTTTGCGGCCCTTGCCTTCCGAGACACGCCGATGGGCAAGAGAAAGCAGCAGGTCCACGTCCTCTTCGCTCAGCACTTTCGGAAGAACCCGCCCCTGGCGGGGGCTGTCCACCACTGAAGCCGGATCGTCCTGGCGCAGGCCTTCGGCAAAAAGGAATTTGAAAAACTGCCGGATCGCGGAAAGACGGCGGGCCGTGGTCCGCGGCGCCATACCAAGACCCATCTGTTGCGCCAGATAACCCCGTATGGCCTGAGCATCGGCCGTGGCCGCCGTCATGCCCTGGGATTCTAAAAACCCTTCAAATCCGGACAGATCACGGGAATAGGCATCGAGAGTGTTTTCCGAAAGCCCTCTCTCGGCCACCAGCATTTCAAGAAAGGACTCCACATGATGGGAGAGAGGAACGGCGGTGTGGGATCGTCTTTTCATGAGTCCGCCTGTATATTCCGCCTCACAGTCCCGCGGCGATGGCTGCTTCCAGCGCCAGGGCGCGGGATTCAGTGTCGAGCCCCACCAGACGCAGACGGCTTATGACCTCGTTCATGGTGATGGGATTGACCCGGTCCAGACCATCATGCCCGAGGGAAACCAGGGCAAAGAGAATGGTTTCTCCCAGACGCAATTCTTCCGCCGCCACCCTGAGGCCATACCACAGCACCGGAGAAGGCAGGGCCGGTGCCGGTAAAGAAACATTTTCCAGTGTATTGTCCCCAATGACAGCCGCCTGTTGGGTGCGGCCTTCCCAAATAGAAATATCCACCGGATTGCCCACGGCATCAAGCAGGCCCAGAAGCATGTCCACCCGGTATTCCGCCTCGGGACCGGCATTCGCGGCGGCGGCCGGGAATTCCACGCCGCCTTCTTGCGGCATGGGAGAAACCACCACGGCCTGCTTCATCCAGGCCTCGGTCATAGCCCCATCCAATGGCGTAAGCTCCTCTGGATCGGAGATCAGAATCAAGGGCCACAGCCGCGCCTTTGCTTGCCCTGCCTCGGGAATGCCAGCGGATTCCTGTTCGGCCAGGTCATACCAACCCATGGCCTGTTCCAGAGCTCCCGTGAAAATCAGAACCCTTCCGGCTTCTTCAGCGAACCATATAAGCTCGGCCGCGGGGGCCATTTCGACTAAAGTCGGCGCAATAACATATGCTGCCGTTTCGTAAAGACCGCCATCCCTGGACGAGGCCAAAAAGGCCAACAGCACTTCGGCCTGGGCGGTGGGAACATCCTGGACCTGGGCCGTGCGCAACAGCAATGCCCGGCCCCGGGGGCCGTCAATAGCTTCGGCCGTGGTCAGGGCGGATTCCAGTTCTTCGGAAGTAAATTCAATGCTGGCGTAAATCTGGCGCAGAGATTCCGTGGATAGGGTGCCCGCCGATTCAGCCTTCTCAGCCGCGGCAAGACGGATTTCCGGATCGGCATTGGGACTGATGGCAATGGCGGCCAAAAGAGCCGGATTTCGTGTTTGTGTGACATCACCGGGCAATCTCAGATTTCCTGCCCGCGCTATGGCTAATTGCAGGGCCGTGGGATCGGAAAGGCTGTCGATCTTCCCTTCCCATTCCCCGAGAAGGGAACCGACAAGTTTGAAAAACACCGAGTCCGCATCCATCCCCTGTTCCCGCATCAGATCGACACCCAAGACCGCGCGGTCATGTTCGCCGCTAAGCGCCTGGCAGAAAATCAGGCCCTTTTGCCAGAATATGTCCTGTGATTTACGGATCGCCGTCCTGATATGGGGACAGGCCCCGGCGCTGTCATTGACCAGGAACAGATTGTTCACCTGGGCCCGGAGCAGGGCTTCATCATCAAGATGAACCGGGGCCACGGCAAGCAGTGATTCGACAGCCTCCATATCACCCATGGCCATCAAGCCGGAAACTCGAAGGGCTATCAGGCTGGGGCCATCGGAGGGGCCCTGCGGCGCCGTTGCATTTGACAACAACAGACGCCGCATCAGATCCCGCATGACCCGTGAATGTGCCGTAACGGGTAGTTTTGGCAACAACCATTCAACAATGCGACGGTCGCTTCCGCTCCACATTTCAATGCCGAACCCGCCCTGATCGGCCTCCAGAACACCGAAAGAATCCGGGTCAATGGCCTGAAGCATATCGGTTTCGATCTGGATTCCGAATTTCCCTCCTGGGGCCCGGCCGGGTTCCGTTTCATCCGACGGCGGGAATTCCTTCCCTTCTTCGGGTTCTTTTACACCCGGGGGAGGCACCAGCTTTACCGGCGGCCGCAGCTGAGGCGACCAAACCGGATCGCTCTCAGCTTCTCTGGCACCGGTATTGCCTGTACAGAACATGGAAAGCATAAAACAGCCAACCGCCAGCAAAACCATGCCAGCACGCAGCCATCCGCCATGCCATGATCCGTCAGTTGGGAAATTTGTCATCAGTGATCACTTTTTCCACCTGCACCGATGGCGCGGGAATATCCCATGTGGTCAGAAAAACCACACCAGTGATGAGGCTGACAAACAACAAAACAATGAATAAACGGGCAATTTTTGACATGATTCCGAAGCTAACCGCTTGATGATTGCAGGAACAACCACCGATCCTTTCTTCCCCGGCCACCAGAAAAAAGGAGAAGTGGTGTCAGGTGTGATTGTGTGTGATAAGCTCCGAGTGTGGCGATAATGCGGCAGGTTGAGGGATGCCTCATCATGCTTTTTTCGGCTGCTGCCCCGTTTCCATACGGTTTCGGATACCTGTTCACCGGAAACCGACTGACCTGACGCTTACCAGAAGATGACCTCGCCAAATTCTTCCTTCATACCGGCAAAGACCATCGTGCTTACAGGCATAATGGGGGCCGGCAAGACATGTATCGGACGCAAGCTTGCCGAACGGCTCGATCTGCCTTTCATGGATGCCGACACCCAAATCGCCGAGGCGGCGGGATGCAGCATCTCCGAAATCTTTG
>Ga0187833_10005384_pt1 | contig 12108 bp, 9 predicted proteins | sample ETNtaG_37_FD_167968 | JGI IMG/M metagenome (GOLD analysis project Ga0187833, IMG submission 167968) | Marine microbial and viral communities from oxygen minimum zone, Eastern Pacific Ocean - ETNP2014_SV_400_PacBio MetaG (Illumina Assembly) | ecosystem: Environmental > Aquatic > Marine > Hypoxic... | reverse complement strand
CTGGTGGAATTATGGATATCATTTCGCATGGTGTCGTTCTCCTTCTTGGGTTTGAATCACCAGGAGCCTAAAGGCTCCGGGAGAGCGACACCTACTTCAACTTTTCAACATCGAACGGGACATCTCCTTTGTAATTGGCGCTCCCTCCAACCCACGGGGAGGGAAATCGCGCAACCTCCAATCTAGGGCAGCAGTGGGTCTACCATCGAATTTTTCGGATGAAAGACCCCAATTCACGGCTGCCGCGATGAAGGCCCTATATAAACTTCGCGCGCAACCACTGGGTGAGGTGCTCAAGGGCCAGGACCGTCAGCAGTATGGCCAGAAGAATGGTCGACACGTGACCGAAATTGAACATGTCCCAACGTCCCTTCAATTCCATGCCGATGCCGCCGGCCCCAACGATGCCGAGGACCGTGGCCATGCGGATGTTGCGTTCCAGGATGTACTGGACGTAAGCGAAATACTGGGGCACGACCTGGGGAAGTACGGCGAAGCGCAACACCTGTAACCGGCTTGCGCCGGTGCAGGACAAAGCCAATTGCGGCCCCGGATCGGCGTTCTCGATTTCATCGGCGAAAAACTTGCCGAGGAACCCACTGGTATGGAAACCCAGCGCCAGGATGCCGGCTATGGGGCCGAACCCATACATGAGGACAAAAAATAGAGCGGAGATAAGGTCGGGGACGGCGCGGTTAAAGCTGCATATGGCCCGCGCCACGTGGTAGAGGATCTTTGACGGGCTGTAGTTTTTAGCCGCGAAAAAAGCCAGCGGCAGGGCCAACGATACCGACAGGATGGTGCCCCAAATGGCGATCTCGATGGTATCGGCCATCTTGCCAATGACCCGCCAGAGATAGCCATAAGGATTGATAAGCCATTGTGACGAATAGATCTTCCAAGCCTCGGTCTCCGTATCGTATTCCCTGGTCTCCTCGATCTTCAGATAAGCAAACATCGGCAGATCGTTAGGATCGAAATCGCTGATGCGGGACACCTCGGTCCTTTCTTCAAGAACCAGGGGAAAAGACTTTCCAATAAAATTAGCCGCCCCCTTGATGACCCTGGATTCCCCCCAGCCGAACAGAGAACCGACGGCGCCCAGTGTTTCCATGAATGCCCGGTCCATCTGGCTCCTATGCGCCGAAAGACCCAACAAAACGGAGATCGCTAGAAGAAACACGATCAATTTTGCCGAGATCGGCTGGCGAAGCCGCCATGTTTCCGCGATGGTGTCTTCGCCGCTATTTTCGCGTGATGTGAATTTTTCTGGTTTGGTCATGCGGACACCGCTGTCAAAGTTTCCATACGCGGTGTCAAGGCAGCATCGGCCGGCGCCGACTTCCCGTTCAAACCAACTCCGTAGATACGGTCAAGAAGTTCCCGCGTCAATCCACTGGGCGGGCCTTCATAGATGACCTTTCCCTTGCACAACGCGACCACGCGGTCCGCGAACTCCATGGCGAGTTCCAAATGATGCAGGCTGCACAAGACACTCGCATTGTGACGCCGCGAAGTGCCTTTCAGCAGTTGCAAGACCATCCTGCTGTTGGCCGGATCAAGACTGGCGACCGGCTCGTCCGCGAGAACGATCTCCGGATCGAGCATGAAAGCGCGGGCGATGGCAACCCGCTGTTGCTGTCCTCCGGAAAGGGTGGATGCCCGGCGATAGAGATGATCGGCATCCAGGTCGACCTCCTGAAGCAGGTTGCAGGCCTTGCGCATGAAATCAATTGGGAACAATCCCAACAAACTGCGCCATAAGGAAACGGCCGGTAATGCTCCGCTCAATACGTTGCCGAGGACCGACAGGCGCGGCACCAGATGGAGTTGCTGGTGAATCATGCCCATCTTGCACCGAATTTCTCCGATATTCAGGTCAACCAGCGGAGTGCCGTCATGGGAGACCGATCCCGAGGTCGGGGTAATCAGCCCGTTGACCATCCCGAGCAAGGTGGACTTTCCCGAGCCGGAGGGGCCAAGGAGAACGCAGAACTCACCCCTACGCACCCTGAGATCGACTCCATCGACCGCGACCGTGCCGTCGTCGAATACTTTTCCAACGGAGTGAAACTCAAACATCGTATCGGTCCTATCAAGAAAAAGGGTATGCCGGGGAGCGGATGGGCCGCTCCCCGGAAACGGCAGCCGCTCAGCGTTCGGCCGCTTTCTTGAGAATGGCCCCTTTCACGTCGTCCGTGACGGCGGCAAGCTTATTCATGGAGCTTTCGATCCTCGAATACGGATAATCGGCATCGAAGCGGTCCACCTGTTTGCCGCCGTAGCCTCGGATCTGTTCCGGGCGGATGCCTGGGGCCTTATGGACGTTGTTGAAAGCCTCCTTCAGCAGAGCTTTGATTTCGGGCTTCAACTTGGTGTGCATGCCCAGCGGCGGCACGGGAATTGGTTCGCTCTTCTTGAGCACCTTGAACTTCGTCGGGTCGATGATGCCCTGCTGGACACTCTTCTCGTAAACCTTGAAAGAAATGCTTGCCGCATCCACACGTCCCTCGCGGAGCGCCGTGAGGGAGTTCGTATGGCTACCGGCCATAACGATCCTCCCGAAATCGCGAGCCGGGTCGATACCAGCCTCAAGCATCATGGCCACCGGAAAATTGAACCCGGAAGTGGAGTTTACGTCTCCGAAGGCAACGGCCTTGCCCTTCAGATCCTGCAGGCTGTTGATGCCGAAATCCTTGGCCACCAGGATTCCCGAATAATAAATGGATTTGCCGTTCTTGACGTCGAGAGCCAGAAACTCCGCCGCCCCCAGTTTATGAGCCTGATATAGGGTGACCACGCCAAGCCAGGCGATATCGACCTGCTCGCTGGCCATTCCCTGGACCACGGCGGCATAACTCGATCCGACCTTGATGTCGAAGTGGAGGCCGTAGACCTTGGTAATGGCATTGAACACCGGACGGAAGTCATCGGCGATGCTGTTGGCCCCCGTGTCGGCGGGCACCAACATGACGCGGAGAGGAGAGTCCTTGCCGCCGTCGGGAAGATCCGCGTGCGCGGCCGGCGCCGTAATGGTTGCCGCGCAAAGTAGCGCCAATCCAACGAAAAACTTGAAAGTGTTGTTCATCTATTTGTTACCTTGTCATTCGAATGACCGGTCCCGATGGTGAAAAGGGAAGCCCCCGCCAGATGCACGGTTACCCACTCTGCACCGCGGAAGGAAATCCAAAACAAAAGAAGATGAAACGCCGAGCGGCGTTCAACAGGTCCCGTGATAGCGGATGGCATAAAACGGCGTCACCTGACGAGCCAATTCACCGTCTTCGAGAAGGCGCGGGGGAATTGCCCGATCATCTGTTGTATGCTACCGCCTTGGCGGTTTTTCCTTGGCCCGGAACGGCCATGGGAAGGAGAGCGTTTTTCTCCTCGGGAAGCCCGGAAATCCCCTAAACTTTGGGTTCTCGAATCTTCCTACACTATTGGTGAACGCTAAAATCACGGAATGCGGATGTCAACAACGAATTAAGAGTTTCCGTTGTCGCGCGGCGTAGCGGAGCCGACGGCGAAGCTCGGTTGGACTGACGCGGTGTTCGGCGGGTGATTGGCGTTATGGCGGAAACACAAGATCGGGGGTCACTCATTAGGGCCTGTGGACAATTAACGAAATTTCAACCCATTCCGTGATCCAAGAAAGACCGGTGAAGCTTGAGGGAGCCGCCATGGACGTCAAAACCCACAACAGGCCGAAGTATTGCATATCCTCATTTCTCGTTCACCGTTACCACAATCCCGGCGGGGCCGATCCCCGAGGGCGATGGCCGCAAGAACGGGGAAACGGGTCAACGCAGGCTTGGGATCGCCCGCGAAGGCTTTCTCCCTTGGCCGTGCCATCCCCGCGATTTTAAGTTATTAATGCCTAAAAATGAATGTATTATGATCTATCATACTGTAATTCCTTGATCGGCGGGAAATCGACATCCGTGGTGTTGTTTTTTGAACTTTCGAGGCCGGCATGGCGGTCAATTTGAAGCTCCCCGGAGACCCCAAGACCACCGAAGACAAGATTTCCGTGGCGAAACCCAGGATTGGCGTCATCGGTATCGGCGGCGGCGGCGGAAACGCCGTCAACAACATGATCCGGTCGAAACTGGCGGGGGTCGCCTTCATGGCCGCCAATACCGATGTCCAGGCCCTGACGACGTCCCGCGCCGAGCATTGTTTGCAGCTGGGCCCCAACGCCACCGGCGGCCTGGGGGCCGGGGCCAATATCGAGTTCGGGCGGGCCGCCGCCGAGGAAGTGATCGATGACATCCGCAAACTGGTCGGTGGCTACAACATGCTGTTCATTACCGCCGGCATGGGCGGAGGCACCGGCACCGGCGCCGCGCCGATCATCGCCAAGGCGGCGCGCGAACAGTTGGTGCTGACGGTCGGCGTGGTCACCACGCCCTTTGATTTCGAGGGCGCCCAACGCAGGCGTACCGCCGACACCGGCCTCGAAGAGCTCGAGCAGAACGTCGATTCCCTCATCGTCATCCCCAACCAGAACCTTTTCCGCATCACCAATACCGACACAACCTTCGCCAACGCCTTCAACATCGCCGACGACGTGCTGTATTTCGCCATCCGCGGGATCACCGACTTGATCTTGGTGCCGGGACTGATCAATCTTGACTTCGCGGATGTCCAGACGGTGGTGAGCGTCGAGGGCCGGGCGATGATGGGAACGGGCGAGGCCGGAGGCGAAAGACGGGCCCTCGATGCCGCCGAGGCGGCCATCGCCAATCCGTTGCTGGACATTCCATCCATCAAGGGCGCCAAGGGCGTGCTCATCAACATCAGCGGTGGCGGGGACATGACGCTCTTCGAGGTGGACGAGGCGGTCAATCGCATCCGCGCCGATGTCGACGCGGAGTCTCTGATCATCTTCGGCAGCACTTTAGACGGCGGTTTGGACGACAATATCCGGGTTTCCGTCGTCGCCACCGGCTTGCTTTCTCCGGCCGGGGCCACGATGACCCCCTCCCTGCCGTCGCGGACCGGCAAAGCAGCGAAAAAGCCCTCCGCCTTGGCGGCGGCGGAGCCTCCGCAATTGCCCAAATCGGTGCGGAAAACGTCACCCCCCTCCGCGGCGGAGAGCACCAAAACCGGCCAACGGAAGCCGCCGCCAGCCAAGCCGATCGCGGTCGCTCCAGCGGCCGGCGAGGAGACGCTGGCGGCCGTTGGCGAGACAAAGACCGGCGCGGCGCGGGACAAAGCCGATCCTTTCACGGCCGCCGCCGAAGCCAGTTTCGATGCCGGTGCTTCCGAGCCGGCTGATCGCGATCGCGGCAAGAACTTCCTCCAGTGGGTGGGCCGCCTAGCCAGAAAAGGGGGTATCCTTCCCCGCCAAGAGCCATCGTAAACCCCTCGGCGCGAGAGGGCCGGAAGAACGGCTGTTGCCGGTTGATTGACACCACGCCTGGAAATCTTCCATCAACGGGATATCCGTATTTTTTTATTGGCGACGAAACGAGACGTGATAACAATGACTCCTGAAATGAAAACCGACCTTAACGTAAAACATATTTTACGCTCCGCCAACGTGCGCTCGATTGTCTGGGTGCTGATCTGCCTTGTCTACATTTCTTATAATGTTGGCTGGGAAAACTTATTATACTTAATGCCTCATGAAATCGCCGCCATGGTCATCGGCATCATTTCTCCTATTTTTATTTTCATCATCCTCTCTTTCATTTCCAAGGCGGCCGGGAACGAGCGCAAAGCCGCCGAGGAAATGCTCCGCCATGGCGATCTGATTAAGGACATTTCCGGAAAAATCGGCGAGATCACAAACGAGACGCGGGAGAACGGGAAATTCCTCATCAAGGAATTGGAAGCCCGCAAGGCGATCTCCAGGGACGTGGTGAATGCGATCGAAAACCAAAACGCCGGAATGGAGGACATCGCCAACAAGCTCTCCATGGCTATCAAAGGCGAACGGGAGGAATTGGAAGCCTACAAAGCGATCTCCGGGGAGGTGGTGAATGCGATCGAAAACCAAAATACCGGAATGGAGGACATCGCCAACAAGCTCTCCATGGCTATCAAAGGCGAACGGGAGGAATTGGAAGCCTACAAAGCGATCTCCGGGGAGGTGGTGAATGCGATCGAAAACCAAAATACCGGAATGGAGGACATCGCCAACAAGCTCTCCGTGGTTATCAAGAGCGACCGGGAGAAATTGGACAGGATCGATCCCAAGGACGTCAACCAGCTCAGCGCTCTCATCGGCCTGATCAACATGGTGCTGGCCGACATCAGCGTTTCCGCCACCCAGTTGCTGGTCCAGCTGATGGAAGAGGGACGACGCGACAAGAGGGAAATCAAGGAATTCGTCAGCGGGTTGGTCGAAGCTTATTCGACGGGCGACAAGAACGTCTTCTTCCGCGCCCTGAAACAGCAGTTAGCCGACAATCCGACCCGTGTCAAGGCCTTGCAATCGCTGTCCGGAAGCTCCCCAGAGGTTCGTCGCGATATCGCCAGGATCTTAAAAGAAATGCGGGAAATCATCACCCTCGTCAACCGCTGCGACAAAGACAATCTCATCAGGATCGTCTTCGAGGGCGGCGATGTATGGGCGCTTCACGAAGTGTTGAAACCGCATTTCAAAATGGACGGAACAGCCGCCAAGACCTGACCCCCCATCCCCACCGCCACGAAGGCCCCGCGGGCCTGTTTCAAGAGCTGGGGCCGGGTGCCATATGTCATTTGCGGCGGCATTGTGCTATCATCCCCTTACAACGACCCCACATGAGAAGACCATGTGGGTAAACCCTTGCGGTAGAAATCCGTACGGGTATGGACTGCTTGAAAGGGAGAAGCCGCGAGGCAGGCCATGACCATTCTGACGCCCGTCAAAGCGCGGGACTGGGCGATATTTGCCCTGCAAGCGCAACTGCTACAGTTCAACGCGCTGAACGTTGCCCAAAAACAGGGCGGACTCAACGCGGACTTTCAGCAGAAGGTCAATTCGATCAACCTGGATGCCGACAAATGGCTGGACATCCAGGAGGATATCAAGGACGCCGTCGTTTTCCTCGACAAAGTGGTCAGAAGGCTGGAGACGATCCGCGGTCATCTCGACGACATGCTGAGCACCGCCTTCAAAGCCCGCAACGGAGATACCCACAGCGCCTGGACCTATCCCATAAAGTTCGACGTGTCATTCCGCGGGCTAATCGCAACGGCCGAAGACCAGGGCGGAAACCCAAACTTGTTGGGAAGCGCCCAACATCGGAGTTTCACATATAAATCCAACGATATCGGCGAAACCGAAACGGTTTCCCGCAGCTTTTTGGGGAGCGATTACTACATCACCGATTCCACCGGTAAAATATGGACGCGGGACCGAAGCTCCTTTTTGTTGCGGCAAAGAGACGCCACCACCGGCGCCAAGACGGGGGAGTTCGCCGCCCTCACCGGCGGCTTGAGACTCGACAGTCTGTCCGGAAGCGCCATCACCTTCACCACGGCGCCCGATACCACCGACTCCACGACCTACACCGGCACCCTCTCCACAAGCGGTCTCGATGTTCTCGACGCCTGGCTTTACGGAGACTTGGAATCGTCCGCCGATCGGCAGCGCGCCGAAGACGACCTTCATTCCGCCAAAAACACCGTCGACCTCCACTTGGCCCGGCTCAGGGGCGCTCTCGCCACCGTCCGGTTCTACGAAAGCCAGAGCAACGTCAAGCTCAGTGCCTTTTCCGATTTGATCGACGACAAAACGACGGCTCATCTGCTCGAATTGCAGTGAAGTCAAGAACGGCAATGCCCAGCGGAACTCGCTCAACACCTTTATCATCAATGCGCATCGGGCGAACAGCGCCTTATATAAGAAAATGTTTTCGGGAACCCCGGCGGATGCCTTATCCCAGATTCGCATCAACCTGCTTGTCTGATATGGGTTGGACAGGCGTTTTCATCCTTTTGAAAATTGCTGGACATTTATGGAAGCAAGGGGTTTTCGGTTGCGCGCCGGCAAGGAATCCGGTTAGAAGTTCCGCAAGCGAAATGAATTTTTCGGCAAAATGGAGTTTGATTTCAACGAACTTCAGGCATTGGATTTTTGGCGGCGCGTCGTTGTCGCCACCGTTCGCCGCGACGCTCCCGATTTGACGGCGCGGCAGATGGGGCTGCTTCTCACCGTCTATATGGCCCCGCCACCGCATACCGTGCGCGGCTTGGCGGAAATCCTCAATATCTCCAAGCCGGCCGTCACGCGAGCCGTGGATCGGTTGAGCGAACTGCAAATGCTCCGCCGCAAGGCCGACGAGACCGACCGCCGTAGCGTCCTCATCCAACGCACCGTCCGGGGATCGGTTTTTTTACGGGAAATAGGCGAAATCATCGCCGCCGCCGGTTTGCAAGAAGGCTGAAACAATCCCCCCTAAACCCGCCGGCGCATTTTCTTCTTCTTTTTCTTTCTCTTCGTCCCCCAGCCGGCGCCGGCCGCCGCCCGCGGCGCGGCGCCGGCCTTGTCGAGGCCGAGATCGACCGCTTCGAGGCGGCGGATTTCGTCGCGCAATCTCGCCGCTTCCTCGAACTCGAGCTCGGCGGCGGCCTCGCGCATGCGCTTCTCCAGCACCGCTAGATGGGCCCGGAGGTTGTGGCCGATAAGGTGCGCATCGCCGGAAACGCCGGTATCGACGGTGACGTAATCATGCTCGTAAACAGACTGGAGAACGTCGGAGATGCCCTTGCGCACGGATTCCGGGGTGATGGCGTTGGCGGCGTTGTACTCCTGCTGCTTGTCGCGCCGCCGGTTGGTCTCGGCGAGGGCGTAGCGCATGGATTCGGTCATCTTGTCGGCATAGAGGATCACCCGGCCGTCGATGTTGCGCGCCGCCCGGCCGATGGTCTGGATCAGCGAGGTCCTGGAGCGCAAAAAGCCCTCCTTGTCGGCGTCGAGGATGGCGACCAGGGCGCATTCCGGGATGTCGAGCCCTTCGCGCAGGAGGTTGATGCCGACGAGGACGTCGAAAGCGCCGAGGCGCAAGTCGCGGATGATCTCGACGCGCTCCAGGGTGTCGATGCCGGAATGCATGTAGCGCACCCTGACGCCATGTTCGTGCAGGTATTCGGTCAAGTCCTCGGCCATGCGCTTGGTCAGCGTCGTGACCAGGGCCCGCTGGCCGGCGGCGGCGATGTCCCCGACCTCGGCCAAAAGGTCGTCGACCTGGGTTGCCACCGCCCGGACGACGCAAAGAGGATCGATGAGCCCGGTCGGACGCACCAATTGCTCGACGAAAACGCCGCCGGTCCGCTCCAGTTCCCAAGGTCCCGGCGTCGCCGAGACGAAAATGGTCGGCGGGCGCATGGCCTCCCATTCCTCGAACTTCAAGGGCCGGTTGTCGATGCAACTGGGCAGGCGGAAACCGAATTCGGCGAGCGTGCTCTTGCGGTTGAAGTCGCCGCGGTACATGCCGCCCAACTGCGGCAAGGCGACGTGGCTTTCGTCGACGACCAAAAGCGCGTTGTCGGGCAAGTAATCGAACAAGGTCGGCGGCGGCTCGCCCGCCTTGCGGCCGGTGAGATAGCGCGAGTAGTTCTCGATGCCGCTGCAAAAGCCCGTGGTCTCCATCATCTCCAGATCGAAGGTGGTGCGTTCCTCGAGACGCTGCGCCTCGAGGAGCCTGCCTTGGGCGTTCAGTTCACCGAGCCGATCTTTCAACTCGGCCCTGATCTTGGGAATCGCCTGCAAGAGCGTCGGACGCGGGGTGACGTAATGGCTGGAAGGGTAGACGACGACCTCGTCAAGGTTCATCCCCTTCTCGCCGGTCAGGGGATCGATCTCCCAGATGGCTTCCAATTGGTCGCCGAACAAGGATAAACGCCAAGCCCGGTCTTCGTAATGAGAGGGGAATATCTCGATGACGTCGCCACGCACCCGAAACGCGCCGCGGTGGAAGTCGGTATCGTTGCGCCGGTATTGGAGTTCGACGAATCGCTTGAGCAGGTCGCTCCTTTCGACCCGCGTCCCCGTCTTCAACTTCGCCACCATCCGGGCGTAGGTCTCGACGGCGCCGATGCCGTAGATGCAGGATACCGAAGCGACGATGATGACGTCGCGATATTCCAGCAGCGCCCGCGTCGCGGCGTGGCGCATGCGATCGATCTGTTCGTTGATGGAAGCGTCTTTTTCGATATAGACGTCGGTCTTGGGGACGTAAGCCTCCGGCTGGTAATAATCGTAATAGGAAACGAAATATTCCACCGCGTTGTCCGGGAAAAAGGCCTTCATCTCGCCGTAAAGCTGGGCCGCCAGGGTCTTGTTGGGAGCCAGCACCAGGGTCGGGAGCTGCAACCGTTCGACGACATGGGCGATGGTGAAGGTTTTTCCCGAGCCGGTGACGCCCAACAGAACCTGATCGCGCGCCCCTTCCGCAAGGCCTCGGCAGAGCCCGTCGATGGCTTGCGGCTGGTCGCCGGCCGGACGGAAATCACTGACCAGCTTGAACGGCTTGCCGCCGACCGCCGGCGGCCGCTTTTCGGGGATGAAGATCGCCTGGTTGGTCATCTCACATTCACGGGCAACGTCCCGATGCGAGTTTTAACGGCGGCCGAAAGGGATTGCCAGCCTGCCGTCGTCGATGCTACGCAATCGCAATTATTGCAAGGAATATTTTCCGTGTCCAGAAGAATTTATTCTTTTTTGAAAAAATAGTGTATTCACATCAACGTATTGAAACATATAAGTTATATACTTGACAAATTTGATTATGTATATATTATGAACCGTTATTAATGACCGACCCAGGGCATCATCGAAGCGCTGAAATTTTACATCCAAAAGCGCTGTTCCGGGTTCGCGGGAGAGGCTCTCCACCCCCCAGAGCTTCTCCCGCTTTTTCTTTCCCTTTTCGCCAGCGGGAGATGACATCGGCCATGCCGTTTTTCACTCCCAAGCCGGTGGCAACCGATTACCGCAAGGAATTCGATCTCGATTTGCCCCGGCTGCTAGCGAAATCGGCTTTCACCTTTCACCGTTGACCATTGGCAAACCGCTCCCGCCGCCGCCCTCGCCGCCCGCCGGGGGTGTGCTAGCGTTCCCGCTCTACTCTAGCCCTTCCCCGCCATCGCTGATGGGAACGCCGGCAATCGCTGGGCGACGCTGCCCGATACGCCGACCCCACGCCACGGACTTGATTCCGTTTCCATCGATGGCCGGTGGTACATCATCGGCGGCGGGACGGGCGCTGGCGCCCGCACCCTTTCCACCCTTGCCAATGTCATCGAAATTTACACGCCGCGAAACCGATAAGGGCTTGCGAGAGGCCCATCCCGGCGGCCGAAAGGGACGATGAACTCTTTAAATGCCGGCGATATGGATGACAAGGCCGTCGTCTGCGGTTTTCATCGAATCTCTTACAAAAGATAAAGAATAGGAATTTAAATTCGTATGGTGTCCCCCGACTGCGGAATCAGGGTTTGTCCGGCCCCTCCGCCGCTTCCCGCAACTTGGCCTTGAGGTTCTCCGGCAGCACTTGGATCGCCAGGCATTCCTGTTCCAACAAGGCCCCGGCGAGGTGAGGATCGTCGAAAGGTTCTGTTCTTCTCGCCCTGCGGGCTATTCCCACGGCGGTGTATTTGTTGTCATCGCAGGCGATGCCGGTCAGGATGCCGAGGCGCAATTCGAAAGGCCAATAGGCGTCCTCATCCAGCGGCGGCCATTGCTTTAGCTGGTCCGCGAGTTCCGGGACGCTCGGATCGTAAATGGCGCCTTCGGCGCTCTTGGGCCGGATATCGGTTTCGCTTTTCATGGCTTTGTAGATATTTTCCAGAGCGTTCTTGCGCATCTCTCCGGCAGGAACCGCCGCGGCGATTTCGTCTTTCAGTTTCGTCCATTCATCGGGCGTGAATTTCTTGAAATCGATACCCCATAGATAGGCGGCGCGGAGATCCACGTCGACCAATCGGGCTCCACCCAGGGAGGCCCCCCAAAAAAGCGCGCCCTGGAGTTCGGCCACACTCAAATCCGCGCCCTGGAGCTTGGCCCTGAATCCGCGCCCTGGAGTTTGGCCCAGCGCAAATCCGCGCCCTGGAGTTTGGCCACGCGCAAATCCGCGCCCTGGAGTTTGGCCCCGCTCAAATCCGCGCCCTGGA
>Ga0187833_10005377_pt1 | contig 12122 bp, 17 predicted proteins | sample ETNtaG_37_FD_167968 | JGI IMG/M metagenome (GOLD analysis project Ga0187833, IMG submission 167968) | Marine microbial and viral communities from oxygen minimum zone, Eastern Pacific Ocean - ETNP2014_SV_400_PacBio MetaG (Illumina Assembly) | ecosystem: Environmental > Aquatic > Marine > Hypoxic... | reverse complement strand
AAAACTACAAACTCTCCCAACACCGCACCCTCTGCATCAATTATAATTTTTTTCATCTTCTTATCCACTTCATTCATTTTCTTCTTTTCCTTTCTATTATCATTTTTCTTTTCCATTTTATCCTCTGCCATTTTAAATTACTTTAACTCCTTCAAGTTTACTATTTTTCTCAAGCGCTTCTTTAACAGTTTTAAGATCACATCCAGCCTTTTCAAGCTTTTCCCTAGCCTGCTCCGAAAACCCAAGCGCAGCAATCCCAATCTTCCTATCCACTTCACCACTACCCAACACCTTCCCAACAACCAACACCTTATCACTCTCAACCTTAGCCAACTCATCCAAATTAACATTCGTATAATTACTCCGAGGCCCAGATAACCTTTTAGCCAATTCCATATGCCCTCCATTCTTAGCCAACTCAATAGTCTCAACTATCTCAGGATTCATCTTCTTCCTTATCCTTTTCGCCAATTGTGTTTTACTTATCATATTATCATCTTCCCACAAATAATCTTAACATCAAACAGAAGTAATCAACTTCTGCTCAACGCTGTATCTACAATTTCAAAAGTGAAAGTAAATTGTAAAGCCTGAAAACTCTTGTGTTTTCAGGAACTTGCAGTAAATTCTCTAGATTCTAAGGGTATTTAAATCTTCTTATATGCGGAGAGAAGGATTCGAACCCTCGAAGGCACTAAGCCACATGGACCTCATCCATGCTCATTTGACCGCTCTGAAATCTCCGCTTGTAATAATCATAAGGCGGTACTCCCTCTTTAAGTATTTTTACTCTTTCATCCAGGGTAGTATAAGGAGGGCAAAAACCAAATTTTTTCCAAACAAAATATTTGGTAAAATGTTTAGGATTTCTAGATCTAATTTCTTCAAACCATTTATTTGTTTGGATTTCTCCAGATAGAGTTACTCTATAAATATCCCTAAATGGAAGATTTCTTTTTCCTCTTCTAAACAATAACCTATAGTTTAGATTATTCAATAATTTACTAATCTCTTTCATCATATTCTTAGAGGTACAAGCCAAATAAATTCTAATTTGGGTATGATATTTATTGTTCTTAATAGAATAGTTTCTCTGACAAGAGATACTTCCATCAGTATCCATAAATCCTCTTAAGAATCTTAATAAATATTTTTTATTTTCCTTAATCCAATCAGGGATGTATAATTCTCCTTTTCGTCCACTGGGGATTCCAATGTTATTAAATTCTTTTTCAATCTTTGTAGTCTCTAAAGCAAGCCCATATACATTTTTATTTCTATCAGAGGTTATACTAACATCTCTAGAAAATATTGGATTCATAACTTCTTTATTAAACAAAGGAATTATATAATCATCATAATGACGTCTATCTTCAGATAAATCTCCTCTTAATTGAAACCTTACTTTATTAGAATTAGATCTTCTAGTAAGACTACCATCACCTAAGCTTAACCCAACAAGTTCTGCAGTATTACCATTCTTTTTTAATATGAATTTATAAACCTCTAGAAATCACAAGCACTATAACTATATATAACTTATGCTAATTCTACTTAACACCCTTATCCAACTCTTTCAAATTACTCTGCAAAACATCAATCGCATTAGTAAAAATCTCACGAACATCAATCTGTCCCCAACTCTCAATATTAAAAACGATATTATTAATCTCCTTAACAGCTTTTATCTTCTTAATCTGCTCCTCACTCAACCCCTTATTCACCAAATCCTCTTCATCAATAACTATCTTGCCCTCTTCATCCACCTTAACAAAATCCAAAATCTCATCATCAAGATCATGCCTATAATAAACCAATCCAGGTGAATGCTTAACATGTTCAGTCCCTTTCCCAAGCCTAGCCTCACCAACCAACTCAACCTCTTGCTCCTTATCCAAAATAACAATCGGAATCTTCAAATCAACCCCAGTACTCGGCTTCATATCACTAGAATAAACAATCTTAGGCCCCTTCTCCTTCAATGCAAACTTAACTTCCTTATTCCCCTTAGTCTCAACAGGAATCAACCCTATCCTATGCGCCAACATCTCATCATACAAAGCCGAATCATTCTTAGTTATCTCCACCTCATCAATAGCCATAATCGGAATCTCAACAACACTCCTACGAATCGCATTAGCAACACCAACACTCATATCACTAACAAAACTCAACTTCCCCTGTTCCTTATCATTATTTTGTATCTTTATCATCTTAATTTTTATTGAATTTAGTTTTTAAACCTATCCTAAACCCTCCTCCCTCTTCGCCCACCTTTCTTCTTCGGCCCACCCCTCGGAATCCTAGTCGTCTCCATAATACTCAATATCTTAAACCCAGCACGAGTCAACGACTTAATCGCCGCATGCGTCCCAGGCCCAGGATTGTTCTGCCCAGTACTCGCCCTTATCTTAACATAAAACCCAGTAATCCCATTATCCTGCGCCTCTTCAGCAATCTTCTGAGCAATAAACATAGCAATAGTAGGATTAGCCTTCAACCTGTCCTGCTTAGTCGATTGCCCCCCCGAAAACTTAGCCAAACTCTTCCCACTCATATCCGTAAGATTCATTATAGTATTATTAAAAGTCGTATAAATATTAAGTATCCCAATCCTCTCTTCTTTCTTCTTCTTAACATCTCTTATATCTTTCCTTTCTTCTCGCTTCTCTTCTTTATCTTTTGATTCTTCTTTTTTATTTTCACTAGATTTCTCTCTTACTTCTTCTTGAACATCCTCTTGTTCTTCAATTTGCTTTTCTTCTTCTTTATCTGCCATTATTCAGTTTTCTCCTTAGCTCCCTCAGATTTACTCTCCTCAACATTTTCTTCTTTAACTTCTTTCTCATCCCCACCTTCATCCTCAGTCTTGGTATCTCCTACATCTTCAGGGCCTGACGATTCACTATCCTTACTTTCAAGATTTTCTTTCCTCTCATCTTTCTCATCTTCCTTTCCATCCACACCTTCATCCTTCTTTTCTTCCACTCCATCCCTACTTCCAACCCCTTCCTCAACCTCATCCTTAATCTTCTCAACCTTACTTTTCTCAGGATTCTTAATCTTCAAAACAATATCAGACTTAACCATCCCCTCTTCTTCCAACCCAACATGATAACTAGGAATATTAACAATCTGATCTCCAATCGCAATATGCTTATGAGTAATCAACTGCCTCCCCTGCTTAGCCGTCGTAGTTATCTTCTTAACATGCACAATAGTCTGCAACCTTCTCTTCAAAATATCTTCCTTATTCAACGCCAACGCCCCAGCAATACTCTCAACACTAAAACCCCTTTTCTGCAATCTATCAACAAACTCTTCCTTCTCACTATCACTAGCCGTAATCAACACCTTCGCCTGATTCCTAATCCTGCCTATCGCCGCATCAGCCTTCCAAATCTCTTTCTTATTCTTCAACCCATATTTCTCCCTCAAAGCATTCTCTTCACCTATTCTCGCCTTATCAAAAGGTCTTCTCGGTTTACTATATTTTTTAGATTGTTTTTTCATATTATTTATTAGATTTCACCCCAACTATTTTAGTTAACAAATTATTGTAGTTTTGTAGATCTTGATCAGTAATTCCAGATCCTTCTCTAGTTACATCACTAATTGAAAGAAAATGTGCTTTGCTCCCACGACCATCTCTAGCAGCAATTTCTTCATCGCTTAATTGCAAGGGGTAAGTTTCTTCTCGAACAGTATCTAATGGTCCACCCTCTTCCACAATATCTACATAATTAGTAACCATTCTCTGACCAAGATTTAGATCATTTTTATCAATACTGGTAACATTAATCGTTCTTATCTCCGCCACATTATCTCCATAACTTATTTCAATCCTCTTACTAGATGAAGTGACTTTAGATCCATCAATATAACCTTGAAAATCTCCAGGAAAGGGAACCGTTTTCACATTATTATCACATCCAAGACTTACCAATCCAGCTCCAACCCATGCAATTAACTCTCTTCTCATCTTGATTTCTTACTCTTTACCCCCACAGCTTTCCTCTTCCCCTTCGACCTAAAATTAGCCTTAGTCCTCTGCCCTCTAGTCGGATGCCCCAACGCATGTCTCAACCCTCTATAAGACCGAATCTTCTTCAACCTTCGAATATCAAACTCTTTCTTAATATCCAAATCATTAGTAATCAAATGCGAACTCTCCCCACTCTCAAAATCATTTCTCCTATTCATTAAAAACTCCGGAAGTTTAGGATTCTTCAAAAACTCAGTTATCTTAGCAATTTGATCTTCAGTTAATTCACTAACACGAGTTGTAGGATCAATTTTCAGAATCTTACAAACAGCATTACTAACAGTCCAACTAACCCCCTTAACATAAGTCAACCCCACTAACAATTTCTTATTTCCAGGAATGTCCGTCTGCACAATTCTAACTATCGACGCATATTCTTTCTTCTCTGGTTTATGTTCTTGTTCCATCTTATTTCTTAACGCAAAGCCTTTAAAAAGTTTCCGAATCACCAAAACCTTAAATTTTCTACCTTACTTACCAAAACCCTACTAGCCTATTTCGAGAATAAGAGATATTTTTCCTTACCAATAATCTCCTCAAAAAGCCGTTTCTCAATAGCTTTCCTAGGATCTGGCAGGTTTGCAACTCGTCCCTTCAGATCTTCGAAGGACTCGAATGGCTTCTTATCTCTTTCACTCAAGATGGCCTCAGTGTGCTTCTTCCCAAAACCGGGCAAAAGCTCAAACTGATGCAGCCTAGTATTTATTGCTTCAGCGGTATTAAAAAACTTCAAGAATTTCTCAGGATCCTTTCCTATAATATTCCCAATAAACTCCTCCAACTCCATCTTCGCAGTTTCAGTCAACTTACTATCATGCAACCTACCTTGAATAAAATAAATCTTGTCTCTCTTCCCCTCTCCAATATAAACTTCTTCCTTAATATCAAGCTTCATTCCCCTCCTAGGAATCAATTGCAACAATGTTAAAAAATTAACTCCAACAGCTTGAGCTACCGGCATCATTTTCTTATCCAACGGATAACCATACGGTAAATAGTCTAGTATAATTGCTTTTTCTTCCTTTTCCATTTTCAAACCTACTTCGAACTTTTAACAATCTCAAGGATTTTATTTGTCTCATCTTCGCTTAAACTCACATCTGTAAACACTTTGTTAAGATCACTCGCATCACTCGGCAACGAGTCCGCAATCTTAACGATATGCTCTCTTTTTATTTTCAATGAATCCAACTCCTCCAACCCTTCCTTTATCTTCTTAGCCTGACCAGGCTTCGCCTTCAAAAACTTCTTCAAATACAACTCAATCTCTTCCTTCTTATCACTATCATCAATATCTTTCAATATTTCAGAAACTTCACTCATATTCAACGGCTCTCTATCAAGTATCATTTTATTTAACCTTCTTTAAATGAACAGGATGGATTATATATTCCTTTTCCTTATTCAAATCTTTAATTTTAACTACATACGACCGACCCTTCTTACTATCCACAACTCCTGTCCTTCCCTGAAGAGTCTTAGGAAACTTAGGCGTCTGACTCAACTCCCTAACCACACTCACCTTCTCACCTTTCTCAAACTCCGCAAAGTAATTACTAAGTTTAACCTTCCCATGATCCCGTTTATTTTTCCGTTTAAGCATTTTCTCGTTTGGACAATAGCCATTAATCTAAACCCCTCAAAATTTATAGAAATAGTATGTTTTTAAAGGTTTCTTATTATTCAAGCCATCCCCTGCTCCAAATCCCCCCTCTTCTCCGCCTCACTCATATTCTGCACAATTGCATTAAAAATCTTCTCCCCAAACGCCCCTTTCCCACACCGATCACAAAAATCTATCACACTACTATCATTCAAATCACACTTACAATAAATACACCTCTTCATCTTATCACTAAAAAATCAAACTCACTTTATAAACATTTATCTAACCCCCTACTCCTTCCTCACCATTCTCTCCCTAGCCCTCTTCTTAAGTCTTCTATAAACATAAAACAAAATAACAACAAACACAACTCCCACAACATAACTAACTGTATTATTCCTGTCAATCAATCCCAACTCAACAGCCCGACTCTGAGTATAAACATTAAACCGAACATTAGCAATCTCATTATATTCATTATTCAAATTATCTCTGTAAAAAATACTAACTGGAAGCACAACATCATCACCAACTCCATTATCAAAATAAATCTTAACATCTACTGAATCAAAATCATCACTATCCACATCCCCAATATAATAAGATTTTAAACCAAGAACCCTCGAATATTTACTCCCTTCAATATTTATCTCCAAAAACTTAGCATCACTCAATCCCTTATTCGTAACTCTAAAACTAACATCATTCTCTTTATTTTTCAAATACCATCCCTCCACATCCACATCGAGTATAGGCTTCGAACTAACGACCACACTTATCAAACTCCTCTTAGTCTTAATCTCATCATCTTCCAAATCCTTATACTGAATCTCAATAGGAATCTTATAAATATTAGACTTAGCATTACTCAAAGCAATTATCTCAAACTCCGCATATTTAGTTTTATCTTCCCTGATCTCATCAATCCCATACTCACTAGAAGAATCAAACGGAGCAAAAGGCACATTGGTCAAATCCAAACTCACACTAACATCCTCCACATCTTCATCCCCATCGTTCTCCAATCCAATACTTACTCTACTGGTCCCTCCCGGAACTATCTCATTAGCAACACTCACAGAATCAATAACTAAAGCACTCGTCCCATCAATTAAAAAATTAACCGAAACAAAAACCAAAAATATTAACACAATAAAACTAAACAATTTCTTCATACAAAACATTCAGGAAATCACTATTTAAGTTTAATTATGATACAAAAATTATGCCCTTCGATGAGAAGGTTTATAGTGTTGCCCATGACGAGCATACCCCTGCTTTCTCTTCTTACGTCGCCTATACCACCAATACCCAAAAACAACAAGAGCAATCACTACAAGAGCAATATAATTATTAGTATTGCTCTCAATCCCAATTTCATTAGCAGTCCGCATCTCCAAAACTAAATCAATCTCCTCCTCATAATCCTCGTTCAAACTATCCTTATAGCTAATCTTAACAGGCAAAGCAATTTCCCTCTTCCCACTCTTAACATTTAATCTAAAATTCGCAGTATCAAGATCATCACTATCCAAATCTCCAATATACTTTATATTCTCATCAACAACATCATAATCTTTACTATCCTCTAGTCGAACAGTCAAAAATTTAACATCTGCCAACCCATTATTAACAAACTTAACACCAATCTCTCCAATCTTATTATCTAAATAAATCTCATTATTTTCCAACTGAACAAAAATATCTGGCTCACTTTTAATAATAAGTCCTAATGTATAATTATCCTCTTGATTATCCCCTACATTAATAGCCGAAGTACCAAAATGAGTAATATATTCTATTTTCAAATTCCCCTCATACAATCCTTCACTCGCAGAAGGAGATGCGATTATACTAAAACTAACTTTCTTACCCTCTCCAGAATCTAATCTTGATATCTTAACCTTATCTACATCTCTATAAAAATTAATCACCGAAGGTAAACCCAACTTAACCCTAATATTATCCACAAATAAATCCCCTCCGTTCTCTAAAAAAACATCAAGAATAGCCGGTTCTCCAGGAACTAAATTCTCAGGAGTCATAACAACCTCTTTAACTCTAATAGCATTCCCCGCATTCAACCCATTTTCATCCTCAATATACAACGCAAAAACCCCTCCAATCAAAAATAACCCAAATACAAAACTAAACAAAAATAAACTTTCCATCCTATCACCTCAATATTAACTATTTTCTTTAATTTAAAAACCTTCTTACCATTGAACTTTTGCGTTTTAAGTGGGGGCCCTGTGTAATTAAAAGGGGTGGGCAAAAGTTCAGTTAGAGGACTTTTAAGTATAAAATGCAAAAGTCCTCTAACACTCAACTCTCTACTCATACCTCAACGCATCAACCGGTTTCAACTTACTCGCCTGCCAACTTGGAAGAAAACCACTTATCAATCCAACAATAAACCCAAAAGCCAAAGAACCAACTATCAACCAAATATTCATACTCGCCCTTAACAAATTAGCTCCAACGTAAACTGTTATAACATACTCGATAGCCTTAGCAATCAAAATCCCAATCCCCACCCCTATTAAACCCCCAACTAATCCCAAAATCCCAGCTTCAACAACAAAAATCCCCAAGATATCTTTATTCCTCGCTCCAATCGCCTTCATCGTCCCAATCTCCTTCTTCCTCTCCAAAACTGAAGTATACATAGTATTAGCAATCCCAATCCCCCCAACAACCGCCGAGATCAAAGCCACTATCAACAAAAATCCAGTAATCCCGTTCAACACAACACTAAACGTAGCCAACAATTCCTCCGGAGTAGAAATACTAAAATCTTGAGTCTTCTCATCAACATCCCTATGCTTCCTCAACTTTCTTTCAGCATCCTCAGCAACCTTATTAATATCCTCTCCACTTTTAATCTGCACCATTATAAAATCTACTCGATCTCCACTACCAAACAATTCTTTAAAATCATCTATACTAACATAAATCTGCTGATCATCAGCCGGGTTCCCAACAGACTCTAACACTCCCACAATCTCAAACTCAATATCGTTCAACTCTATTTTATCCCCTGCATTAACCGGCTTATTAAATAAATTCCGATGTCTATAATTATAACCCACCATCACCTTCCTCTTATCACTCTTCTTCAACATTCTCCCATCATCAGCCCCCAATCCAAAAGTCTCAAAAACCAAATCAAACTTTTTCTTACTATCTGTAGGAACTCCCAACGTAAGATAATACCTCTCTTGATCTCTATATTCTATTTTTGTATTCCCAACAGTAAAATGCGCCACTTCCTCTACCCCTCTAATTTTCTCAACAACCTCCACATCTCTAATCGTAAGTTCAACCGCACTCCCACTAGCTCCTGGCGGTCCAGCCTGTCCCTTAGGTTGCACAAAAAACTTATCCCCTCCAAGTTTCTCAAATTCCTCATTAACATATTCCCTCAATCCCAAAGACAAACTCATCAAAACAAAAATAGTCACTATTCCCAAAAAAATCCCTAACACTGTAAGCAAACTCCTTGTCTTCCTAACTTTAAGATTTCTCCCTGCAATTACAAAATAATCATTTATCATTTTACTATCCTATCATCTTTAATCATCTTCTTCTAACCTCTCAATGCATCAACCGGTTTCAATTTACTAGCCTGATAACTTGGAATCCCTCCAAAAATAATCCCTAAAATTCCTGAAAATAATAAAACACTAACCATCAATGGAATAGAAAGATTAACTGTAATAAGTTGAGTCCCAAAAAATCCATTCGCAGCCCCACTCAATCCCACAGCCAAACCCGCCCCTATCAAAACCCCTATCAAACCCCCAACAAACCCTAACAACCCCGACTCAATTAAAAAGATAGTAAGTATATCTCTATTCATAGCTCCAATAGCTTTCATTGTCCCAATTTCCTTTTTCCTCTCCAACACCGAAGCATACATCGTATTCGCAATTCCAATCCCCCCAACAACCAAAGACACCAAAGCAATACCCACAATTATGAGATTAATTATCGAAAGAGTCTGATTAACCGTACTTATAGATTGAAGTGGAGTTTGCACCGCAAAATTCTCCTCACCCTTCTTCAAATCCCTATCTTTTCTCAAAGCATCCTCAATCTTCTCAGCAACTTCCTCAATATCTGCATTCTCATCAATCTGAGCAATTATCATATCTATCTCGTCATCTATTCCCAACAATTCTTCCATATCATCATTCAACATTATAATGACATCATTAGTCTGAAAACTACTTCCTCTTTTCATAATCCCAACAACCTCAAAATCCTTGCCTTGAACATTAATCTTCTTACCAACTTCTATCTTCTTACCAAACACATCACCCTTCGCAACATTCGGCCCTATTACCACTTTACCTCTATCTCCACGCTTCAACACCCTACCAAACTCAATTTCTAAGTTTAACGCATTATAAATAATTCTCATCTTCTCACTTTCCTCAGCCACCTCTCCAATATAATTAAAACTTATAACATCATTATACTCTACCTTAACCACTCTAACCAATCTAGGCACAACTTCTTCAACTCCTCTAACCCTACCAACAACATCAGCATCATGATTATTCAACTTCACCACTACCGTACTCCCCGGAGGTCCAAACCCAGTCTCAGAATTCTGAATAGTCAACTTATCACTAGAAAGCGTAGCAAACTGCCCCGTAACAGCCGTCTGCAATCCCTGTCCCAAACTAATAAGCGAAACCACAGCCGCAATCCCTATGAAAATCCCAATCATAGTCAACCAACTCCTAAGCTTCCTTCTCCTAATATTGTTCACTGATAATAAAAATAAATCTTTTAACATTTTAACACTAAACTAGATCTAAAAAGAGATTTAAATAATTTCCCCAATCTACTCAAAACCAAATACATTTAAATACCTAATTTTCTAATTAATTTAAGCATTAAAGCTTACTCTTAAAGATAATCATTAATGCACAAATATGAGAGAAGACAAAAAGAGGCTGGTAATTAACCTTCTAAAAAAGAACACAGATGGACTTACGATTGTAGAGATAGCCCGAGCTCTTAAGATTTCTAGAAATACCGTTGCTGTAGCCCTTGCCGAACTTAAAGGGGCAGAACTAATCAGAATCAGACCTGTAGGTATAGCCAAATTACATTATTGGCTAGGAAAAGGAGGTAACAACTAAAAAATGAAACTAATATCAAAACATATTAAGAAGGTAAGAAGAATAGACAATAAAAAATTAGCTAAGCTATTTCTACTGATAGCATTCTCAATTATCCTCTTACTAGCTATAGGCCTAATAATAAGCAACCAATCAACCCTCCCTAAAAACTCAATCAAAGAATCCCTGCCCTACAATCCAATCTCATATCTTTCAGGATTTGTAATAGAAAGAATTAGCAACGAAAAAGTAATTGAAAGTTTCGAAAATGAAAATATAGATATCAATTTAGCAATCAAAGATTCAACAGAAATACTTGGAACAGAAGTAGGCAAAAATAACAACGAGAGGTTAGAGTTTACAACCTCCAACGAAGATAACATCAAACTATATTTTGATTTGTTAGATTACGATGAGTTTGTAGATGAAGTTGTCGAGCAGATCGTTGAAGAGGAAATCGATTTAGAAATTGATGAATTAGAGACGGTAAAGATAGGAGAAGTTGAAGTAGAAGAAGAAACCGAAGAAGAAACCGAAGAAGAGATTGAAGAAGTTGTTGAAGACTTAAAGGAGACAGAAACTGAAATAAGTGAAGAAGAAATAGAAGACACAACACAACCTGAGATAAATAAAGATGAAACAAACAAAATTATAAAAATAGAGGAAACCGAAGAAGAAACCAAACCCACCGAAAGCAACAAACCAACCGAACCTCTAACCGTAACCGGAAACGTAGTAAAATTCTTCGGTTTAATAGGAAGGGCAATAGGATTAGAAGAAGAATCTACTAACGAGGTCAACACAGAAACCCAACCAAATCTAACCCAAGTAAAACAAATAGTAGAAAACTTAGACTTAGAAGAAATCAAAGACTTAACAGAAAACCTAGAAGATTCTAAAAAAGATTTAATCGAAGAAACAAGCGAAATCATATTAGAAGACACCGAGTTCGAAATCCAAGTAGAAGAAGAAAAGGCAAAAGAACAAGGCGTAGACTACAAATGGGGCTACAAATTAGAATTAAAAGACTACAAATTCCTAGCAAAAATCGATGTAACATCAAACAACCCAATAACCCCTTACGAAGATTATGGCATGATCATAGATAACAATTTACTAAGTTTCAAAGATTTAGTCGATAAAGGCTACACCATCAGAATCGATTGGCCTGCACTTGAGATAGATAGCGAAGTTCAAGTGGGCGATGAATTAATCGAAATTGGGGAAGATGATGAAGTTGAGGATGAAGTGGAGGATGAAGTGGTTGAGGTGATTGAAGAAGAAATAGGAGAAGAAGAGGTTGAAGAAGAGGTTGAGGAAGTAGTTGAGGGAGAGA
>Ga0187833_10005370_pt1 | contig 12129 bp, 9 predicted proteins | sample ETNtaG_37_FD_167968 | JGI IMG/M metagenome (GOLD analysis project Ga0187833, IMG submission 167968) | Marine microbial and viral communities from oxygen minimum zone, Eastern Pacific Ocean - ETNP2014_SV_400_PacBio MetaG (Illumina Assembly) | ecosystem: Environmental > Aquatic > Marine > Hypoxic... | reverse complement strand
AACCCTAAAAGCGGACATAACCGAAGGGTGCTATCAACGTCTGCTTGTGACCCTGAACGGACGTTCATTGTTATTTGCCGTTCAGCTAATTGATAAGAAATCAAACCCTTTTCCCTACCCCTGGCAGCAGGAATGCCTCTTGCGTGTCGGTGGTTCGCGTGTGGGGGCAGAGGGGGACGGTCTCCCGGACATTTCCGGGCCTGATGATCGGGCGGGCGTCCGCAGCCTAGGTCTGAGCCAGACAGCATAGGTTTAGATCTGGCATAGATGCCGCACGGCTTACCCCTAGCACTGCCTCAGATTCTCTTTGTCTGGACCGGCGCAGGGGATCAGTCCGCCGACCAGGCCCGAGAGGTCCTGCTGGCCGATCGCCTGCATTATCTTGCGAGCGTTGGCGTCGCTGGGCGATTTGATCAACGCCGCCGCCTGGGGAACAGCCTTCAGGGCGGCCTTGGCATCGGCGGCGCGCTTCATTTGTGCCGCCTTGTATTGGGCGTCCTCGGTCTTCGCCGCCGCCTCGGTGGCGGAAACCAGCTTCGCGGCCTGGCCGGCGACGAACAGATAGGCCAATCGCGCCGGCGAACGTTCCTTGATCCAATGGCGCATCTTGCCCTGAGAGAACAGAACAATTTCGAAGGAATGGTTGATCGGATGTTCGGCTCCCAGCATCTTGGCGAAGGCCTCGCCGCTAATTTCCGAGCGGGCCAAGCCATGGCACTTCATGCAATTGACCGCGATATCATAGGGCTTCGAGGCCCAGACCATCCCCGTGGCAATGGAAACGGCTATCCGTTTAGCCTTGTGGTCCGGCGCCTCCGCCTCCCGCTTGACGTCCTTGCCGCCATAGTCGGAGTGGATAGGTTCCCAATCGGACGAAGCGCCGTGACAGCTTTCGCAGGACGGACCGTACTTCACCCTGGGCTTGTCCTCGGGCTTTTTCCGCTCGGTCGAGTAGTGGCAGACGCTGCAGTTCTTGTTCCGCTTCATGTTCTTCTTACCGCCCACGGCAATAGCGATTTTCTTCGCGTTCTTCTCCTTGTGTACCGTGCGGTAGGCCGCGAAGTGCTTCGTTGCCTCCCAGGTCTTGTATTCGTCCTTGTGGCAATCCTGACAGGAACTTGGGCCCTGAAAATAGGGTTCGGCGATCGCCCATGGCGTCCATGCTAACGCCGCGATCACGATCGCCAATATCAATGCCAAGCGTCCGATGGATGAAACCGACATGACTCCTCCCTCGACTAAGTATATATTATTATTGCCTTAATGGTTTGCAATCTGTCTCCCCTATCGGACGCCAAGACCCAACCAGCGAAATGCCGGTCGTGGTGAGACGGCCAACGGGGCAGAACCCTAGAACATGACATTTAGCTTGGTTCGCAAACCGAACGCATCGTCGATCGATTCCTGTTCCACGGCAAAGCCGCCGACCTCGAAAAAGACGTGCTGGCCGAGCGCCTGCGAATAGCGCACCGCCACACCGAAGCGATCGATCCCGTCGGTGGAATTGTCGAGCTTGCCGCCGAACTCGAAAATCAGATTGCGCCGCAGGGCCGGCGAGAAAAACATCTGATAGCCGAGCGCGCCGCCATAAGCTGTGTTGTTGGCCAGATTATTGATCGCCGGTCCGGCCAAGCCGTTGCCGGCAAACAGCAGACCGACAATGCCCAACGGTCCGCCGCCGCCGCCAGGCGTCCGAGCGGCCGGAGCATAACTGTCGAGCGCCCCGAATGCATTCAGATAAATGATGTCGTCGGTCCGCTTCGGCGCCCAGGAAAAGCTGGCATAGAGCAAGGTGCCGTCGGTCGCCTTTGCGGTTTCCTCGTCTGGCGTATATGACGTGGCGACGCGGATCGTGGTATCGACGTCATGTTCGAGGATGATAAAGGGCCGGATCAGACTGGCCGCGATATTGAACTGATCGCCGATGGCACGGGTGCTGTCGACGTAGGCCATATCGAGTTCGATCGTCGAATGCGCGACCTCGACGGAAGAGAAGAGGCCATATAATTCGCCTTTGTTATCGTCGACGTTGTCGCTGCGGTGCACGTCATTCCAAGCTACGAGCCCGCTGATTCGAGCGAAATTGGTGCCAGGAAGGGGAACCGTGCTCCTGGTAAGGGCCACGGAATCCAACGTGTCTTGAATCAACATTCCGCCTTGAATGATGACGGGTTGGCGGCCAACCGCGATTTCGTAGTCCAGCGGCAGCCGACCCTCCATATCGAGATTCGGAAACATTTCCGACAACTCGCCCTCGAAGAAAAGGGTGGTCATTCGAGCGCTGGACTCGTTATGCCATTCGGATGTCGGCTCAAACGTATATCGCGTCTTTGCCGTGCTCTTGCCTTTCAGCGGGGAAAAGCCAACCAATATCCTTTCGGTGCCGCTGAGTGTCCAATTCAGATAAAGGGTCGCTGTCGCAATCAATTCCGTAGTGGTATCGTCAACGCCGTTATCGGTGACCTCCAGTCCGGTATTGAGATCGCCGAAGAACAGCAAGCCCGGTGAAACGACCATGCCGGTGGGCAGTTCGAACTCGTAGCCGTACGGACCCTGATTTACATAGTCCTGCCACAATTCAAACAGCGGTTCCGGGCGTTTCGGCAGGTCCTTCAGTTCCTTGAGCCCAAGCACCTTATCGGAGAAGCGCGAGTCACTTTCGCCGGCTTTCGCGTCACCGGATTTCTTTTCAGCGGCCATGGCGCCGTTCGAAAAACCTGCCCCGCAGCCGAGAAAGGCGGTAACTCCGATGATGATCAGATTTCTCAACATGTTGGGACCCCTACTTTTCAATCTTCACCGTTTCCGTGGTTTCCCACAGGTTCATGCTTAGATCAACTATTCGTTTCGCCAACTCGCGCAAGGAGAAGTTATAGTCGAGTCCGACACCGGAATTGACGTGGATAAAGTAAGCCGGCATCTGTTGGGCAATCAGCCTCATATTCACCGTGTATGTCTCGCCGGGCTTCAGCAGGTCCGGATCGACGAAATACTTGGCCCAACGATGCCCGCCCGGCTCGATGCTGTTTTTCAACGTGCGCGCCGTATTGGGACGCATGAGAATCGCCGTCGGGTTAGTCGGCGGACGGACAAACGGCCTTGTCGTCGCCGAGAACGGTATAAACCGAAGTTGCGTGCGCTCTCCGCCGAAAAAGGTTTTGCTCATGAAATGGCTCATCAAATTGAACAGTTGCTTGTCGTATTTCATTTCGCCATTGCGCACATAACGGGAGTAGCGTTCGCGCAGATCGCCGTTCGGGTCGCGGTCGCCGGATTTGAAGACGGCGTTGCCCTGGCTGTCCTTCACCGTGATCTGGAAGAACACCATCCGTTCGTGGATGAAACCCGTCGGCGCGTTGTGACCCAGCACGGCGTTTCTAAGCTTGATCCGGAACTTCAGGCCATCCTGCATGTTGGCCTCGTCGATGATCGCCTCGTCCACCTTGTAACCGGCCTTCATCACGATCTCGCGCTGACCCTTGGCCCATTTCAACAGCTTGAATTGCTCGTTCAGGATCTCCCGGGCCTCGTAGCGCAGATCCTGATCCTGCCAGAATTCCGGGAACTTATAGTCGTCGGCGACCTTGTCCTCGAACTCGTCCGTGCCCCAGCCCTTTTCATGATCGAACAGCAGCCATTTCTCGTAGGGGGCCAGCTTCACCGCATCCGGATTGTGCGGGAAGATGCCGGGGTGCAGCACCGAGAAATCCGGGCCGGCGAAATAATGGTTCGATAGGCGACGGGGCTTGGTCTCGGTCTTGCCGATCACCGCGGCGGGCCCCTTGGCGAAGCCCTTGTTCTCGCCCTGCACCTTGCCCATATGGCAATCCTGGCAGGTTGTGCCCTCCTTGGCCGACGGCGAGGTCCGGTACTCATCGAAGGTTTCCTCGTTGTGTAAGCCGGTCGGCAGCCTAGAAGAATGGCAATTGCCGCAGAATCTCGAGGCCCGAAGATACGGATAGGGCTCGACCCGTTTATGGATCTTCCTTCCCTTCTTGCCGGGCTCGGTGACCAGGGCCAACCTGGTGTCCTTCTCGGTTTCCGCCTGGATATCGTTGTTAGTCGGCCCGAAGATCGGCGCGAAGATGTCGCCTTCGGTGACCATCGCGCGGGCGCTTCGCTTGCCGTAACGTTTGTTGAACCGATGGCAGACGACGCAGGTAATCCCTTCGACCACCGGACCCAGGAAGTCCTCGCCTTCGCGGGCGAATTGCGCCCGCTTTATATTGGAAATCTGCATCACTTTCAGCACCGCCGCCAACGGCGCGTGACACCGCGAACAGGTGTCGGCCGAGGTGCCGTTGGTCTTGCCCAAGACCGAATTCTCGACCGAGACGAAGAAGGGGCTCAGGTTGCCATAGGCGTGGGACGAGACGGACCATTGGCGGAACTGCACCGGATGACAGACTTTGCATTCGAAGGCCGAGGGGAACTGCTTGTTTCGAAACAGATCCTCGTGCGCCTTGTCATCGGCCTTCTGTGCCTGCGCCGAACTGGCGATCGCCATTGCAAACGTTAGAGATATCGCGAACAGCGACTTCGGTTTCCAGAACATCGAGATAATCCCTATCACGAGTAAGGTATAATAATACGCGTCATGCCACCCATTTCAACTGGAATCTATTCGGCCGATAACCCAGCTCATAGCTTGAATCACATTTTGCGACCTTTGGGAATCCCCTTCAATTCTGTCTATGCCGGAAGTGCTCTAGAGTTGGGAATTGGCGCATTCTGAACGCCCATTTGGCGCGCTTGGAAGGCTTGGTCGCATTTCAGACCCTGTCCGAACGGCTCAAGGATATTCGGCTTGTCCACGACGAGTAGGAATGGCTCGACACCCTTCATATCCACAGAATGAAAGCCATGCAGGTTTTCGCGGCCATTGCCGGGCAAACCGCTTAAGCGTCGATAACAAGATCCGTCTTCGGCACCGAAATGCAGGTGTGGCAAGATCCGTCCTCCGCCTGCGAGCCCGGCGGATTGAGGTATTCGACCTCGCCGTCCTTGATCGCCGTGACGCAGGAGCCGCAATTGCCGGCGCGGCAGCCGTCGCTGATATTGACGATGCCGTTGGCCTCGGCGAATTCCAGGATGGACCCCTGGCCCGCGTCCCACGAGGCCGTCTTGTTGGAGCGCGCGAATTTGACACTGATGGTCTTGCCGCCGAGCGCGGCTTCCTTGGCCGCGCCGTCCGACGTCTTCTTGACCGAAGCCGGGCCGAAGGCCTCGAAGTGGACGCTCTTTTCGGGAACGCCCCAGGTCTCCAGTCCCTCGACCAGCGAGCTCATCATCGGCGGCGGACCGCAGATGTAAAATTCGTAATTATTGGAATCGAGCAGCCGCTTGAAGAGATCGACGCTGACTCGATCGCCGTGGTGATAGTCCTCCCCTTCCACGTCGTTGTCGTCGGGATTGGAGTAGCACACATGGAGATGAACGTTTTCGTTTTCCAGGGCGATCTTTTGCAGTTGCTCCTTGAAGGCGTGATCCTTGCCGTGGACGATGCCGTAGAAAAAATGGGTTTCGCGCTGGGAACCCGATTCGATGACCGCATTGAGCATGCTGAATACCGGCGTCAGGCCGACGCCGCCGCCGATCAACACGATGGATTTGTGTGAAGACATGTCCAGGAAGAAGTGTCCCGACGGCGCCTTGACGTCGACGATGTCCCCGGTGTCCACTTGGTCGAGGAAAAAGTTGGACGAAAGCCCCGGCGGCAAATCCGGTTTGTCGCGCGGCGGCGGCACACGTTTGATCGTCACCCGGTAATAGTCGGAATGGTTCGGGCTGTCCGATAACGAATAGCATCGGACGACGGGTTTGGGCTCGCCGGGGATGTTGAGATTGAAGGTCAGGAACTGGCCGGGCTCGAAGGGCGGCAGGGATTTGCGATCGTGCGGTTTCAGGTAGAAGGAGCAAGTACCCGCGGCCTCCATCACTTTTTCGCTAATCTCAAACTTGCGGTAGCCGTTCCAGGAAAGATCGGACTTTTCGCGTTCGATCCGCCGGCGGTCGGCTATCAGGTCGATCTCGGCGCGGAGGCGCTGCTGGCTCATCTCATGGCTACGGCGCGCCCAAGCGGAACGGCGGTTGTAGACAAGCGCCAAGTTACCGACATAGACCGTCAGCACTCCCAGAAACAAGACGGCCGATAAATCGATCAGGAAATCCATTTCCAACTCCCTATCTTAGAAACTTGCGGCGGACCTCGAACCGCACGCCAGCCACATCATCAAGCTCGTCGCGCCAACTTTTCATGGCGTCGGCCCGGATCAACCAAGCCCTGGAGATCGGCTGGAGACAGCGGCCACCCAGGGCGAACCGTTCGCCGTAGCCACCCCGATCAAATTTCGGTGGTTCCGCATTTCGGGTTTAGTTCTCATTTCTGGTGACACGCTCCGTAAAAGCGGGCTCTTTATGATAGGTGTGACAGAGTTGGCAATCCTGCCGCACACGGCCTTGGGCGTGGCACTGAACGCAGGTTTCTTTCTTCATCGAAACAAAGTTACTGGAATATGTCGCGGGATCGTAATCCTTGAAACCCGCTTCAAAATCGGCATTTGCATCAAGCCTGTGGCATGTGGTGCAGCCTTTATTGGGATCGGCAAGTTTAACGCCCTGCGGATCGATCAGACCGAGGTGACGCCAGTGCGAATAGGATTGATAACTGCGGGCTTCATCCTTGTGGTATCGCCATTCGATGCGCAGCGGCCCGTCCTCCGCGTCACGGGTAACGGCGTGACATTTGATGCAGGCGCCGGGGCCTTCCTTCGGCGACAATAAGCGCGCCCTCATTTCCTCCGCCCGCTCGAGAGCCTCTTCATCTTCACCCCCGGCGGCAACGGCAAGATTCAACCACCCCATGAGGACCGGATCAGCGTGGCCGCTTGGCCGATAAATCAACTCGAGCAGATCGCCGTACCATCCGCCGAAAGCAGGCTCGGCCGGAAGTTCGTACTCCAGATTGACGGCCCAGGCGCAAGCCATGCGTTTTGCCGCCTCGGGGTTGAGACCGGCCAACAATTGGGCCAGATCGACCGTGGCGGCGCTTCCTTTAAGCATTTCGACCAAAGGCGTCGTGCCGTCCTCCGCCATGCCCATCACCAGTTCCTGAAAGGCTCCGCCATATTCCCCTGGATCGTCCGACGGTAAGCCCATCATGTACGCGGAGATCTCGCTCATCTCGTCGGATGAGATGCTTTCGTATTCGTCCTCGGCCTCCGCTTCTTCGTTCGGACCGCAAAGTTCGACGACGGCCTCGCGATCGATGTCCGATTCGTCGAATTCGGGCAACCGCAAAACCACCAATTTCCGCTTCGGGATTTGGTCAGCGTGGCAGGTGGCGCAGGCTTCCTCGAAGCCCAAAGGTTCAACCGTCCGGTCAGCTGACTCGGCTTGGTGGCAGGTTGTGCAACTGGCCGGAACGTCTTTCGCCACACGCTTATCCTGAAAGTGCTTTCCAAGATGTGACGCGTGACTAAATTTGATCGACGTACGCCTGAAATGGGGGAACTGCTTAGAAAAATCAGGATGACCAATGCTGAAGTTGGTAAACGGTTTTTCGTGGCACGATGCGCATTGCTCGTCGCTCAGGCCCGAAATATCGGCGTCAGGGCCCTTATGTTCGGTATGGCACATGGCGCATTCCGTTTGCCGGACTTTTTTACCCGCCGCAAAGATTGCGTTGTGCGGCGCCGACACCGGACCGCCGAAGGTATGGCAACTGACGCACGCCTTGGTCATGTCGTTCTCGCTGAATGCCGACGCGAGCCAAACCATGGGCTGGGCACCGTGCGCCGAGTGGCAGGTCTTACAACTTTGCGCGCCCGTGAATCCCGCGTGCCTGTCCGTGAGTTCACCCGCGTCGAGCGCACCGATGCGGAAGATCTCCGCAAAAATGTCGGCTTCACTGGTGAGATGCGTGAACGCCGCCAGTGCCGCTACGACGAGCCCCGGCGCGATCACCGAAATGCGCCAGCGGTGTTGCCGCAGTGTCCTACGCGGCGCGCAGGGCGGTTGTGTACAGCCGCAGGTGCCGTCAGGACCCGGTCCATTTTCACATGGCCCACCAGCCGCCTGGGCGCGGCGACATTCCCAACGACCCCTGTTATTGTAGGGCGTACATTCCGCAACGCCCCCGCAGGTTCCATCGTAGTTCGGGCCATGCCGGCAGGGCGTTCCCCATTCCGCGCCGCGCCCGCACACGTGAGCATTGTTCGGCCTTTCATAGGCGCTGCGGTCGAAATCGAAACGACTTCGGTCCATCATAGCGAATACACGTTGACGACCAGGAAGTGCCAAAAGGAAAGCGCCAACAAAGCCGCGGTGAGCGGGATATGAACGAGGAGCCAGCGCTTCATCGCGCCTTGCAACGTATAGTGCAGGTCGATGTGCTCTTTTTGCCGCGCCAGCCGGCTGAGATCATCCAGGTATTTGCGCTCATCTTCATTGAGATAGCGGCGAACGGCCTCATCTTGATGCTTAAGCCATTGCCGGCTGCGCTGGCTGCCGACTATATGATTGAAGGTGAACCTGGGACGACTGAAGAACCACTGAAGTGAATCAAGGTAATGACGGCCCAGCGTATCGACTCGCGTTTGATCGCAGCATTCGAGCACCAGCGCCTCGGCCTTTTGCCTCAACTCGCTGACGCGCAGGGGTATGCGTTCGAAAATCACTTCGATGCCCGTCTGGGTTATCAGCCTCGGGTAGATTCGCTGAATGAGGTAACCGATTATCCCACTTAACACAGTGAGGTAAAATAGAATGGCCAAGGTTTTTTCATACATGCCGTTAGGCCATATCGTCCTTGTGTGAAGCCAAAATACCGCTAACGCGAAAACCCCAATGACGACGTGCAAGGTAAGCCAGGTAGACGCATTCCCGAGCGGCAGCATGGAAAGCCGCTTCCTGAGGTTGAAGAGCGCCAGGAATATTATTGTCCCGAGCATCCAATACCCGGTCAGTTCGCTCGGGCTCTCGAGTTGCACCTGAACCGATCGTCCTTCCACGAGTAGCAGGTCGAAGACGATCCCCGCGGCCAACCAAATCATGAGATGCCGGATGCGGATGAGATTCATGACAAATCCCCTTCCATAAGCGTATCTCGTTGAAAATCAAAACGGCTGAGGGCTTCGTGCGGGCAGGCGCGCACGCAGGCGGGAGCGCCGGGATTGGCGTAACAGAGGTCGCATTTCGTTGCCTTGAGGATTGGCCGTTTCAAATCGGGATCGACCAGGGCGCCGCCGCTCCTGTTCCTGATTTCGACCATTCGAATGTTGTTGTACGGACACGATGAGGCGCACGTCGCGCAGCCGGTACAGGTTTCGTCGTTAATGACGACGGTACCGCCGACCTCGCTGCGATGGATGGCGCCCGTGGGGCAGCCGATCATGCAAACCGGATCGGCGCAGTGCATGCAGGCGTTTGCCACCATCCAGTGATCGAAGGTCTTGCCGTGCCGGATGAAACGGGGATTGCCGCCATGCGTGGAGGCGCACGCTCGCACGCAATCGTCGCAACGGACACAGCGGTTGAGATCGATGAGCATGGATTTGGTGGCGTTGATGAAGCGCTCCTCCACCGCCCATTCCAGCAACGCGTTCTCCGCCAAAGTCCTCGTGCCGGTATCGACAGTTTCCACCGGCGGCGACGCAATTTCGGGAAACACATATTTTTCCAAGACTTGCGCCGGTACGCGCAGGACGTCGACATAGCCAAGCGCGGTCAAGGATGCGCCGAGACTCACCGTTTCGCCGCTTTTCCACGCCGCGTAAAGTTCCTCCAATCCAAAGGTATCTCCGGCCCCCAGATAAGTCAGCGTGCGCTGACCGCTCCCGAATTCGATGGCGACGCGGGCGAAGCCGGCGCGGATCATCAATAAACCGTCGGCGTAGTCTCCCTGCCGGGCGATCGCCGGCTCGTGCTCTACGCCTCCCTGCCCCGAAGACTGCAGCCGTTGAAAGCTGACATGCCAATCGAAGGCGCCATAGGTTTCAAACAACGTCGCGTCGGCGACCTTGCCCAGAATTTCTTCATCGAGGCTCGAAAAAAGCTCCGTTTCGCCGAGGTGAACGAGGAGCGCATTTTGTCGATAGCGCTGATCGATGGCACGCCTGAACCTATCATCGAAACGGCGAATTTCGCGCAATCCCTGCCAGCGTACCTCCAGCAGAGCGACATCGGTTTCCGCGAAGATCGTCGCCGTGCGGGGAATCCTCCCCAGAGCAGCCAACTCGCCGAACAATTCGCCTTCCCCCATCTCCGCGGTGCGGCATTCGTCCAGGACGGCGGGAATATCCTGGACGAAGACGCGCGTGGGACTGCTCCGCCTGCGGCTTCGCGCCCCCCGGCTGTCGCCGGAACGCACTGCTTGTGATTCATACATTTTGGTGTCGCGGGCTTCGGGTATGTTAGAGTTGGTCCAGATCTGGCTGATCGTGGCGAAAATACCCTTCTTCTTCGTCCTATCGCGGCCCAACAGAGCGTCGGGATAGTCGCCGACAAAAACCCGCAATTTGCCACTCAAAATCAGAAACGCGGAATTTCCGTAATCGCCCTCCCGGACAACGATGTCGCCAGCCTTGTAATAGGCGATCCGCGTATCGTTTTGAAGGATACCGGCCAACGGTGTCTGGTCGGGAAACGCCGCGGCGTTGATCGCGACAATCTCGGATCGTTCCATGAGCGATGCAACGTCGCTTTCGCCCATCCCAAGGTCGAATGGCGAATCCCACCGTTGTGGCCTTGTGAGGTGCGCAACCGATACCAAACCACGCCTCCCGCTACACTATCAAATTCCGGCCGATCTTGGCGGCAGCCTGTCCCCCATGGTTTCGATTATTTGTAGGACGCCTTATCCGGCAGAAGACCTACCATCTGTCCGTCGTCAAAATAAATGGGACAGCCTTGGTTATTTTCTAACGGAGGATCTGGCTCATCTTGGTTTGATGTTACGCCGCTTGGCTTTGATGGTTCAAGCGGCGATTTTGGATGGTCAGTTTCTTGATCTTTTTTCTCCTTTCAATCGTGCCTATCCGCTTAACGCCCATACCCACAACATGTAGGATGCTGCCACTCTCCCGAATATAACCCCGCCCTGGTCGGCGCGGTCGTGTCCCCGGCGATCCCAAGGAGCGACCGGAAGGCATTAAATGGGTAGAAGCGGCGATTGAATCGGAACGTGAACTCGTTGAGGTATGCCTGGAGGTGCTTGGCGCTGACGCCGTGGTGAATGCCGTTCAGCCAGGTTTTCAGGTTCGAGAATACCAGATGGACGATGGGCATGAACTCTTCTGAAACTTCTGGGTCGCCGCACTGTGCAATCGCGTGGTGGTCGTAGCCGTCCTTCCGTAGCCCACCGTAACCGTTCCAATCATCGGTAATGATCAGAGTGCCGGGTTCGACGGTGCTTTTGACGAAACCACCCAGCGATTCGGCGCTACGGTCCGCAGTAATCGCCAGACGCACCCGACCGGCGTAGCGACCGTCCCGTCGGTTGTCCTGTGCGGTTCCCGGTTCACGGGGCCGCACTTCGACGGCGGCGGCTACCAGCACTTTGTGATGGACACCACGGCCCTCACCGCGCGTCCGTCCGCCCACCCAAGTCTCATCCACCTCGACATGCTGGTCGGCGAGGCCGCCAATGCGGTCTTGATCGGGGCGCACCATGGCGGAGCGAAGCTTGTGGAGAATGCCGAACGCCGTCTCGTAGCGTGACAGTCCAAGCTGGCGTTGGAACTGCACGGCAGACAAGCCGGGTGTCTGGCTGGCCACCAGATAGGCAGCCCAAAACCACACGCTGAGCGGCGTATGGCTGCGCTCCATGACGGTGCCAACGGTCAGGCCGGTGTTCTTGCGGCAGGACCGGCACCGCAGGACACCGGGTCGGTTCTTGAAGCGGAAAGGATCGCCAACAATGCCGCAATGGGGACAAGCGAACCCGTCATTCCATCGAGCCTTTTCCAGGTAGGCGGCGCAGGCCGCATCGTCAGGAAAAAGCCGCTGGAACCCAGGAAGAGATTCCGGGAACGGAAGATCATCTCGATCGAGAACGTCCACAGCCAACCCCCTATCCGCTTTACGCCCACCCTAGATGTAGTGGGTGTGGGTGTCAAGCGGATAGGCACG
>Ga0187833_10005367_pt1 | contig 12136 bp, 13 predicted proteins | sample ETNtaG_37_FD_167968 | JGI IMG/M metagenome (GOLD analysis project Ga0187833, IMG submission 167968) | Marine microbial and viral communities from oxygen minimum zone, Eastern Pacific Ocean - ETNP2014_SV_400_PacBio MetaG (Illumina Assembly) | ecosystem: Environmental > Aquatic > Marine > Hypoxic... | reverse complement strand
AGGCTTTGTTGACTTTCATTGATGATTCAGAATCGCTGTTGAGGATGTCTATGACTTCTTGGAGTTTACTATTTGTGTTCTTTGGAAGGGTTGGATCTTCCTGTAGCTCTGATAAGGTGTCAATTATTTCCTTAATCTTTTCTGAAGATTTCATTTTTATTCAGATGGTTTAATCTTTTTAAGAACTTCTGCTTGGATTGATTTTACTCTTTCTCTTATCTTTTCTTCCTGTTTTTCAACGCTTTTGATTCTTATATTCAGGTTTTCTTTTTTTTGTGTTAATTCTTCACTTAACTGTTTTGCGTCAACATTAACCATAATATTTCCTACTATCTTATAAGCATCTTTCTTATCTTTAATTTCGCCTAAAGCAGAATCAATCTCTATTTCCTGTGTCTGGAACTGTTGTTTCTGAGCTAAGAATGCCTGTAGGTTTTGTTCCAGAAGCTGTAACTGTTCAATCTTTTTCTCTGTTTCTTGGTCTGTCATCTTTCTATCTGGCTTTAACGTTTGTCTTTGTTGTCCTTGGCTTATATAATATCTTTGAACCGCAGTAAGGGCATCTCACCCTCTTCCTTAGCATTTCCAGTGAAGTGCTTTTGTCGCAATAAAAACATTTGTATTTTACCATTTTTATTCCTTTTTAACCTCTTCTTTTAATGATAATCTTTTGCTGAGTGTATATGCCTTGCCTGTGAATTTTGCATCGCATTTCCTGCACTGCCATATGCCTGCAGTTATTCTTTTTACTTTTATCTTACTACAATAAGGGCATTTGTGCAGTTTCCTGCTTTCAGTCTCAATATCTTCAAATTTCCGTTTAAGGGTTCTACCATATCTTACTCCGAACCTCTTAGTGGAACCTGAACCTTTTGATTTTGCCATTTTATTTTTGATTGTTTGTTGATTATTATGGGGCTGCCCGGACTTTCGTATTTGAAAAATTCGAACCGGAATCATCTGGCCCCAAACCAGAAAGGCTAGCTCCTCCTTATAACAATTGCTGGTTATAAGTCCAAGTTACCCCACAGCTATGCGCCCTTTGAAAGGGTCCCGCACTTTATTCAGCCCCATATCTTGTTATTCACTTGCCCTTTTTAAAGCTTTTGCTCTTTTTGAAGGCGTTGCTCATAATCCTTTTTAGCATCTTCTAGGGCTTCAAATCCACCTATATCGAACCATCTTTCTCCTTCTTTGTCGAACACAAAGCCATGAACATGGTCTTTTTTGTGCAGCCATTCCATGAATTTGCCAGGCATGTCAGGGCTGTTGCCTTCAGATAGGTATTGATTTAAATGATCTTTGACAATTCTTGGGTAAAAATAGACTCCTATAGAACATAATGTTGATTTAGGGCTTTCAGGTTTTTCTTCAAAGTCGATAACTTTACTTTCTTCATTGATTGCGCATATGCCCATCTTTTTTGCTTCTTCAATGTTTTTTACATCGTATAATGCAATTGAAATCTGCTTTTTTTCATTGAAATGCTGGTGCATATCTTTTAGGCTGAACTGGAAAAGATTGTCTCCAGAGATTTGCACGAAGTCTTCGTCAATATTCTCACTTTTAATAACGAAATTAAGGTCGCCTATTGCGCCAAGCCTGTCATCATTTGATAAAGTGCCATCATTTAGAATCTTTATCTTGAATCTTGAGCTGAAGTTTTTGTTCCATTCATTGAAATGGTTAAAGAATTTGTTGTTGGTTACTATGAATATTTCATCAATTTCTTTTATTTCGTCAATCTTTTCAATTATGTGTTCCATAATTGGCTTGTCAGCTATGTTAAGTAATGGTTTTGGTTGGTTTTCTGTTAAAGGATATAGCCTTGTGGCGTATCCTGCTGCTAGTATTATGCATTTCATATATAGATGAAATGCGTTATTATTTATATTTTTATGGTATTTTTTAGTGTTTTTATGTCTTTTTGAGTTTATTGAAGAAAGTTTAAATAAAATCTGTGATTATCTACTTAGCATAATGATTCAACTTTCAGGTGAGTTTGGAGAAGGGGGTGGGAGTCTTGTAAGGGTAGCCTTAGCTTTGTCTACGATTACTGGAAAGCCTTTTGAAGTTGATAACATAAGAAAAGGGAGAGCTAAGAGCGGGCTTAAAGCTCAACATCTTTATTGCATTAAATCATTGCAGGAGTTATGTTCTGCAGTGGTTGAAGGAGATGTTCTTGGCTCTGCTTATTTGAAGTATATTCCTGGAAAGATTAAGGCTAAACCCTTACAAGTTGATATTGGGACAGCTGGTTCGATAACTTTATTGCTGCAATCATTATTACCTCCTTGTCTGTTTGCGAGTAGGAGCATGAAGTTAGAAATAGTTGGAGGGACTGATGTGAAATGGGCAGCGCCTTTTGATTATTTTAACAATGTTTTTATGCCTATTGTTAGGAAATTTTGTTCTGGATTGAATGTAAAGCTTGTTAAAAGAGGCTATTATCCTAAAGGGCAGGGAAATATTGAGCTGAACATAAATCCAAAGTATAAACTGTCTGAATTTTCTGGATTTAAGGAGTTTTGTTCTTATCTTAAGCAAAATGTTCCTAAGATTGATTTAATTGAACAGGGAAATTTGGTTGGTGTGAAAGGAATATCTCATGCTTCTTTAAACCTGGAGAATGCTAAGGTTGCTGAGAGACAGGCAAGTGCTGCTAAGTCTATTTTGATGAAGTTAGGATGCCCTGTTGATATATCTTCTGAATATTGCAATACTGTATCGCTTGGTTCAGGGATTACTTTATGGGCGAACTTTTCTAAGGATGAAGAATGCACTGAGGTTTTTCATATGGGAGCGGATGCACTTGGAGAGCCAGGGAAAAGAGCAGAGATTGTTGGTGAGGAGGCTGCTAAGAAACTTATTAAGGAAATTGAGAGCAAGGCTGCTGTTGATAAATATTTAGGAGATCAAATATTGCTTTTGATGGCGTTTACTTCAAATAGCAAGATTAAAGTGTCTGAGATTACAGAGCATTGCAGGACGAATATTTATGTTATTGAGAAGTTCTTAGGGAAAGTTTTTGAGATTGATGAAGAAGAGAAAATGATTTCCATGATTTAGAAACCAAAGGTATTTAAATAAATAAATTAAACTAATTCTTATGGGATTACTTTTTAAATCTAGTATTGAAGAATTGAGGATTCTAAAAGAGGATTTAAAGGATATCTTAGATTTCAGAAGAGACTTAAATATCCTCTTAAAAAAGATTACAGAATTTAAAAATCCTAGAGGTCAAAGAGTTCTTCTAAGAGAATTCTTAAAGCTAAACTCGTTTCTTGAAGAGACTAAAAAAGATGAAAGAAGAGTTATGAAAGACCTTGTCAAAGATCTTAAAAACTATAAACTAAACGAATCAGATTTAAGAAGCTTTTCAAGGTACTTCAAGATGTTTTTAGCTTCTGCCCAAAATATAAAGAGTTATAAAAGTCTCAGAAGAGATCCTCACAAATTTAATTTCTTATCTCAAATGGCAGCCATAGCTAATAAACTCATAGCTCAGATTGATGTGATTATCAGAGAAGAAATAGCAGCAGAGAAAAGAAAAAAGGAAGGGAAAGTTGCATAATTTTCTTTTGTCAAGACTATATGGAATACAACAATGAAAACAAAATCATGGGCAATAGGGTTAGTGTTTATGGCTACTTTGATAACTTCTACTGCGCAGATTCTATATAAGATGGGAGCTGACAGGCTGTCGTTAGATGTGTTTAGCGTGTTGACTAATGTGCCTTTGTTTTTGGGGATTTTGTTGTACCTTGTGGCTGCAATCGTTCTTCTTTTAGCGCTTAAGCATGGAGAATTATCAGTTTTGTATCCTATTGTGGCTACAAGTTATATTTGGGTTAGCTTGTTGTCATCGCGCTTTTTTGGCGAAGTGATTAATATGTATAAGTGGATTGGTATTATTATTATTGTTATAGGGGTTGTGTTAATAGGGATTGGGAGCAAGAAATAAAAATGGGAACATCAATATGGGCAATGGGAGTTATAATTATAGCTTGTTTTATAGGAGCTTATGCAGCTCTTTTGCTTAAGAAAGCATCAGCTAAGATGAGTTTTAGCTTTAAGTTTTTATTTAGCAGGGAGCTTATAATTAGCTTGAGTTTGTATGGCTTTTCTACTGTTTTGTTTGTGCCGGCATTGAAGTTTGGAGAGCTTTCTGTGCTGTACCCTCTTGTAGCCACTACATATATTTGGACTTCTCTGTTTTCAGTTAAATTCTTAGGAGAAAAGATGAACATATGGAAATGGATGGGTGTTCTGGTAGTGCTTGTTGGTGTTAGCTTTATTGGTTTTGGTGGCAGATAAAAACAAACCTTAATATATACCAACTATTACCCTTTTTTAAAATGACTACTAAAAATTCTGAAGAAAAGGAAAAGGTTTACCCAGCAGAAGAGCAATGGAGTGAATCAGAGACAAAAGAAGAAGTAAAAGAAGATATGGAGACTGGAGAGAAAGAAGAGGATGTTTATACAGAGGAAGGCAGAGAAAAACTCATTGAGGATGATGAGATTAATCCTAAGGAAGAAGGCTTTATGGAAGGCGCTGAAGGGCTTGGCCAGAATGCAAAGTGTAGAAAGTGCGGCAAAATCCTGAAGGATGAGTTTGTGGAAAAGGAGTTTGATGGTGATATCTGCAGGTTCTGCTCCGATAAATGCGTTGAAGAGTATGAAAAAGAGATGAATGATAAAACAAACATCTAATAGAAATGAATACTTTTTTATATTGACTTATTCTTTCTTATATTATGTACTTTGACTTAGATATAGATAGAGCAATAAGGGAAATTAAGAAGAAAAGAGCTAAATTTGTTTGTATTCAGCTGCCTGACGGCTTAAAGCCTAAAGCAAATAAGATTCAGGAAGAGCTAGAAGGCAAGACAAAGGCAGATGTTATTATCTGGATTGGCTCATGTTTCGGAGCTTGCGATGTTCCTTTAGGCCTGGATAAACTAGGAGTTGATTTATTGGTACAATGGGGTCATAGTGAGTTTAAACAGTAGTTAAATGTGTTTTAAATAGCTTAAATCACCCTAATTCTGCATAATCTTTATATAGCTAAATTCATCACCTCTATATTATGGCAAAACTGAAGTTTTTTCTATTGGATATAAGCTATAAAGTAGCAGAAGGCAGGCCGGTGGTTTACTTATTCGGTAGAACATTGGATAAGAAGCAGGTCTGCGTTATTGATGATAGCTTTAAGCCTTACTTATGGGTTGTTCCTGAAGATGATGAAATGGAGAAGGTGAAGGAAGAACTTGATGGCATGAAAAATGAAAACCTTATTGTAAGCTATGAGGTTATTAAGAGGAATTATCTTGGAGAGAGTATTGATGCAGTGAAAGTGTTTGCAAGACTGCCAAAGAATATTCCTGTGATTAGGAATGAGCTGAAAGAGCTGGAATCTGTTAGGTCTGTAAATGAGTATGATATATTGTATGTGAACAGATATCTTATTGATAAGAATATTTATCCTTTGAGCATGCTGGAAGCTAAAGGAAATTTTGTTGAATCAAATTTTAAGGTTCCTGTGTTCAAGGCAGAGAGGATTAATCGTAAAGGAGATGAGTTTCTGGATGAACTTAATGTGCTTGCGTTTGATATAGAGGTTTATAATCCGTTGGGGAAGAGTTTTGTTCCTGAGAAGTATCCTGTTGTTATGTTGAGCTTGTATGGCAAGGACTTTGAAAAGGTAATCACATGGAAGAAGTTTAAGACAAGCAATAAGAATATTGAGTTTGTTGAAGGGGAGGCTGAATTAATCAAAAGGTTTGTGGAGATTGTGGAGGAGCTTAAGCCTGATATTCTTTCTGGGTATTTTTCTGATGGGTTTGATTTTCCTTATTTGAAAAAAAGGGCTGAGAAATGTAAGGTTAGGCTGAATATTGGGGTTGATAATTCTGGAGTGGAACTGCTTAGGGATAAGGTGAAGGTTAATGGAATTATTCATGTTGATATCTTTAAGTTTATGCTTAAAGTGATGGGGAGGTCTTTTGATATTAAGTCTTATAGTCTTGATTCTGTTGCTTCTGAGTTGTTGGGGGAGAAGAAGCAGGAGGTTGATATTGAGAATCTTGCAAATGTATGGGACGGCAAAGGAAAGGAGGGAGTTAAGAGTAGCGCTAAGGATATTGCTAAAGAGTTGGAGAGATATTGCGATTATAATCTTAGGGATTCATTGCTTACTTACAAGCTTTGCATGAAATTGCTGCCTAACATTATAGAGCTTGTGAAAATTGTTGGCTTGCCGATGTTTGATATTAATAGAATGAGCTTTTCTCAATTGGTTGAATGGCATCTTATAAGGCAGAGCGTTGGCTTTGATATTTTGTGCCCTAATAAGCCGCATAATGATGAGATTAGGCAAAGGAAAAGTGCTAGTTTTAAAGGCGCGTTTGTTTATGAACCTAAGCCTGGATTGTATAAAGATATAGTGATTTATGATTATAAGAGCCTTTATCCCACTATTATTAGTTCGCATAATATATCGCCTGATACGTTGAACTGTGATTGCTGTAGGGATAAGAGTGAAGTTATTGAGGTTGATGATGAGAGTTATTGGTTCTGCAAGAAGAAGAAAGGGTTTATACCTTATGTTATTGAAGATATTATAACAAGAAGGACAAGGATAAAGGAGATTATAAAGAAGGAGAAAAAGAGTAATCCTGTTCTTGAAGCAAGGTCAGCAGGCCTTAAATTGTTGGCTAATAGTATGTATGGCTATTATGGTTTTTTTGCTGCGAGATGGTATAGTCTTGAGTGTGCTAAGTCTGTTACTGCGTATGGCAGGAAGTATATAAACATGGTAATAGATGATGCAAAAGAGGAAGGGTTTAATGTTGTTTATTCTGATACTGATAGCATTTTTCTTACTATGAAGGGCAAGAGTAAGAAGAACGTGGAGCATTTTGCTGAGAAGATTAATCTTGAACTGCCTGAACTGATGGAACTTGAGTATGAAGGGCTTTATCCTAGAGGGTTGTTTGTTTCTGCTAAGATGAGCAGTTTTGGCGCTAAGAAGAAGTATGCATTGCTGTCTGAGAAAGGAGATATTAAAGTAAAAGGGTTTGAGAGTGTTAGAAGGAATATTAGCGCTATTGCCAAAGAGGTGCAGTCAAAGGTGTTTGAGATAGTGCTGAAGGAAGAGAATAATGAAAAGGCTCTTAAATATGTGAAAACTGTTATATTAAAGCTTAAGAATAAAAAGATTGAAATGGATAAGGTTGTGATACAGACACAGCTTACTAAAGATATTGATGAATATGATAATGTGTCTCCTCACGTTGCGGTGGCTTTAAGGATGGAGAAGAAGAAACTGCCTGTTGGGCCTGGTGTTTTGGTAAGATATGTGATTAAATCTGGTAAGGAAAAAATAAGTGAAAGGGCAAGGATGCCGGATGAGATTGAGGAGGATGAATATGATGCAGAGTATTATATCAATAATCAGGTGCTTCCTTCAGTTGAGAAGATATTTGAAGTGTTAGGGTATGAGAAGGATGATATTGTTGAGAATGAGCAGAGCAAGCTGGAGAGCTTTTTTAAATAAAAATCCCAACTACTCAAATGTGTGTGGCATTTTTAGTGTTGTGAATACTCCACCACAAAACAAATGAGGTTAGAATACCTATTCACTACAAGCGGAGGGGTATCCAAAACAAATGAAATATTTAATATTAACTTTTGGGAATGAGTTTCATAAAGAAAATAATCCTGCTATTAAGCTTTCTGAAGAGTTGGAAATTGAAGGTTTTGATAGTATGAGATGTTATGATCCTGGCGATTTGTTTAAGTTTCAAAATTATGAGACAATATATATTGTTGAAGTTGTGAAAGATATAGAAAAAGTGGAAGTGATAAAAGATATAGAAACATTAAAAAAGCAAAGAGTTTATTCTATGCATGATATTAATATTGATTTTTTTGTTAAGTCGCTTAAGGAGTTAGGAGAGTTGAAAGAATTGGTGATTATTGGGATTCCTTTGGAATGTGATATTGAAGAAATTAAGAAAGAGATTGTTGAAATAGTTAAGAGGTGATTAAGATTAAAAAGTATATTATTATGTTTGGAGGAGTTGTGATTGTTCTAACATTAATGCTTTCTTTTTTATCAGGGCTTTATGGTTCTTATATAACTTGTAAGGATGTTGTGGAAGTGGTTTCTCTTGATGACACTCCTGAGAGTGCTAAAGAGCTGCAGGAAAATAATAAATTGGTTATGGAATGCAAAGGAGTTATGTCTGACGTTTATCTGAGTTATTTCTTTCTTGGCCTGGGAACAGCGATTCTCGTCGGTGGATTTATAACAATGAAGTTGAAGTAATTTGGATTTTAAGAAAGTTTAAATACTTGTTCTGCAAATAAGGGGATATTAGTATACTATTATGGGTACTGCTATGGTATAACAATCATAAAAAATAAAAAAAAGAGGGGTGCTTTATGACAATTACAAAAAAAAAATTGGTGGTTTTGATTTCTGTATTTTTGATTATGTTTGTGTTTTCTAGTTTGGTTATTGCGCAAAGCTTTAATGATAATTCTGATAGGCCATTCGTTGACAATACGGATTATACTAAATTAGATGCTTGTGTTATTAATTGTAAAGAAGTAGTATGTGCTAATGAAGGTGAAGAGTGTAGAAGTAAATGTATAAGAGGTTGTAAAGCAGATTTTGATGTTGGTGATGATTTTGGGAAAGGAGATGAATTATTCTGCTTGCCTTGCGGAGATGGCTGCGGGTCAGTTGATTTCGTGTCTTCAGCAATGTGTCTTCCTCCAACTAAGGGGGAACCTGTTTGTGGTGTTGATGATGGTAAATGTGTGGTTGTAGGCTTTGAAGATGAAAATCCTATAGTGCCTGAAGAAGTGAAAATAGAAGATGATGATTTCTTTGATGATATTGAAGAGGATCTTACAGAAGATGAATTGGATAAAATCAAAAATGTTGGCACTGGCGGAATAGGCCCGGATAGCCCATTTTATTTTATTGATGAAATGCTTGCTAATCTTTTTGGAGAAAGCAGAGAGGAAAAGATAGCAGAAATAAAAACTATGATTGAAAAAGGGAAATATGATGCTGCAGAGGTTGCTTTAAAGAAGTATCAGGAACGTGTTGAAAAATTTATGAAAAATGCGCGGCCTGAGGATAGAGATATGGCCAGGAGAGAAGCAGCTGGCATTCGAAGAATATTGCGTGGTGTAGAAGAAAGAATGGCACCTGAGGAAAGAGAAGTGTTTGTTGAGGATTTTGCTGATGTGATTATAGGTAGTGAAAGGAATATTGTTACAGCAGTGGAAATATCCAGCAAAATAAAAGAATTGTGCCAATCACTTTCAGAATTAGACCCTGAAAAGTATAAGGAGATTTGTAGATCAGATGATGAGTCTCCTAAATGGCAGAAGGAACTTGATCAAGAATTAACTAAAGAGCAGAAAGAAGAGGCGAAGAAGTTTGGGAGGATAATGGGCCAATGTTTTAAAACTTCTGGGAGAGATTGCGCTTGTGATGATATATCATTCTATGACTTTTCAGTTGCCTGTTCTAAGGCAGCTCCTTTAGCTGCTGCGTGTGATAGTGGTGATGAAGGAGCATGTGATGAGTTAGGCAGCTTAGATATGCCTAGATTACCTGATTATCTGCAGGATGTTTTTGATGAGCTGGAGGGAGATGTTTCTGAAGCAAAATATGATATGCATATGCCAAGAGAGTGCGTAGAAGCAGGAGCTACAAGCCCAAAAGAATGTGGAAGAATCATGATTAAGGAACATGCTCCTCTTGAATGCAGGGAGGCATTGTTAGAAGCTAACACAAATAGTGAAAGTGAAGGAAGAGAAATCTGTGATAGAATAATGATGGAGAAACATGCCCCTAAATGTGTAGAAAAAGGGATAAGTGACCCTGAGGAATGTGCAAACTTTATGGATAATCTGAGGGAAGATGATTTTGAAGGTCAAATGGTAGATGGTTCCATGGGGAGAGGCCCTAGAGATATGGGTCCTCCTGGAAGGGATTGTATGAGCCTGGAAAATTCTGATGAAAGGTTGAAATGCTTTGAAAATGCAGTTGGAGATACAGGGAATCGTTATGGTATTGGAGACAAGTTCAAAGATGGTGAAGGAGAGATTACCTGGCAATGCAAAGAACATATGATACACTGGGGCCCTGACTGTGAGACTTTTATGAGAGAAGAATGGCCTAAGTTGGAAGAACAGAAACAAGAAGAACTTGATAAGGAAAGGAGAGAACGTGAAGAATATGATTTCCTGCCTGAAGATTGTAAAAAGATTGGCGCTGTATCTAAAGAGGCTTGTGATAAGCATATGAGAGATGTTGAAGAGATGGGGCCTGGCTGTGATGATTGTTCAAGCCAATGTCCTGGAGCTTCAAGAACAGATTGCATCAATAATAGGTGTGAGTGCTTCTATGAAGATAAAGATCCTGAACGTAGAGATGGAGAGCCACAATATGGAGATAATGACTTCGTAGAGAGTGAATGTAATAATGGTTGCCAAGATGAATGTCCCGGCGCATCTAGAACGGATTGCGTTGATGGTGGAATGAGGTGTAAGTGTTTCTATGAAGATGAATCCGGCTCTGGAAGTGATGGTGGTGGATATCAAGGAGGCATTGATGAACCTTATATAGAGCCAGGACAGACAGTAACTTCTGGTGGGACAGGAAGCATTGATAGTGGAGAAACAATTATTGTTGACAGTGATACTATTGTTGATGGAACAACAGCTTCTGTTGATAGTAGTGTAGATGAAGTGTCAACTGACTCAGGTAGCAATGATGAAGGAACTACAGATTCCGGTGGAAGCTCTGATAGCGGAAGCTCAACAGATTCCAGCTCTGGTGGCGGTGGCGGAAACTCAGTTGAACCAACAGTGGAACCAGTAGAACCAATTGAAGCAATCACTGGAGAAGCTTTTTTAGATTACTGGGATAAATAAATTCTTTTTTTTCTTTTTTTTAATTATTTAGTTTGGGTTTTATACCCCGATGCTTGCATCGGCTTAATACGCAAACTAAATACTAAAAATACCCCGCAGCTTGCTGCGATTGGGATTTTTTATTCTATTTTGAATAGAAACATTTATTTAAACCTTAATTTATGGTTTTGCTATGAATTCGATAATATCAAACCTAAAAAGTTCTGTTAAACTGTTAAAAGAGCATAAGCCGCTTGTTTTGCTGTCAGCTTCAATTGACTTGCTTTTCTTATTTGTGTATGGCTTTGTGTTTTCTATGGTGTTCAGCAGGATTGAAGGCTATCTGTTGGAATTATATAATCTTATGATGGAATATTCTCAGGAGATTCAAGGCTCACTTTTAGGGAAAGGATTGTTTTCTGCTTTAAGAGCTACTCCTGAGATGTCTTTTGTGTTTAACAAACTGGTAATATGGTTTTTAGTGCTTGGAGCAGTGATTTATATGATGTATTCAGTTTTCCAGGGAATAAGTTGGAGAATTAGTTATAGAATAATTGGGAAAAAGATTGCTTATTCAAGGTTTATTGTTAAGTTTGCTTTGGTTAATCTGTTCTGGTTTGTGTTTTATATTATATACCAAATTATAGATTATTTGTTTGACCTTAACGCTATGATTGCAGGGAATATGGATTTAGGGCAGTCAGCTCCTGGCTTATCTTTTATAGCTTTTATGTTATGGATATCCATGTTTGTTATAGGATATTTTGCACTGATATCATATACGTTGGTTATGAAGCATAGAGTAATAAGGAAATCTTTTGGATTGGGTTTTAAGAAGTTTAAGGTGTTATTGCCTGCTTATCTTACTGTTCTGGCTGTTTTCTTTGTTATTAACCTTCTTTTAGTGCTTAGCTCTAGAATAAGTCCAGTAGTGATGTTTGCGCTGGGAATGGTTACAGTATTCCCTGCTATGACATGGGCAAGAGTGTTCTTTGGGATTGTTGTGGATAAGCAGGATTAGATGTGTAATGTATAGTAAATTTAGGATATATATAAAATAGAGAGAAAGAAGAAAGAGGCTGTTTATTCTATAGTAATTATCCTATACTTGGTTCTCCTTGAGTTAGGATTGCCGTAGCTTACTTTCATATAGTAGTCTCCTGGCTCCATGTCTTCAGGGATGTCAAGGTATA
>Ga0187833_10005362_pt1 | contig 12143 bp, 13 predicted proteins | sample ETNtaG_37_FD_167968 | JGI IMG/M metagenome (GOLD analysis project Ga0187833, IMG submission 167968) | Marine microbial and viral communities from oxygen minimum zone, Eastern Pacific Ocean - ETNP2014_SV_400_PacBio MetaG (Illumina Assembly) | ecosystem: Environmental > Aquatic > Marine > Hypoxic... | reverse complement strand
TATAAACTCAGTAATGAATGAAGCTTTATTCTTTGGATATTTCATCATGCCATTAATTATGTTTATCTTATGGACATTATTCCAAGGATTAAGTTATAAATTAATATCTGAAAATAATTTAAATAAAATTTTAGATTATAAATATTTCATAAAATTCTCAATTTTAACACTTCCATTCTTTATTTTATTAACTTTAGCAACATTTCAGTTTTTAGCTATGTTTTCAGATTTAGTTCCTTATTATGGTGGGATATTCAGCCCAACTATTATGTTATTTATAATAATTTTAGGTCCAATAATACTATTTTATTTCTTATTGATATTCTATTCTTTACTAAACAAAAATAGTTTATTAAAAACTTTAAAGAAAGGGTCTTCAATAGCAATTAAAAAGATACATATTTTATTTCCATTATACATTGGATATTTTATTATTTTTGTATTATTTTTAGTTTCATTTCTAAATAATTTTGTATTTTACATAGGAAATTTTAATGCTTTCTCAACTTTCAATTTAGTAATAACCATAGTATTGTTAATCTTATATAGTTATTATAGAATTTTATTTTCTTCTTTTTCTTCTAGTTTTAGTTCTTGATTTTGTTCTCAAAGGCTTGAATTGTTCAATAATCTCCCCACTTGGATAAACTAACAATACTACAAATATAAATGCAATTACATTTAATATAAATGTTGTATTAGTTGCACTAGAGATTCCTAAAACAGAATATCCAGTTATTGAAGGATTATCTACAATTGAGGTTATTAATGAAAAAGTTGCTATTGACAAAAGAACTACTGCAGCTATTTTCTCAAGTAATTCATCAATAGTCTGTCTTTCCTTCTCAACTGTTTTTTTCTCAGCTTTTGCAGATTTTTCTAAATTTTTCAATTGTTTTCTATAAGGCCTTAATTCTTTAATAAAATCTTCAGGACTAATCTCTTTTTTTGTGTATTCATCCCTTAAAATTGTAAGCTGTTGAGACAATTCACCCATAGCTTCATTAGTTTCACCTATCCTATGTTGATATCTCCTCATCTTTTTCAAATAAGATGTAACATTTTTATGTTCTTTTGAAGCCTTATCCTCATACTTATCTTTAGTCATATTATCTAAACCATTCTTGTTTATTTAAATATTTCTTATTATTAAAATTTAATGAGTCTATTTATTGATTTTAGAAAGATACTAATAATTCGCTTTTAATAATTCTTTAATAGTTTCTGCTTTCTTTTTTCCTATTTTATCAACTAACATTAAATCTTCTTTTTTTGAATTAATTATTTTCTCCACAGATTTAAATTTTTTTAATAATGATTTTGCTAAAGTTGAACCAACACCTGGAAGACTACTAATTATATACTCTTGTTGTTCTTTTGTTGTTAAGGGCTTTTTTTTAGTTAACAAATTTATATTTTTAATTGGTCTTTCTAATCTTGTTGTTATAATTTTGATTAATGAAGCAGTATCTCTCTTATTCTTTGTAAAAATTATTGGAATTTGAAAATCTATAGCAATTGAAGCCATCATTCCTCTAATTGCATTAGGATGAAAATTTCTCATTTCGTACATATTTTCAGAACCTTCTATAACTAATAATGGAATGTCAAAATTTTCTTTTAATCTTATCAATTGAGTTATAATCCTTTTATCGATAATTGAATTTAGAAAATCTGTTTGAGTTTTTTTTTCAATTCCTACATTAACTATCTTTTCATTCATATCTTTACTTTGAATTATAAAATCACCAGCAATCAATTGTTTTATTTCTATCTCCATCCCCTTCTTAGCTAATTCTTTTATTATTCCAGAAGCCCTTTCCCTATGATCAACAATTATCTTATTCATTTTAGACTACTTTGAATTTCTTTATTATTCATATTTGTTAATATATTTTTCATTTTATTTTCTTCTTTTTTTGATTTCCAATAATAAGCAATATCCCTTGTATCTTTATTCATTAAGAAGATTATTCTTCCAGCTTTTATTCTTCCAACTCTTCCAGCTCTTTGAATTCTTCTTATACTTGTTGAAACATTATCATAAAATATTGCTAAATCTGAACCACCTGAAATATTCAATCCTTCTTCAGATATACTTGTTCCTATCAAAACATTATACAATCCTTCTTCAAATTGTTTTATAGTAGCTATTTGCTTTTTTTGAGAGATTCCTTCTTTTTGTCCTACTAATTTTATTGCACTAATTCCATCAATTTTATTTAATATATTTGTTATATCGTCTACAGTATTTCTAAAATTAGCAAAAATAATTATTTTAGATTTATTATTATTTTTTAATTGATCTTCAATTATCTCTACAATTTTTTTCATTTTAGGGTTGTCTATCCCTTTTTCTATAGCCTCATTCAATAATTTTACACATTTTGAAAACCAAGATTCATTTATTAATGATTTAGCCGATTTTGAAGGATCTTTTTTTAATTTTTCAATAAATTTCAATGCACAATTTAATGTTTGTGTTTCTAAAAGTTCTAGAATATAATCCATCTTGATTAATTGAGATGACAAAACTATGCCTCTAAATGCAGATATATTCTTTCTTTTAATCTCACCTCTAAATCTCATCTGTAAACCTAAAAGATCTTTTTTAGAGATTAAATTTAATGGTTTGGTTACTCCAAATTTTTTTAATGATTTTAATTTGAAATTATAAGGGTTTTTTATTTCACTATGAATCTTCTTTATTTCTTCATTAAGTTCTAATGTTAGATACTCATTCTCTTTTTTTTGGAGATATTTTACTACATCTTCACTATCTTCTGTTCTAATCTCTAAAGAATCTATGAATAAATTTTCAACTATCTCATTTATCTTATCTTTATCTGAACCTGGAGAAGCAGTTAATGCAATTATCCTTGGATTTTTTGAATTTTCAATGAAATTTTTAGCAACAATTGTGTTAGCGAATTTTTGTCTAGACCTATGTGCTTCATCTACACACAAAAGACTTACATTTTCTAAATTTATTCTATTCTTTTCTAAATCTTTTTGTATTGTCTGAGGTGTTGCAACGATTATAGATGAATCATCAAATAATTCTTTTCTTTCATCTGGTTTGTTTTTTCCAGTTAACATAATTATTTTTTCTATATCTGTGTTTTCAATAAATTCATTATAAATTTGAGAGGCTAATGGTTTTGTAGGAGTTAAAAATACAACTTTAGATTTAGGAAATTTCTTTAATCTTTCAATAGAGGTTAATAATGCTATTTTTGTTTTACCTAATCCTGTAGGCAATATAACTAATGTGTTATTATCTACGCAAGTATTTTTTATTCTAGTTTGATATTCTCTTGGTAAAAAATTTTTGATCTCCATCCACTTCTTAGAAAACAAATGTTTATATAATTAATCAAAGAGTATCCAGAATGTTGATCTATCTTTTCGCTATAATGGACTTTGTTGCAGGAATCTTATTAATACTATTTAGTTTTAATATAGCTATAGGTGGAAATACTAATTGGATATTTGGGATTTATTTAATAACAAAAGGAGTCATTTTTATTAAATCAATAACAAGTTTATTAGATATAGTTTCTGGAATTTTGATTATCTTAGCAATTTATGGAATAGTAAACACATTAACATGGATAGCAGCTTTTTGGCTTTTACAGAAAGCATTTTTTAGTTTTTTATAGATGATGCCCAAACATAGCAAAGAAGAAAATTATTGTAAATACTGAGGCAATAAATAAAACTAAGATTATGGTGGCAGTTACAGAAAAGAAAGAAATTAATAATGTTGTTCCTAATAATAAAAATAAAGTAAATATATACAATATAAATGAACTAAAGAACAATTTACATCCGTCTAATGTGGAAAATGGAATTAAATGATATAATCCATAAACTAAATTTATAAAAACTAGATTGTCTAAGGATGAGACTCCAAATAATTTGATTATTAAAGCAAAGATAAGATTTGCTAATGGACCAGAAGCAGCTATCACTGCTGTTTCATAATTTGTTAAATTTGTATATCTAAAACCAACTCTTTTGTTTTTAGATGGTTTAACAACAAAGGATTCAACAGCTATGTAAAATAATTTACCTAAAGATACAAATGAAATAAATAAAGATAAAATTATTCCTATGGGCTTTGGTTTTGTTTTAATTGAAAAAAAGTTAGAAAGATAGAAAGTAGACATTGTCATTATTCTATGTTCTATCTCTGTTTGATATCTTCTAGCAGCTAACTTATGCCCAAGATAATGGACAAAAACTGTTATAGTTACAAACACACCTATCTTTATGAAGTTAGATAACCAAGAGGTTAATACAAAGGAGGGATTTTTATCATCAAACGCTAATGCAAAAGTTACAAAGAATATAGTTATAATAAAATGTTTTAATTCTATCTTATTTATTTTCATTTTTTATAAGATCTAATACCTCTTCTGTATGACCTGCACCAATAACAGCAACTATTGTTTTATTAGTTGATAATAGTTTATTTAAGTTTTTTGCAAGTATAATGTTTCTTTCTTCTATTAACACTTTATGTAAATTTGGGTAATCTTTTTTTAATTTTTCAATTAAACTTTTTATCAATTTTTTACTTGGAACTTTAGTTAAATCTATTTTTATTTTTTTCCTAGAAACTAACCCTTTAACTAAATCTTTTACAAATGTGAATTTTTCTTTCCAAGTTAATTCTTTTGATAATCTTTTAAGTGTTATTCTAATATCTTGGTCTATTAATGCAATTTTTGAATCAACTTTTTTCCCTATCTCTATTGCTTTAAGCATTTCAGATCCAGGTTTTACATTAACAATTTTTCCAAGTTGTTTTTCTATCCAAGCTCCAATAATATTGAATAAATAGCCTTTAAACCCTATTTTTGTTATGTCTCTAATACTTATCTTTCTATCTTTAGACATTAAAGAATTAAATCTTACTCTATCTAACTCTATTGCTACTATTTCTGGTTTGTTTTTTAGTATAACTGACTCTACTTCCCTCACACTTTCAATAGAAATGTGAGAAGTACCTATTATAATGAGGTTTTTGTATGTTTCCATTTTGAAGATAAATTTTTAAATACTTAAAACATTTTCTAAATATGAGGAGGAAACCATGTTAAAGATAAAACAAATAAGCGATGCATATGATATGAAGGTATATACTGACTCTGGAGACTATTTTGGTGAGGTAGAAGAGAGTATATTAACAATGAATAAAATTTCTGGATGGAGAATTAGAGCTACAAAAAATTCATTTTTAACAAGGGTTTTAGGTGGAGCTAAAGGTGTAATAGTGCCACATCAGTTTGTTAAGGCAATTGGAGACATAGTCATAATCAGTAAATCAGCAATTCCATCATATGAGGATAAAGAAGAGAAAGAATAAATTTTTATAGTATTTATTCTTGAGTATTAGATGGCTACGCCTTTAGAAAATGCATTAGACTTTTTAGAAAGTTTTGGATTTTTCGATGTTATACTTCCCTTTCTACTTGTTTTTACTATAGTTTTTGCTATTTTAGAAAAATCAGCTATATTTGGAAAAGAAAAGATAGGCGATACAATGGCTTCAAGGTCTAGTATCAATTCTATGGTTGCATTTGTTATAGCCTTATTTGTTGTTGTAACAAAAGAGATAGTACAATCACTAAGAGAAGCTTTGCCTCAAGTAGCTTTAATTTTGGTTATAGTTGTTAGTTTTATGATGCTAGCAGGTTCTTTATCTAAAGGGGATGAACCCTTTAATTTTGATGATAATAATAAAAATTGGAAAATATTTCTTACTCTAACTTTATTTACTTCAGTGTTAGCAGTTTTTCTAAATTCAATTGGTTGGTTATTTCCAATACTAGATTACGTTACAGCTAATTGGGACGAAACATTTATAGTTTCATTAATATTTTTAGCAATAGTTATAGGAATAATATTATATATTGTTAGAACACCAAAAGAGGAGAGTACTTCATAATGGCAGTTGATTTCAGAGACGTTTTATCATTAGGGGAAGAAATAGGAGCATTTGATATATTACTGCCTTTTTTATTAGTATTTACATTAGCTTTTGCTGTTTTAGACAAATCTAAAATTTTAGGGAAAATGAAACAACTAAATGTTGTTGTTTCTTTTGTTATAGCTTTATTATTTATAAGAAACCAAGAGTTAGTTGGATTAGTCAACAGATTTTTACCAAATGTTTCGATATTTATGATTATAATTTTAATGTTTTTATTATTAGTGGGAATATTTGTTGGAAAAGAACATTCAGGTTGGACTGGAAATATTATGGGACTAGCTTTTTTTGTTTCATTAATTTTTATTATAATATCATTAACTTCAGACTCACTTGGAGATCCTGCACCTGATTTTTTGAAAAATATAGATGATCAAACAAAAGGTGTTATATTGTTTGTTGGGGTCTTCGTTATTATAATTTTTTTAGTAACTAGAGAAACAAAGGAAAAAGGAGATGGATACTTAGAAAAATTATCAAATGAACTTAGAGGTAGCAAATAATGGCAACTGTATTAGATACTAATTTATTGTTATTCTTCAAACCAGTATTTACTTTTTTATTTGTATTTGGAGTTTTATATGCTATATTAGATAGAGTTCCTTTATTTGGTAAAAGTTCTAACATCCACACTGTTGTTGCGCTTTCTATGTCTATGTTATTTATGTTAACTCCTGGAGTTAAAGATATATTAAATATAGCTACCCCTTGGTTTGTATTCTTGTTTGTATTCATCATTCTACTAGTTTTAATCTTTATGATGGTTGGTGTAGAAGAAAAATCCATTGTTTGGCTTTTTTCAGAAAATTGGGTTGTTTGGACTATATCCATAATTGTAATTATTGGAATTTTAGGATTTGCTATGTCTCAAGTTTATGGTCCAGTTGTACAAGGACTGTATGGAACTGAAGAAACAGCCAAAGAAGGAATTACATTTGATATAGGAAGAATATTATTTCATCCTAGAATGATAGGAATGATTTTTATAATGATAATAGCATCACAAGCAGTTAGATTAATTGCTGCAAAAAATTAATTTATTTCTTTAAGTCTTTAGTAATCCTATCTAGTTCTCTAATATTATTTGTTAAAGGATTAATTATATTTTGGAAGACTTTTTCTAATGCTTTAATTTCTGTATTAATATCCATTATATTCTTGCTATACTCTCCAACTTTTTGTACAATTGAATTTTGTAGATTATCAAATCTTTTTCCTAATCTTAATATTTCTTGTTTTATGGACGTAATATCATCATCTGTTCTTATTTTCCAAGATTCCATATCCCCTAATCTACTAATAAATTCTTGCCATTTTTCTTCTATAACTGCCTCTATCAATTCTTCAGTGTCAGCAGCATAATCTTGAGAAGGTGATGTTTGAGACATTTGTGGGGATGGAGCTTGTGGTTGTTGTGCAAATTCTTGAGGTTCTGATGGAGCTTGTTCTTGGGTAGGGGAAGGTGCTTCTTGTTCTAAATCTAATACTGAAGGCTCCATTCCAGGATGAGAAACATCTTTAGTTGGATACTCTCCAGCTACACTACTTTTAATATCCATTTGATTAAATGCATCATTTATTTGTTTTGGATTATAACCTTTACCTTCTAGATGTTTGTTAATCTCTTCTTTTTTCATTCCTTTTTTGTTCATACCTATTGCTTCTTTAGTTGGGATCTCATCCAAATCTTTCACCCCTTATCAATCTTGCAACTTCACTTTTTGTTGTAAGACCTTTAGTTAGTTTTTCTATTTCTTCTTTTGTAATAAATTTATTTAATTTTTGATTAACAATCCTTTCTACATCTTCTTCTCTAATAAATTGTAGTGGATTCCACATATCTATGTATTTTTCAAGTACTTTAATGTTTTCTTTTTTAGCAAAAGTCCCTATCTCATCTAAAATCTTTTTCATTGTTTCTCTAACTGTAAAGATATCATTTTTAAATTCTATTAATTCTTTATCAACAGTTTTTATATTATTTAATAATTTTTTATATTCTTCTATCATATTTTTATTTATTACAAGTAGTCTTTCTCCAAGTAAATTGTATCTACTCTCAAGAATTCTTACTCTAGAATTTAAATCACTCATTACATACGAAAGATCTTGTTCTTGAGCCATTTTAAAACGAAAACTATTTATCTTATTAAGTTAATTAAAGTTGAGAATATAAAAAAAGTTTCGTTAACCTTTTTGAGTGGTGATTATGGCTGAAGAGTATCAAGTTTTGAAAGAAGGAAGAGAAGATGTTCTCAAAATAAATGCAGAACAATGGAGTTTTGTTCCTAGTCTAGAAAATAATGCAGTTGTTATGGCTAAGACAATAGATTATCTAGTTCAAGTTCCAAGTACTGGAAGAATTGTTTTTACACAAAAAAGAAATTATAGTTATAACTATGAACAGACACAAATGTTAGTAGAAATTGCTAATTTATATAAAATGTTAGTCAAACAAAAGAAAATTTTAACTTTGGCTAACATTGCTTCGAAACCAAGAGCTAATGTTTTTCTACCTGAATGGCAATCTAAACTCCAAGAAATTGTAATAAATCTTCTAAGAGCAGATCCTTTAGGAGCTTATGTTGAATTAAGAAGATTACTTAGAGAAGAAAAAATAAAAATAAAAAAAGTTCCGTTAGATTTAGTGGATATTCAACAATCTTACATAGATACTTTAACTTATTTGTATGATTTGTTAGATAAAACAAGACTAGTAAATATAGCAAGGAAAAATCTATCAGGATATGCAATTGGAGATAGAGATATATATTCAAATATTTTTAGACCGATTATAACTCCTGATTTTATGTTCACTAGATTAATGGCACAACATCCTTTAGATGGAGAACAATTAGATCTTTACAGTTTTGGGCAGAGTGAAGTTAATATTTATAGTACTGAAAAAGATATAAAATATTTATATCATCTAATCCCTCCAGAATTTAAATTAACAGAAGACAAATATGAATTACTAGACTTAGCGAGAGGAGTTTTAGCTGAACACAAACCTAGAGAAGAAGAATTCTTAGAACCAGAAAAAATGAGAAATACTTTTTTTAATATTGGAAGAGATTTATTACAAGAATTAGCAGAATCTAGAGATATAGAAATTGGTTTTGAAGATTTAAATGAACTAGCACAAATATTAGTTAGATATACTGTTGGTTTTGGGGTTTTAGAAGTTTTATTACAAGACAAAAAAGTACAAGATATTTCTATAAATTCTCCAATAGGCCAAACCCCAATTTTTTTAGTACATGAAGATTTTGATGAGTGCGTAACAAATTTAATTCCAACCAGAGAAGATGCAGAATCATGGGCATCTAAATTTAGAATTTTAAGTGGAAGACCTTTAGATGAAGCTAATCCAATTTTAGATACTGAATTAATATTGCCAGATGCAAGAGCAAGGGTTGCTATCATCCAAAAACCATTAAATCCACAAGGATTAGCATATGCATTAAGAAGACATAGAGACAAACCTTGGACATTGCCATTATTCTTACAAAATAAAATGATTAGTCCTTTAGGTGCAGGATTAATGAGTTTTCTAATAGATGGATCAAGAACAATGTTAGTTGCTGGAACAAGAAGTTCTGGAAAAACTTCATTATTAGGATCTGTTTTAATTGAGATAATGAGAAAATATAGGCTAATAACAATAGAAGATACTTTAGAGCTGCCAACTGATGCATTAAGGGTTTTAGGTTATAATATCCAACAAATGAAAGTTAGAAGTGCCTTAACAAAAGGTGGATCTGAAATAGCAGCTGATGAAGGGATAAGAACCGCATTAAGATTAGGAGATTCTGCTTTAATTGTTGGAGAAATAAGATCTTTAGAAGCATTTGCATTATATGAAGCTATGAGAATAGGTGCATTAGCTAATGTTGTTGCTGGAACAATACATGGAGATTCTCCTTATGGTGTGTTTGATAGAGTTGTTAATGATTTAAAAGTTCCAAAAACTAGTTTTAAAGCTACAGATATAATTGTTGTTACTAATCCAATGAAAAGTCCAGATGGATTACACAAATGGAGAAGAATAACCCAAATAACCGAGGTAAGAAAACATTGGGTAGATGATCCTTTGGCTGAGCGTGGTTTTGTAGATTTAATGAAATATGATACAAAACAAGATATGTTAGTTCCAACTCCTGATTTAATAAATGGAGATTCCGAAATAATAAAATCTATAGGTGGAAACGTAAAAGAGTGGGCTGGTGACTGGGATGCTATATGGGATAACATCTTGTTAAGAGCAAAAATAAAAGAAACTTTAGTTAGTTATGCAAATAGATTGAAAAATAATGCGCTATTAGAAGCGAAATTCATTATAGATTCTAATGATCAATTCCATAGGATTAGTGAAATAGTAAGAAATGAAGTTGGAAATTTAGATCCTAAAAGAATATTTTTTAGTTGGGAAGAATGGTTGAAAAGAAGAGTAAGAATGAGACAATATTAAAATGGAGTTAGATGAAGATACTAAAAAAATTCTTGAAAGTTATGGTAAAAAATTAAATAGTACTTCTGAAGCAGCAATTAGAGACTTACCAACAGATGAAACATTTTCTAGAGAGTATGAAATATTTAGAAATGAATTATTAGATAAAAAAACAACAATATATGAAAATTTATGTAATTTTTCTGAAGGTATAATAAAAATTAAACCTAAGCCAAAAGATGAAGAAATTTTACAACAATCAATAAAATCTATTCATCTAAATATAACTCCAATAGGTGCTTATAGTTTTTCTGTTATAGTTGCAGGAATATTAATTCTCATTGCATTTACAATTGCAATATCTTCTTTTTTTCTAGGAGAAGTTTTAATTTTTACACCTTTATTTTTATTAACAATTGGAGCTTTAATCATCAAACCAATAAGTAACCTACCAAATTACTTAGCAAATAGACATAGATTAAAAGCAAGTAATCAGATGGTTTTATGTATTCTTTATGTTGCAATGTACATGAGGCATACTTCTAATCTAGAAAGGGCAATCAAATTTGCAGGGGAGCATATAGGAAATCCTTTAGCCTTAGATCTTAGAAAAGTATTTTGGGATGTTGAAACACAAAAATATTCAACAATAAGAGAGAGTATTGATCGTTATTTAGAAGATTGGAAAGATCATAATTTAGAGTTTGTTGAGGCTTTTCATCTAATTGAATCTAGCTTACATGAACCAAATGAAGAAAAAAGAATTTCTTTATTAGATAAAAGTTTAGAGATAATGTTAGATGGAACATATGAAAGAATGTTACATTTTGCGCATGAGCTTAAATCTCCAATAACTATGTTGCATATGTTAGGTGTTATCCTACCAATATTAGGAATTGTTATATTTCCTTTAATTGCTAGTTTTTTAAGTGGTGCAGTTAAATGGTGGCATTTATCATTACTTTATAATTTTTTATTACCACCTATAATCTTAATTTTTGGGATGAATATTCTATCTAAAAGAATAACGGGATTTGGTGAAACTGATTTATTTGAAAACAATCCTGAAATTAAAAAATATAAAAATGATACTGCATTATTATCTGCATTATTAATTGGATTTGTATTTTTAATGATTGGGTTCATGCCAATAATTTTACATTTAATCACCCCTGAATTTGATCAGATGGGTTTTTTAGAAGGAAGTATTGGTGGGAAAATTTTAGATTATAAATGTTTAGATGAAGTTCAAGGTACTTGTAATAGTTTTGTAGGGCCTTATGGGTTGTGGGCATTAGTTCTTAGTTTATTAATTCCATTAGGATTAGGATTAGCAATAGGAACTTATTATAGATTAAACACGAAAAATATAATAGACATAAAAAAAGAAACAGATAAATTAGAAAGAGAATTTACTGGAAGTCTATTTCAATTAGGGAATAGAGTTGGAGCTGGAATTCCAGTAGAAATCGCATTTGAAAGGGTTTCTCAAAATTTAGAGGGAACACCAACTGGAAGTTTTTTTAGAATTATAAGTATTAATATTAGAAAATTAGGTATGGGTCTTAATGAAGCTATATTTAATAAAGAAAGAGGCGCAATAATATATTTTCCTTCTAAACTAATTGAATCAAGTATGAAAGTTTTAATAGAAAGCTCAAAAAAAGGTCCAGAAGTTGTATCTAAAAGTTTAAT
>Ga0187833_10005361_pt1 | contig 12143 bp, 12 predicted proteins | sample ETNtaG_37_FD_167968 | JGI IMG/M metagenome (GOLD analysis project Ga0187833, IMG submission 167968) | Marine microbial and viral communities from oxygen minimum zone, Eastern Pacific Ocean - ETNP2014_SV_400_PacBio MetaG (Illumina Assembly) | ecosystem: Environmental > Aquatic > Marine > Hypoxic... | reverse complement strand
ATATCCTTATTTTCCCGAATTTAGATTCGGCAAATATTGGATATAAGCTAGTTCAACGTTTTTCAGGTGCTCAGGCAATTGGCCCAATTCTGCAAGGATTGGCAAAACCGGTTAATGATTTGTCAAGGGGTTGTACTGTAGAGGAAATAGTTAATACGGTTGTGATTACTGCTAATCAGTGTGACTTATAACAGCAAGTCTTCTACATGCCAATATAATTAGGGCCTCCGCCACCTTCAGGCGGATTCCAGCTGATGTTTTGAGCTGGGTCCTTTATGTCACAGGTTTTGCAATGAAGACAGTTTTGCGCGTTAATTTGAAAGAAGTCTGACCCTTCTTTTGCAATTATTTCATATACCCCAGCAGGACAAAATCTCTGGGCTGGTTCATTGTATTTTGTAAGATTATAGCTTAGAGGGATTTCAGGGTCACCCAGCTTCAGATGAATCGGCTGGTCTTCTTCGTGATTAGTCCCGGAAAGAAATAAGGAAGAAGTGATATCAAAACTTAAATTATTGTCGGGAATTGAATATGGAGTTTCTACACTGTTTTTTGCAAGTTTCAGCGTATCGCAGTCTCGCTTATCATCTTTAATGTTGAAGGGTAGTTTGTTGCGGAAAATATTCGACTCTATATAGTTGTATATTGAGCCACCAAAAAAACCTAATTTATGCATTGAAGTGCTGAAGTTCCTTGATTTATACAATTCTTTATACAGCGCGCTTGCCTTAAATATATCGTCAAACTCACAAATCTCTTCGCTGAGTAGTTTGTTAACATATTCTGCAGCTAATATGCCAGATTGAATCGCGCAGTGACTCCCTTTAATCTTGCCTGAATTTAATGTTCCAGCGTCACATCCCACAATCATGCCACCTGAAAAATTCATCTTAACAAGTGAATGAAGACCGCCCTTGGTGATGGCTCTTGCCCCATAGGAAATTCGTTTGCCGTTCTCTAGGAATTGTTTTATTACGGGGTGCTGTTTGTATTGCTGGAATTCTTGGAATGGGCTTAGATAAGGGTTACTGTAATTCAAGTCTACAATCAAGCCGACAGCGATACGGTTATTTTCAAAGTGATAAAGAAAACCACCGCCAGAAGTACCTTTGTTGAGAGGCCAGCCAGCTGTATGGACTACATTACCAGGGCAATGTTTATCGCTCTCTATTTCCCAGATTTCTTTAAATCCAATACCGAAATGTTGGGGGCTTTTTCCTTCATCCAAGTTAAATTGCTTGATTATTTGTTTGCCTAGATGGCCCCTTGAACCTTCAGCAAATATGGTTTGCTTCGCAAAAATATCCATTCCAGGTGCCCAAGTAGCTTTCTGTTCACCTTGCTTATTAACACCCATATCTCCAGTAGTAACGCCGCAAACTTGTCCATTCTCATCTTGCAAATATTTTTGCGCTGGAAAGCCGGGGAAAATATCAACTCCGAGATCCATTGCTTTTTCAGCCATCCATTGACATAGTTCGCCTAGTGAAATTAGATAATTCCCTTTGTTGTGTAAGCTCCGTGGAATAATCCATGACGGCATTTTTATACTTTTTTTATCGCTAGTTAGTATATAAACTTCGTCACCTCTAACGGGAGTATTTAGGGTAGGGCAGTCATTTGCTTGTTCAGGAAAGAGGCTATATAGTGCTTCAGGCTCGAAAACTGCGCCAGAAATGATATGAGAGCCTATTTCTGAACCTTTTTCTAGTAGGCACACCGAAAGGTTTGCATTGAGTTGTTTTAGTTTACAAGCAGAAGCCAGTCCGGCAGGCCCTCCACCTACAACCACTACATCATATTCTATTGACTCTCTTTCCATAAGTTAATAAACTTAATAGGGCTGTCAGTTGTAATCTATCATCTCTTGCATGGCCCCAAAAAGGTCTGTATGCCAGATTAAATCAGCCATTCTACACATTGGAGCATCTGGGTCATTGTTGATCGCGACAATCACTTGTGAATCTTTCATTCCAGCAAGATGCTGAATTGCGCCTGAAATGCCCACCGCAATATAGAGTTTTGGTGCAACTACCTTGCCAGTTTGACCAACCTGATAATCATTTGAAATAAAGCCGGCATCTACCGCAGCTCTTGATGCGCCGACTGCAGCATCCAATTTATCAGCCAACTGGTCAATTAAAGCAAAGTTTTCTTTTGAGCCTAGACCACGTCCGCCTGAGATAATTCTTGCAGCGGTCGTCAATTCAGGGCGCTCTGATTGAGATTCTTGAAGTGAAACAAAGGTTGAGTGTGATTCTGGCATTGTTAACGACAACTCTTCAATGGAGGCAGATCCACCATCCTGAGAATGTTCAAATGATGTCGACCTAACAGTCATCAAAATCTTACTGTCTGACGATTCAACTGTTGCCATAATGTTTCCGGCATATAGAGGCCTTACAAAAGTATTTTTGGATTTTATTTCGCAGACATCTGAAATAGGCTGAACGTCGAGAATGGCGCCAACTCTAGGAACAATATTTTTGCTGTAAGTTGAAGAGCCAGCAATAAGGTATTCATAACTTGTCATTACTTCTGCAATTAATCCACTGGCAACCTCAACACAGGCATGCTCTAATTCATCATTAACTATCACTTTAACGCTGTTCAAACCTGCGAGTGTGGATGCTTGCGAGGCGTTATCAATAGCATTTGTAAGCACTAAGGCGTCTATCGTATCTGATAGTTGAGATGCCGCAGTAATAGCTGCACGACTATTTGCACTAACTTCAGAGCCATTTAATTCAATTAATACTAAAGCAGACATTACAAAACCCCTAGTTGGTTTAATTCATTATAAAGTTCTTGAGCCGACTGGACTTCTTTTGCAGCCCTATCTTTTGTACCGGACTCTTCAACACTTAGAACCTTGACTCTTGGCGTTATATCGATATCTAAACTAGATAACTCGATAGTTTCTAATGGTTTTGATCTGGCCTTCATGATATTTGGAAGGGAGGCATATCGTGGTTCATTGAGTCTAAGATCGACAGTAACTATGGCGGGTATGTTGAGTTTTCTAGTTTCGATACCTGAGTCAATTTCTCGACTAACTTCAATACTATTACCATCATCGCTCAATTTAAACTCAGAAATAAAGGTACCTAAAGAAAAGTTTAACAATCCTGAGAGAATTTGACCGGTTTGATTGTTGTCATTATCAACCGCCTGTTTACCCATAAAGACTAATTGAGCTTGCTCTTGCTCGATAATTTTTGCTAATATTTTGCCGACATGAAGGGGCTGCAAATTTAGCTCGGAATCGGTTTTTACAAAAATAGCTTTATCCACACCCATCGCTAGAGCAGTTCTAAGAGTATCGACAGTTTTATCAGTACCAATACTGACAGCTATCGTTTCGCTAGCTTTTCCAGCCTCTTGAAGTTTCAAGGCTTCTTCTACCGCAATTTCACAAAAAGGGTTCATTGCCATTTTGGCATTATTCAAATCAACTGTTTGAGATTGCTTATCAACGCGAGCCTGTGTATAGGGATCAAGCACCCTTTTAATTGGAATAATTATTTTCATTTTGTGTTAATTTATTGTTAAGAATTTTCGCGAATAATACCATATAAATATAGTTTATCTAGTAATTGCAAAAACTTTTTTATATTGATATTTTATATCCATATTACGAATCATTTGTTTATAAATGGAAAGCGTAAATTTGCTTCGGCTCCTGGATGCAGAAATCTATTATTCAATGTTATTTCGCCGCCATGAAGTTGCATAATTTTCTTAACAAATCTTAAACCTAGACCAGTGCTACGTTTGCCTGTATCTGGCCTTGAGACTGAGAAAAAACGAGTAAATAATTTACTCATGACTTGAATAGGAATTCCAGGGCCTTCATCAAGAACGACAATATTAACTGCTGAATTTGTTTGAGTAGCTTTAATCGTAATTGTGCCACTATTAGGACTAAAGTCAATTGCATTGTTAATTATATTTGCTATCGCCTGTTCAAACAGTAGACCTTCAGCTTTAACCTTAATATCGTCACTAATTTCATACTTAATTGTTATATTTTTTTTCGCAATAATTCCTGCTCGACTAGTCTTTTTAACTACACTCATAACTACAATTTTGACATTTATTGAGATTAGCTTTGAAAGACTCTCTCGTCTCTCTACTTTTGAAAGATCGAGTAGTCTTGTTACAAGCTTATCCATATGTTTATTTGAATCGAGAATGCCTCGAATAAAATCAGAGCGTTCACCTTCACTCATGTCAGTTTTTAGGTTTTCTGCAGCTAGACGGACTCCTGTGATGGGTGTACGCAATTCGTGAGCTAATGTGTTTATATATTCTTCAACGTCATCTTTAAGTTCCACCTCTCCGTGTGATTTTTTTATCGCTAAGGCAAGCCTATCAAATTGAATATTTAAATCAGGGATTGATACTTCTTCACCCTTGAAAAGCCTTGAAGTATATTTTTCTAAGCGATTAATGTTCCTTGAAATTCTATAGCTACCAACAATTCCAAAAAATAAAGAGATAAGAAATATATAAAACATGAATTCATACAGGTAATTTTCATCCATCAAATCTAACATCGGAGCTGCGACAACAAGGGCCCCTATAATTTCACGTTTATGATCATATAACGGGTTTGAAACATAAAGAAACTGAGGTTTATAAAAATAACCTGTATTTATTATCCCCCACACTCTTTTAGACTCTTGAGCAGGTTCAACTGAAATTCTACTTATACCTTTACCGAGAAGTGCTGAATCAACCTCTGTCTGTTCTTTCATACTTGTTCCTAGATTTAATCCGCGAGAGTCCAAAATAAGTAGACCATCTTTATCTGTAATGTAGAAAGCTAAATTTGCTAATAGTTGGTTTTTTCGAGATTTTTGACTAGCAACTGGTGATGGAAAGTAATCTTCAATGAAGCCGTCAAAATTAGCAATATCAATTTCACTGTTTTTGATATTTTGAGAGGCAATATTGCTTAGTAAGTTTGATACTTCAACTAAAACCTGTTTTGCAGATTTCATACTAGTACGCTGAACAAAAACCCAGATCAATGCACTACTAATTACAAAGTAAAGAATAAAGAGTTTGGTGCCAATATTTAATTTGAAGTATTTCATTCAATGAGACTGTAACCCATACCTCGAATAGTTTCTATATGTTCGCAGCTGCTATCTACTTCATTTAGACGTTTACGTATTGATTTTATATGAGTGGTTATTGTTTTTTCATCTGAGCCGTGAGGTCTATCCCAAATAACTTTCAATAAATATTTCCGAGTATGGACACGATTTGGGTTTTTTACTAAGTGCGACAGGATTTTGAATTCTGCCGGTGTAAGGGTGAGCTCTTTATCTTGAAATATCACTCTCTGCATTGCCTCATTGATGCCAAACTTTGATTTAGATTTTGGCTCAGCATTACTCTGAGAATTTCTCAACTGGGCTCTTACATGCGCAACGATTACTCTTGGGCTAAATGGCTTGGTAATATAGCCATTTGCACCCAAACCTTCAAGCCCTAGAACCTGGTCAGCCTCATCATCCCGAGCTGAAATAATTACTACCGGCACATTTGATTTAGAGCGAATTTTTCGCAATACATCAAATCCGCTAATATCGGGCAAACCCACATCAAGCAAGACTAGGTCAACTTGATTGCTATCAAGGTAATGAAGTGAATCGTATCCATTGTCATGCCAGACCCAACTAAACGAATCTTTTTCGAGTGCAAATGCTATATTTTCAGCAATAGTTTTATCATCTTCTATTATTAAAATATGTTGCATATTGGATATTGTAGCTAAAAATAATTATTGTAGTTAAAAACACCGCAAACTGCAGCATCTTCATAAAATCTTCACCAAAAATTCATCTATTAAACATTTGGCACTCGAAATTGAAGCGTAAAAATAAAAGTCATTGGTATTTTTTTGGTTTTATGCGCACACTGTCAAAAAATATAGAACTTGTTATGGCAATATTTAAGACTAAAGGGCTTGAATCTGATGATATCACAATAACGATTGAATCTAGAGCCTTAACCCTTAAAAAAGACATTAACGCTCTACAATTTAATAAAACTTTACATCTATTGGATTTATTATTAAACGAGCAAAAAGAACCTCGGACACCCTTGCCACTTCACTCTCCTGGTGGCAATGGAGGTACATGCTGAAGCTGGTGGATGCTCCTTCCACCAGTAGAGGCTCCGTTTTATTAAATGTTAATTTATATGAATAATCTGTCAAACAAACAAAACTTAGATAACGCTAATAAAAAGAATGATTTTTATAGGAGACTAAACACCAACGAAAAGCAATTTAATATAGCTAAAGCTTGGTACCATAGTGCTATGCAAAATTCAAATCAAAACAAGGCACTCCAGTTAGAGCACTGAACCAGTACAAAATCATCACTAAATATAACGAAGTTATATAAACTAGCTTCAATATCGATTAATTGTGGAGCATGGCTTTGCTGCTTTATCTTCAGAAAAAAATAGCTCTAAAAGTATTTATTATTTTGTTTTTATTGCCAATATATTCAATGGCTGATTTAGAAGTTGACGATATGGCGCCAAACTTTACCCTTAAAGATCAATCCAGTGAAGTGCAATCCTTGGGTGACTTTAAAGGTAAGTGGATTGTGCTTTATTTTTATCCAAAAGATGGCACACCAGGCTGTACAACGCAAGCATGTGATTTTCGTGATGCAACAGAACGTATCATAGCAAGTAAAGCTGTTGTTTTCGGTATTAGCATGGATAGTGTCGCATCTCATGTCAATTTTGCTGAAAAATATCAAATACCATTTTCGTTACTTTCTGATGAGTCTGGGGAAGTTTCTAAACAATACGACTCCTTAACTGACATCTTAGTCACCAAGATGTCCAAAAGGAATACTTTTATCATTGATCCTCAAGGAAAAATTGTCAGTATATATCACTCTGTTAATCCTCAAGGTCATTCTGAGATGGTACTGAGTGAACTCAGCTCATTGCAGCAAACTTATCAATAATCATAACCTTTTAATGTGACTATCAATTACGACTCAATCAATTCTATTTTTTGATCTTTTGACATTTTTTTGATCTCAATTTCTCTTATTAAAGCTTCTTTTCGGCTTGCAGATTTTTCTAGATAAACCAAATGACAAGGTCGCCTTGAGAGGGTATATTTAGCGCCGCCTTTTAATTCCCCTGAATGTTGCTTAAGTCTCCTTTCGATGTTATTTGTAATACCGCAGTATAGACTTTTATCGCAACATTCAAGGATATAAATTATCCAACTATTTTGGTCATTTAATGACATAAAAAAACTTTTACCATGTTTTCTATTTATTACTCAATAAAATATATTAAAATGCCCGTTTTTTTATTATGTCATAATAAGTTACAATGATTTTTTTGTATCTTTTTTTTGACTATATATAACAATCTAGATTGATATGCTAAATACTGTATTACGAACAACCTGGCCACTATTTCTTGGGGTTCTATTTATTGGACTAGGTAACGGTCTTCAGGGCACACTAAGCAGTTGGCGTGCTGATTTTGAGGGATTCTCTGTTATAACTACTGGTTTGGTCATGTCTGGATATTTCGTTGGCGCTCTTTTTAGCTCTCTTTTGTCTCCTGGACAAATTAAAAAAACCGGCCAAATCAGAACATATGCCGCCTATGCCTCGATTGCATCAACAGCGATATTGATTCAGATACTATTTATTGAGCCACCAGTTTGGTTTGTTTCTCGATTCCTTTCCGGTTTTTGTGTTGCTGGAATCATGATTATTGTTGAGGGCTGGTTAAACTCTATCTCATCTAACGAGAATCGAGGACAAATTTTTTCGGTACATATGATTGTTGTCTGGGGTAGTTTAGCTCTTGGGCAGGGTTTATTTGTCGTTGATAATCCTGCAGGTGTTAATTTGTTTATATTAGCATCTATCTTGCTGTCTATTTCCTTAATACCAATTCTTTTAGCCAATATTAAGGCGCCTGATAATGATATCCAGGAAACATTGAATGTGAGAGATTTATGGCGAGCCTCGCCTTCAGGAATAATTACTGTAGGCCTTTCTGCGCTCGCTTCTGCTGGGTTTTTTGGGGTTGGAACAATTTATGCAATCAAGTCAGGATTGTCTATATCTGAAACAGCTATCTTTATGACGTTGTTTATTGGTTTTGGGGCACTCTCTCAATGGCCATTAGGCTGGCTTTCTGACAAAATTGATCGCAGAAAAGTTATTATATTTTGTTGCGCCAGTGTCATAGTTATTTGTATAGTTTTAGCTATTTTCGAATTCAATACAACTGCTTTCTTATTAATTAATGGTTTGATAGGAGCGAGCACTTTACCTTTATATTCTATAGGTGTTGCGCAAACTAATGATCGATTAGAGCCAAAACAAATGATAAGTGCAAGCGGGACGATAGTTCTCGTTTATAGTGTTTTTGCAGCACTAGGTCCGCTCACTGTCAGTTTCTTTCTCAGTAGTTTCAATCAGTTCGGTTTTTTATTGTTTTTAAGTATTGTGCACATCACTATCGCGGTTATTGTTTTTCTAATGATGTTTATTCATAAAGATGTTGAGGGTGCTGATCAGACAACCTTCCAGATTATGACGCATAGACCTAGTACGGTTGCAATGGAAGTAATTGCTGAGGAAGCGATAGAATCACATATAGAATGAAATTTATTTTGTTTAGTTATAGCTTGATTGTAACCAGTTGTCCTCTGGATAATGGCTATTCTGATCTACAAAATGAATGGTAAAAGCTTGACGAGATTTTGGTGAGATATTTTCGGCGCTGTAATGAGGCAATTGACCATGCAATACAATCAAAGTACCAGCTTCAACTTCAAATATATCTAAGGGCTTTTTGGGCCAAGGTTGCTCATCAAAAACCTCGAATTCTGTGCCGCCGTTAGTTGATAAGTGGAAGCGTTTCTTTAGTGGAATTTTGTGTCCACCTGTTAACGCTTGAAGACAACCATTTTCTCTATCGGCTCTTTCCAAGGCAAACCAAAATCCAATACAACTCATAGGTTCAGTATACAAAAAAGTTGAATCCTGATGAAGCCCAACCTCACCTCCAATTCCTGGTTGCTTGAAGATATGCATTGATTGCAAAGCTTTTGGTTTTTTCATGCCAAGTTGCTTTGCTAATCCATTAAGACCTAACTCTTCAGTTATTCTTTTATAAACAGGATCTAGTATGTGTTGGGCGTGACCAATTTTATTTATAGCTACCTGTTTGGGCACCGTTAAATTGCCATCCTTGTCTATCGCCTTTTCCTCAAAGAAAAAACGTATCTGGTCACCTGAACCTAAAAAATAATCATCGCTGGTTCTTTCTTGCTCATTTGTAGTGAAAATCGTACGCCTGGATGGGGGCTTAAATTGTTCGATTAAGTGACTTGCGCGGTCAATTAAAAGATTTCTTTGGTTAGTATTTATAAAATCTTCAATAACTAAATAGCCATTTATATTAAAAGATTTTATTTGACTTTCTGTAAACATGAATAAAGCTGTTTTGTCTAATTTTCGAATTAAATAATACCATTATTCTGCTATAAATCTTTAACTCAAGTATATATTTTCAACGAAATTTTATAGCTATAAAGGCTTAATTGGAGATATAGTTTTTATATACCCGTCTAGTAATTTTAGACATTATTTCATAAGAGATTGTGTTGCAATATTCAGCCACCTCATTGATAGCTATGTTGTTGCCAAACAATTCAACTTTATTACCGATTTGTGGATTGGGGATATTTGTAAGATCAACTGTTAACATATCCATAGAGACTCTGCCCACTATCCTTGATCTAGTGTTATTAACATATACCGGTGTACCGTCTTTAGCATGCCTTGGGTAGCCATCTGCATAACCTGCCGCCACAACTCCAATTAACATGTCTTGAGGACAAATAAAACGAGAGCCATAGCCGACACCTTGTCCTTTTTCGAAATGTTTTATAGAAATGAGTTCAGATGACAATGTCATTGATGGGATTAAGTTTTTTTGATATCTAGCCTCACTAAATGGCGACGATCCGTAGAGCATTATTCCTGGCCTGTTATAGTTTTTGTGGGAGTTCCTCCAGGCGACTATACCGGCAGAATTGGCAATTGAGGATTGATGACCAGTTGAAGCGACAATTTTGTTGAAGCTGTCAATTTGTTTTTGGGTAAATATGTCGTAAGGTTCATCGGCTTTAGAAAAATGTGTCATTAATACAATTTTGTTTACGTTGGCGCTATTTTCAAGTAACTTAATCGCCTGATTAAACTCTGCCTCGTGAAAACCGAGACGACACATTCCAGAGTCATATTTGACAAACACTGTAATTTGTTTTGTAAGTTTTGCCTTAACTAACCATTCTAGCTGTGTCAAGTTACAGACAACGGTCATTAAATTGTACTTTTCGACCAGAGAAAGTTCGCTAATCTCAAATATTCCCTCAAGAAGTAAGATCGGCGTCTCTTCGATACCAGACTCCCTCAATTCTAGAGCTTCTTCGATACAGGCAACGCCAAAAGCATCGGCCACATTGTCCAGGTATTTTGCCACTCTAAGCGCTCCATGGCCATATGCATCAGCCTTTATAATTGCAATTGCTTTTGAAGAGGGCGCCAGAGATTTAGCATAAAGAAGGTTGTCCTTAATGGATTCAAGATTAATTGTAGCGGTGCATGCTCTAGCCATAAATTAATATTACTAGCTGGTAAATGGATAACGATTCATTTCTAAACCCTCTAATGAGATTTTTGGCTCATTGTCTGAAACAATGTCGGCAATTAGTTTTCCTGAGCCGGCCGACATAGTCCAACCAAGCGTGCCATGCCCTGTGTTTAAGTATAGATTGGGATAAGGTGTTTTACCAATGATTGGCGGTCCATCTGGGGTCATTGGTCTTAGCCCTGTCCAAAATTCATCGTCACTTTTCATGTCTGCTGCCAGAGGAAATAGATCGCTAAATGAGTGCCGAATAGTGTTGCGTGATTTTTCTCTTAAGTCTAGATTATGGCCCGTTAGTTGGGCAGTGCCTGCAACCCTTACCTTATCTCCCAATCTTGTGATGGCAACCTTATATGTCTCATCCAGAAGGGTTGATTGCGGAGCATCTTCTTCATTAACTATAGGCAGAGTTACTGAATATCCTTTAACAGGGTAGACTGGAATATTTATGCCAATAGGGCTAAGCAATTGTGGAGAATAGCTGCCCAGTGTTACTAGATATTTGTCTGATGTTAACTCTCCTCGGTCAGTTTCAATTCCAGATATTTCCTTATTCTTTAGATTTAACTTTTCTATGTTTACTCCGAATTCATATTTAACGCCCATTTCAATGCATTTTTTTTGAAGTTCGTTTGCAAATAAAAAACAATTTCCTGTTTGGTCACCGTCAAAATATAGGCCTCCGGCAATTTTATCTTTTACGTGACGAAGTCCTGGCTCTATCGCTATACAGCCGTCAATATCTAGAATATTGTATTTGACTTTAAATTTATCTAATACCGCGATATCTTTTCTTGTCTCAGTTATCTGTTTGTCGGTTCTCAAAACCTGTAATAAACCTTTTTTCCTTTGTTCATAATCGATATTAGTTTCACTTTCTAACTCGTTTAGGCATTGTTTAGAATAATTTGAGATTCTAAGCATACGAGCTTTATTAATCATGTAGCTTTTATGATTGCAATTTTTCATCATTTGATAGATGAATTTAATTTTTTTAATATCAAAATATGGGTTTATTACAAGCGGGGGATGTTTACTGAACGTCCATTTTAGCGCTTTAATTGGAATCCCTGGGGCTGCCCATGGTGAAGACATTGCATAAGAAAGTTGTCCTGCATTTGCATGACTAGTCTCAAGTGCCACATTATTTTGCCTATCGACAACTGTGACTTCATGGCCTTCTTTAGCTAGGAAGTAGGCTGATGTGGTGCCGATAACGCCACTCCCAAGGATTAATATTTTCATCTAATTTAACATATTATAAAAAAAATGGATTTTAGCACTATGAGTAAACTAAATTTTGTAATTGTTAAATCAGAATTAATTATTAACTACAGAAATATAGATTCACTTAATAGAGATATTTTACGGATAATTTTGGTATGATTTGTCATAGCTAATAATTAACTGTTGAC
>Ga0187833_10005360_pt1 | contig 12144 bp, 9 predicted proteins | sample ETNtaG_37_FD_167968 | JGI IMG/M metagenome (GOLD analysis project Ga0187833, IMG submission 167968) | Marine microbial and viral communities from oxygen minimum zone, Eastern Pacific Ocean - ETNP2014_SV_400_PacBio MetaG (Illumina Assembly) | ecosystem: Environmental > Aquatic > Marine > Hypoxic... | reverse complement strand
GGGAAATCTATAAGATTTTTTTATTCTTTCTTTTGTTATAATCTTGTTTAAGGAAATGATTGATTCTGCCCCTTGTGCTATGGTTTTTTTCATAGTATGAAGGGTTAAATTTGTTGCTTTTAAATGTTTTTATATTTTTTAAATTTTGATGATAGAAGCCTTGTAGTATCAAAATATGGATGTTTCAGGATAGAAAAGTATATAAAGAAGTGATGATTTTTTAGTAATATAAGGACCTTTTCTAGGGCTAATTTTATGGTGTGAAAAATGACGGAAAATAATGAGAAATCTAATTACGGGGCTAAGGATATTACTGTATTAAAAAATCTAGAAGCAGTAAGATTAAGACCTGGGATGTATATTGGAGATACAAGTAAAAGAGGTTTACATCATTTAGTTTTTGAAGTTTTAGATAATGGTACTGATGAATTTTTAGCTGGACATTGTAGTAAGATTGATGTTGTGATAAATAAAGATGGGTCTGTTAGTATAGAGGATGATGGGAGAGGTATCCCTGTTGATATGCACCCTGAAATGAAAAAACCTGCTGTAGAAGTTGTTTTAACTGTTTTACATGCAGGAGGAAAGTTTGATAATAAAACATACCAAGTTTCTGGTGGTTTACATGGTGTTGGAGTTTCTGTTGTTAATGCTTTATCTTCGTGGTTAGAAGCAAGGATAAAAAGAGATGGTAAGATATGGGAACAGAGATATGAAAAAGGAAGAGCTGTTAGTGAATTAAAAGAGTTAGGGGAAAGTAATGAAACAGGAACTAGAATAACTTTTTTACCTGATAGCGAAATTTTTGAAGGAATAAATTTTGATTATGAAGTTTTAATTCAGAGGTTAAAGGAATTAGCATTTTTGAATAAAGGTATTAAAATAAATATTAAAGATGAGAGAAATGGAAAGAGTGATGAATATTGTTATGAAGGTGGGATTTTAAGTTTTGTTGAATTTCTAAATGAGAATAAGAATCAGTTACATGATGGGATCTATTTTGAGAAGAAACAAGAAGGTATGGATTTTGAAATTGCTTTACAATATAATGATGGGTATACGGATAATATATTATCCTTTTGTAATACTATTAATACAATAGAAGGTGGGACTCACGAAGAAGGATTTAGAACTGCTTTAACAAGAAGCATTAATGATTATATTAAGAAAAATAAGTTAGGAGATAATGTTAGTGGGGATGATGTTAGGGAAGGATTAAGTTGTGTTGTTTCTGTTAAAATTCCTGATCCTCAATTTGAAGGTCAAACTAAAACTAAGTTAGGGAATAGTGATGTAAAAGGTATTGTTAGTAAGATTGTTTATGATAAATTAAATACTTATTTTGAAGAAAATCCTGGAATAGCTAAACAATTGATTAGAAAGATTATTGATGCTTCTAGAGCCAGAGAAGCTGCTAGAAAAGCAAGAGAATTAACTAGAAGAAAAAGTGTTTTGGAATCTGGAAGTTTACCAGGAAAATTAGCTGATTGTCAAGAGAAAGATCCTAGTAAGAGTGAATTGTTTATTGTAGAAGGAGATTCTGCAGCAGGAACTAGTAAGATGGCAAGAGATAGAAAATTTCAAGCTGTGTTGCCTTTGAGAGGTAAGGTTTTGAATGTTGAGAAGGCAAGGATAGATAAGGTGTTAGCAAATAATGAGATAACTAATTTAATCAGTGCTATTGGTACTGGTATTGGTGAAGAATTTGATATTAGTAAGTTAAGGTATAATAAAGTAATAATCTTATGTGATAGTGATATTGATGGAGCACATATCCAGACTTTGTTATTAACTTTTTTCTTTAGATACATGAAAGAATTAATTGAGAATGGAAATGTGTACATTGGTTTACCTCCGTTGTATGGAGTTAAGAAAGGTAAGAAGATTCACTTTGTTACTAATGAAGAAGATTTGGAAAGTACTTTAGAGAGTTTAGGTAAAGAGGGATTAACAATTCAAAGATTTAAAGGTTTAGGGGAGTTGAATGATGATCAATTAAGAGTAACTGCAATTGCTCCTGAAACTAGAGATTTAATAAGAGTTAAAATTGAAGATGGGATAAAAGCTGATCAAATTTTTAGTATTTTAATGGGGGAAGAAGTAGGTCCTAGAAGAAGATTTATTTTTGAAAATGCTAAAAATGTAAAACATTTGGATGTGTGAAAGATGGAAGTTTTAGAACAAACTGAACAAGGATATTTAGCTAGAGTGGAGACTATTTTTTTCCAAGTTGCTCCTGAAGTTTTAAGTTTAATTGGTGTTGATGATGTAGAGAGAACAATAAGAGAAAGAAAACCTAAGATAGAAATGATTGATGATAGTTCTATGAAGGGTGGTTATCGTTTTAGAGAGAATAAATTAGGAGTTAATGGTGAGAAAGTAGAATGTCAAAAAGATTTGGAAAGAACTGTTACTGAAGAGGCTATTCATTGGGCACATCATGTTGTAAACCCATTTAGGGATGAACTATCATACTTAGAAAACTTACCAAGAATAATAGCTAAGAATGTTTTAGCAGAAAGTCTATCAAACTTTTATTTTTTTAGAAATGTATTGATTCATATGGCTGAAGAACCATATTTAGTTTATGGTGGAGAGCCAATCAATACAAAAATCAGTAGAAATATGTTGGATGATGAAAGAGGAAAATTAGTTTCTTTAAAAGAATATGATGTTAGATTAAAATTGGGTTTGGTTATAGATGAAGAAGAACGTTCTAAACATACTATAGAATATATTCAAAGATTAATACATCGAATAAGCAATGTTGTAGTTTATGAACTTTTAGTGAATACTGGATTAAATATAGAAACTTTTAGAGAATTAGCTAGGTTAACTTTAGATGATTATAGAGAATGGTTTGATGGAAAATCTGAAACTGCTTTAAGGATAGAGGATATAGTTATGGAGAAAGGGTTAGAATGAAAGAAATCCAAGAAAAATTAATTGAAGAAGAAATGAAAGAAGCTTATGTAGATTATGCTATGTCAGTTATTACTTCTAGAGCTTTGCCTGATGTTAATGATGGATTAAAACCAGTTCATAGAAGAATTTTATATGCTATGAGTAAATTAGGATTACAACATAATAAACCACCTAGAAAATCTGCTTATGTTGTTGGGAGAGTTTTAGCAGAGTTACATCCTCATGGAGATAGTGCTGTTTATGATGCTTTGGCAAGAATGGCTCAAGATTTTTCTTTAAGATATCCTTTGGTTGATGGGCAGGGTAATTGGGGTTGTTTTACAGGAGATACAAAAATAAAATTGTTAGATGGAAAAGTAAAAAGTTTTGAAGAGTTATGTAAAGAATACAAAAATAAAAAGTTTTATGTTTATTCTATAGATAAAAATGGAGAAGTTGTAATTGGAGAAGCAAGAAACCCTAGAATAACTAAGAAAAATGTAGAATTAATTGAATTGACTTTAGATACTGGAGAGAAGATAAGATGTACTTTAGATCATAAGTTTTTATTAAAAAATTTAAAATATAAAGAAGCTAAAGATTTAACTGAGAAAGATTCTTTAATGGCTGGGTATTTTAAGAAATCTAAGAAAAATAACAGTTTAAAAGAATACTTGGTGATCAAGAATAAAGATAATTATGAATTTGTTCATGATATTGTTGATCAATACAATTTAGAAAATAAAAAATATAAAGAAAAAGATGGTTCTGTAAGACATCACAAAGATTTTGATAAACTAAATAATAATCCAGAAAATATTGAAAGATTATCTTGGAAAGAACATACAAAAATTCATAATGAACATATAAATGAATTATGGAAAGATGAAGAATTTAGAAAGAAGCAAAGAGATGGTGTTAAAAATTATTTGAATAATAACCCAGAAGCAGTTGAAAAAAATAGAAAAAGACTTATTGAAAGAAATAAAGATAAAAAATTCATTAAAGAAAATTCTAAAAGATTAAAAGAAATTTATAAAGATAAAAAAATCAGAGAAGAGTTAGGAAGAAAAATCAAAGAATTCTATAACAGATATCCTGAAGCAAGAAAGAAACAATCTGAACTATCAATAGAAATGTGGAAAAATCCTAAGAAAAGAGAAGAGATTTTAAATAAATTATCTATTTCTATGAGAGATGATAAAGTTAGAGAGAAAATATCTAAAGGTTTAAAGAAAATTTACAAACAAAAACCAGAAATAATAGAGAAAAGAATAGAAAAATTAAAGGAATTTTATAAGAATAATCCACAAGCAAGAAAAGATATTTCTGAAAGAAGTAAAAAATTATGGGAAAATTCTGAATATAGAATGAAATTTGTGAATGATAATTATAATCACTTTAGTGAAATGAGTAAAAAATTATGGTTAGATGAAGAGTTTAAGGAAGAACAATCATTGAAAGCAAAAAAACAATGGGAAAATAAAGAATTTAGAGAAAAAGTATCAAGATCAGTTTCAAAAAGTAATTTAGAAAGAATTAAACAAGATCCAGAATTAATGAAAAAACTTAGTTTGAAAGCTACTGAATCACATAAAGAAAATTGGAAGAATGTAGATTATAAAAATAATATAATAAAAAATAAAGTTCTTAATTATGTAAATTATTTAATAAATAAAGTTGGAGAAAAGAATATAACAAAAGAAACTTATGAAGAGAATAAATATAACAATTGTTTTCCTAAATTTAATAATGCTATAAAGTATTTCTCAAATGTTAATGAAATGGTTGAATTAGCTAAAGAATATAACCATAAGATTATAAATATAAAAATTTTAAGTGAAAAACAAGATGTTTATGACATCACAGTTAAAAAATATCATAACTTTTTATTAGATTGTGGGGTTTTTGTGCATAATTCTATTGATGGAGATAAACAAGCTAGTATGAGATATACAGAAGCTAGGCTAACTAGATTATCTTCAGAATTATTATCTGATATAGAAAAGAATACAGTTAAGATGAATCCAAATTATGATGAAAGTAGTAAGGAACCTGTTATTTTACCTACTAAAATTCCTAATTTATTAGTTAATGGTAGTTCTGGTATTGCTGTTGGTATGGCAACAAATATGCCACCACATAATATGACCGAAATATTAGATGCATTGATATTTCAAATTGATAGTCCAGAATGTAATGTTGATGATTTGATGAAGATTGTAAAAGGTCCTGATTTTCCAACTGGTAGTTTGATTATGGGAAGAAGTGGAATAAAACAAGCTTATACAGATGGTAAAGGTAAATTAAAAGTAAGGAGTAGAACAGAAATTGAAGAGACAGAGAAAGATAAGAGGATTATTATTACTGAAATTCCTTACATGGTTAATAAGAGTTTGTTGATTGAAAATATTGCTAACTTAGTTAGAGATAAAAGAGTTGAAGGTATCAGAGATTTAAGAGATGAGAGTGATAAAAAAGGAATGAGGATTGTTGTAGAACTAAAAAGAGGGGAAGATCCAGAAGTCATTAGAAATAATTTATTTAAGTTTAGTCAGTTACAAGTTACTTTTGGAATTAATAATTTAGCATTAGTTGCTGGAGAACCTAAGTTATTGAATTTAAAAGATATGTTATATTTCTTTATTGAACATAGAAAAAGAATTGTTACTAGAAGAACAGAATATGATTTAGGAAATGCAGAAAAGCGAGCTCATATATTGTTAGGATTAAGAACTGCTTTAGAAAATATTGATTTAGTTATTAAATTAATTAAAGGTAGTGACAGTCCTTTGATAGCTAAAGATTTGTTAATAAAAAACTTAAGAATTACTAAATTACAATCAGAAGCTATATTGGAAATGAAGTTAAGTAGATTAACTTCTTTAGAACAAGGGAAAATAACAAGAGAGTATAATGAATTGTTGATATTGATTAAGGAGTTAAGAGAAATATTAGATTCTGAAGAAAGAGTATTGGGTATTATTAAAAAAGAATGTTTAGAGGTAAAAGAAAGATATGGTGATGAGAGAAGAACTGAAATCTTAGATGATGAAATGGAAATGGAAGATGAAGATTTGATAGAGAAAGAAGATGTAGTTGTAACTGTAAGTCATGCTGGTTATGTTAAAAGAATGAAATTAGATGAGTATAAGGAACAGAAAAGAGGTGGAAAAGGAATTAAAGCTGCAGGAACTAGAGAAGAAGATTTTGTAGAAGATATTTTTGTAAGTAGTACTCATGATAATATATTGTTTTTTAGTGATAAAGGGAAAGTTTATTGGTTGAAAACTTATATAATCCCTGAAGGAAGTAGGTATAGTAAAGGGAAGGCCATAATTAATTTATTACATTTAGAGAAAGAGAAAATAAATGCTATGATTCCTGTTAAGAACTTTGAGGGTAATTTAGTTATGGTTACTAAAAAAGGAATTGTTAAGAGAGTTAAGTTAGAATCATTTAACAAACCAAGGAAAAAAGGAATAATTGCTATAAAATTAAATGGTGATGAATTGGTTGATGTTAAGTTAAGTGATGGAGAGAAAGAAATGATAATTTGTAGTGCTAATGGTAGTGCTGTAAGATTTAAAGAGAGTGATGTTAGAGTTATGGGACGAAATAGTTATGGTGTAAGAGGTATTAGGTTAGTTGAAGATAAAGTTATTGGTATGGAAATTGCTAAGGATAGTTTGTTGACTATAACTGAAAATGGTTATGGAAAAAGAACTAAGATAGATGAGTATAGGATAATTAAAAGAGGAGGAAAAGGTGTTAGAAATATTAAAACTAGTGAAAGAAATGGGAAAGTTGTTGGTGTTAAGACAGTTAGAGATGGAGATGAGGTAATGTTTGTAAGTGAAAAGGGAATATTGATAAGAACTCCTGTTAAAGGTATAAGTGAGATAGGAAGAAATACTCAAGGTGTTAGGTTAATGAAGTTGGGTGAGAAAGATAAAGTTAAAGATTTAGCGAAAGTTTTAAAAAAGGAAGAAGTTGAAGAAAATTAAGGAGTTTGGAGGGAAAAAATGTATGAAGTAGAAGTTTCATGTGGAAATGCGATAAGAGATACAACAAGAGTAGAAGTATCAAGTTATGGTGATTTAAGCCATGCAAATTTAGGGAGAGAAGATTTTGATAAAGCTGATTCTCCTTATCGTCAAAGAGTTTATTTTGTTGGTGGTGAGAATACTGAACCAGTTGGTGTTTTAGGTGATGATTTAGTTGGGTTTGGTATTGAATTAGATGTGGATGAAGCATATGAAGAAGCAAAAAAAGAAGATAAAGAAAGAGAAGAAATGACTGCTCTTGAATATTTAACTGCTACTCCCAATAGAAGAAAATTGTTAGAAGAAAGGGGTATTGATGAAGCGTTACGTGAAGCCTTTAGGTAATTTTCCTTTAAATTTTTTCATTAATTTTTCCATATTTGGTTCTTTTCCTTTCATTAATTTCATTACTTTCTTAGATTGTTTATATTGTTTTAGTAATTCTCTTATTTCTCTTGTTGTTGTTCCTGAACCTGAAGCTATTCTTTGAATCCTTGAAGATGTAATGATTTCTGGATTTTCTAATTCTTCTTGTGTTAAAGAATCTAAGATAAATTTCCATTTTTTTAATTTGCCTTCTTGAACTTGTAAAACATCTTTTGGTAATTTTAATTGTGAAAAACCAGGGATTAATTCTGTTACTTTTGAAATTGGTCCCATTTTTGACATTGCTTCCATTTGTTCGTATAAATCTAATAAATTAAAATCTCCTTTAAGGAATTTTTTCCCTAAGTCTTTTGCTTCTTCTTCAGACATTGCATCTTCTACTTTTTCTAGTAAAGTTTTTAGATCCCCCATTCCTAATAATCTTGAAACAAATCCTGTTGGATCAAATGTTTCTAAATCATTTACTTTTTCTCCTGTTCCTATGAATTTTATCGGGGCTTTTGTTGCTGCTGCTCCTGTTAATGCACCTCCACCTTTAGCAGTTCCATCCATCTTAGTTGCTATGACTCCAGTTACATTACATGTTTCATGGAATTTTTTAGCTTGTTCTAAAGCTGTTTGTCCTATATCTGCAGAAATAACTAATAAAGTTTCATCTGGTTTTATTTTTTTGTTTAAAGATGATAATTCTTTGATTAAATCATCTGATAAAGCGTCTCTTCCTGCTGTATCAATTAGTAAGATATCATAATCTTTGAATTCTTTTTCGAAATCTTTGTAGATTTTAATTGGATCTTTTTCTTTAGAAATAAAAGAAGGGATGTTGATTTGATCTGATAATTGTTTTAATTGTTCTGGTGCTGCAGGTCTGTGAACATCTAAACCTAAAGTTGCAACTTTGTAGTTTTTTTTAGTGTAATAATTTGCTAATTTTGATATGGAAGTTGTTTTTCCTGAACCATATAAACCAACAAACATAATTTTAAATGGTTTTTTCTTTTCAATTTTTAGTTCATATGATTTTTTACCAAATAGATTAACTAATTCTTCATAAACAATTTTGATTATATGTTCTTTTGGTGATACTGTCTTTGGTGGTTTTTCTTTAAGAGCTCTTGTTTTGATTTTTTCTGATAATTCGAAAACTAAAGAAACATTAACGTCTGAAGCTAGTAAAGATCTTTGTAATTCTTTTACTAATTCTTCTATTAGGTTTTTATCTAAGAAAATAGATTTAGCTACTTTAGATAAGGTTCCTTTTAATGAGGTGGATAGTTTTTCTAGCATATAAGAAGTAGTGTATTTTTGATTTATAAATATGGTGGTTTAAATCATCATGAGAGTAAAGTTTATATGTGTGTAAACTCTTGATATTATTATGTCATTTAAGATGATTGATTTTAATGTTAACAATAGTATATTGATCGTAATTGATATCATTAATTCATGTGCTAGTCCTGAATGTGAGATTAAAAAATGGGGAATCTCTTTTAAAAAAATTAGAAGGATGATTCCTAAATTAAGTAAATTCATCAAAGATTATAAGAAAATAAGTAGAAAACCTGTTATTTATGTAAATTGTGTAAAATGGGATAAAAAACATTTAACTGATAATATAAATGAGTTATACAAGATTCCAAGAAGCAGGTATTATTCTGAAGATGAAACTGTTTTTCCTGAAGAGTTTTATGGAGTTAAACCAGATAAAAAAGATGTTATAATAACAAAAAATCATTATGATGTCTTTACAAGTCCAGAGTTAAATAGATATTTGAAAAAGAAAAAAATAAAATATCTGATTGTAACTGGTATATTTGGTGATGGTTGTGTTGATGCGAGTATTAAAGGTGGTTTTTCTAAAGGATATAATTTTATTATTTTAAAAGATTTATATTGGCGGATTATTAAATAAATGTAAACACTTGAATGAATTTGATATTTATGATTTAATTAAAGAAACAGAACATCCTAGAGGAACTCTAACTAAATATATGTCTTTTTTATGTAAAACAAATACGATAATAAAAACTAGAAAGAAAAAATCTAATTATATTTTTAATGAAAATATTTTAGAGTGGAGAATACCTTCTACAGAATTTCATAAAACTCTAAAGATCTAATTTTTTTAATAATTTTTTAGAATCAAATTTTTCTAAGTCAGTTAAATTTTGTCCGCATCCCAAATAATATATTGGTTTATTTATAACGTGACTTATAGATATCATTGCTCCACCTTTTTCATCGATATCGGCTTTAGTTAAAATTACTCCGTCTATACCTATCACTTCATTGAATATTTTAGCTTGATCTACTGCATCATTTCCTGTTATAGATTCTGCAATAAACATTTTAAAATCTGGGTTTATTACTCTGTCTATTTTTTTAAGTTCATCCATTAAATCAGTATTAGAATGCATTCTTCCTGCTGTATCTAAAAGAACTACATCTATATTATATTTTTTAGCATGTAAAACAGTATCATAGCAAATTGCTGTTGGATCAGCACCATAATCATGTTTTATAACTTTGACATCTAGTTTTTTACCCCATTCTTCAAGTTGTTCTATACTTGCTTTTCTGAAAGAATCTCCAGCACCAAGAACAACAGTTAAACCATTTTCTTGTAATAAATGTGTTAGCTTAGCTATACTTGTTGTCTTCCCAGCTCCGTTGATTCCTGTAACTAAGATAACAAAGGGTTCTGTTTTATGTTTTATTTTTTCTATTAAGTTTTCTGGTTCTTGGAATAAATTTTTTATAGAATTTTCTAAAGTTTCTTTTATTTGTTTGGAAATTTGTGAACGTTTTAATGGTTGATTTAGAATTTCTTGTTTTAAATCATCTTTTATTTTTTCTATAACTTCAAAAGCAACATTGTTTTCTAATAAAGTAATTTCTAGTTCGTAGAATAATTTTTCAAATTTGTCCTCTGATAATTTTTTATGAGTTACTTTTTCTTTTACTTTTTTTAAAACATCAGAACCTACTGTTCCGATACCTCCCTTTTTTTGTTCTTCTTTAGTTTCTTCTGGAGAAGTTTCTACATCTTTCTTAATTGTTTCTGCTATTTTAGAAACTGTTTTCTTTAGTTTTTCTTTTAGTAGTTTAAACATTTTCTTTAGTAGTTTATGTGTTGTATTTAAATATTTAGGTTATAATATAGAAAAGAATATAAAGTTATTTTAATTTATTGTTTTTATGGCATTAAAGTTTAAACATTTTCTTGAGAATCTTTTGGTTCTTCTTTTGTTTCTTTAACTATAGTTTCAAATTTTTCTTTTAATTGATCTTCTACAACATCGAAGTAATCATAGAATTGAGATGTTAATTTTAATAATCTTGTTCTTCCTGATCTTTCTGATAGTAAAAAACCTTCGTCTTTTAGTAGTTTTATATGATCATATGCTTTGTTTCCTCTTACTTTGATTACATAAGATTGTAGTGCAGGATTTTTATATGCTATGATTGCTAATGTTTTTTGTACTGGCATATTAAATTCTAGGTCTGAAATTAATTTAGATGTTAGGTGTTGATATTCTTTTTTTATATTTAATTTGAATTTGTTATTTTTTTCTTCTAGATTAATGGATGTTTCTTTTTGTTGATATTCTTCTTTTAATTCTTGTAAAGCTTGTTTTATTAATTCTGTAGAAGCGAAGCCACATAATTTTGCAATTTCATCTAATGAAGTAAATTTTCCTGTAGTGTACAGGATTGCTTCTATTTTCTTTTTTAGTTCTTTTGTCATTTTAATTAGGATAAATGTGTATTTTTTAAATTTAACTAATCGGGAATCTTAAAATAGCTGCTATACCTCCTAATTCTTTTAACTGTTTACCTTCTGTTGTGTCTGTTGTTATCATTCTTAATTCTGAACCTGTTTGTGATGTAGATTCTTCTAAAGATTCTATTAATTCATCATCTAAAGATTCTGAAATTAATAAAGTTTTAACTGCCCCTAATTCTAATGCTTTTTTTGTTTCTTCTAAACCATATGAAACTTTATTTGTTTCTGTTGCTAATAACTTGAAAAAGGTCTCCATTATTTCTTTTTCTTCTGTTATTTCTTCTTTGATTAAAGTATCCTTACATAATTCTACTAACTCTCTTAATCCAAATTCTCCTGTGTATGATAAATCCTTACTTGTAAGAATTTTATTTTTTAATTCTGTGTTTAAGTAATCTCTGAATTCTTCTTTTGTTGGTCCTGGTCCACCCAATAGAATTCCTTTTAATTCTTTTTTTCCTAAGAAATCTCTACTTATTTTTTCTGAAATTCTTTTGTAAAAATCTATTGCTGCTAATTTTCTTATAGATTCATAACGTTTTGCTGAATTATGGACTATTAAACCATTTGCAATGAAATTTTGGTTTTTAACTGAAATGTCTACTAGTTTTTCTTCTCTAGTCATAGTTTCTATTTTTTTTATTTTAACTGGTTTTTTGTTTGAATCTAATAAATAATCTTGTTCTGTTAATTCTTCTGCTGGTTTTGTTTTCATTCCTTTTATAAAGAATAAATGATCTGTTGATGCTTGTACTTCATGGTTTTCAGTTTGTATTTTTATAATTTTATTTTTTTTAACAAACCATTTGTCTGTGCATTCTGAAGTTTCTAGTTTTAATGTTTGAAGGTTGTAAGATTTTAAGATATCTCCTACTTGAATTTCTTCAATTTTTTTAATACCTTTTGTAGTTTCAACTAAAGTTCCAAAAATTTGACATTGTCCTCCAGCTCTTGTTTTTCCAGGAACATCTGATGTTGAATGTGATAAAGTTTTAATGGAAGTTCCTTTTAGTACACCAA
>Ga0187833_10005356_pt1 | contig 12147 bp, 12 predicted proteins | sample ETNtaG_37_FD_167968 | JGI IMG/M metagenome (GOLD analysis project Ga0187833, IMG submission 167968) | Marine microbial and viral communities from oxygen minimum zone, Eastern Pacific Ocean - ETNP2014_SV_400_PacBio MetaG (Illumina Assembly) | ecosystem: Environmental > Aquatic > Marine > Hypoxic... | reverse complement strand
TAAAGAATGTAGTCGCCCAACTTAATCAAACAATCTATTACGTTAGCAAAAAGGGAAATATTAAAAATAAAATAATTGGACAATTAGAAAATTTAATTAGCTAAAAATGAAAACATTAAAAATAGGTAACAAAAGTATTGGCCAAGGCTTTCCCGTTTTTTTTATTGCTGAAGCTGGAGTTAATCATAATGGATCCTTAAAGCTTGCTCTTAAAATGGTTGATGTAGCTAAAGATGCTGGCGCTGACGCAATAAAGTTTCAAACATTTAATACTAATAATTTGATTTTACCAAATGCTCCTAAGTCTAAATATCATGTAGAAACTACAGGCAGTGATAAAAAACAAAGATGGTATGATCTATTGAAAATGCAAGAACTATCCTACCAAATGCATAAAAAAATAATCGAGCATTGCAAGAAACGAAAAATCATTTTTCTTAGCACGCCTTATGACAAGGAAAGTGTTGATATGTTAGAAAAATTAAAAGTTAAGGCTTATAAAGTAGCGTCTACAGATAACAACAATATACCTTTGCTCCGGTATATGGCAAAAAAAGGGAAGCCCATGTTTATTTCTACAGCTATGACAAATTTAAGTGAAATTCAAGATTCGGTAAATTGTGTTAAAAAATATATTCCTAATAAATTTGTACTAATGCAATGTACAGGAAACTATCCATCTGTAAGCTCTGACTCAAATTTAAAAGTTATGCTAACCTATAAAAGATTATTTAACTGTCTATATGGCTATTCTGATCATACTTTAGAATACACAAATCCCATTGCGGCTACATCACTAGGTGCTTCGGTTTATGAAAAACATTTTACGTTAAATAAAAAAATGTATGGACCTGATCACAGAATGTCTTTGCTGCCATCAGAATTGAAAAAAACCATACAAATTATAAGACAAACAACATTAGCTCTTGGCGTAGAAAAAAAAGTAGTTTTGAAATCGGAAAAATACAACCGTATAAAACTGAAAAAAAGTTTAGTATCTACAAACTTTATCAAAAAGGGAGAAAAACTTAATAAAAATATGTTAGCAATTAAAAGACCAGGAACTGGATTGTTACCAAAAAAAATATACACCATTGGTAATTATGTTGCCTTAAAAAATATTAAGCCGAATTCTGTCATAAAATTAAACATGATAAAAAAAGCCAAAAAATAAAATATCATGAAAAAAATAATTATTTTTGGGCGCGGTGGTCAGGCAAAAGTAGTATTAGATTGTATAAAATTAATAAAAAATTATGAGGCCATAGGTTTTATTAGTGATAAAAAATATGATCCTTCACTTTTAAAGCAAATTAAACATTTGGGATCAATTAAAGATTTAAATAAAATTATAAAAAAATACAATTCAAAAAATTTATTTGGCATTATTGCTATAGGGGATAATTTAAAAAGAAAAAAAATATTATTAAAGGTAAAAAAATTTAATAAAAATTTTAAATGGGCAAACATTATTCATCCCTCTGTTATTATTTCTTCATCTACCATTATTGGGTCAGGTAATATGATATTTGCAGGATCAATTATTTCTACCGCAACTAAAATTCACAATCATGTTTCTATTAACACTGGTTCTTTTATTGATCATAATAATACATTTCATAATTTTTCAAGCACTGGACCAGGAGTTATAACTGGCGGAAATGTTACAGTTGGAGAACAAAGTTTTCTTGGAATTGGGAGTGTGATAAAAGATAAAATACTTATTGGCAAAAATACTGTTGTGGGTGGAAAAGCATTTGTACGTAAAAATTGTAAGTCTAATTCTGTTTATTATGGTGTGCCGGCAAAAAGAATTAAAAAAAGAAATTTAAACGATCCTTATTTATAGTAAAGCCACTACCTTTTTTCAATTAAATGAAAAGATTAAAAAATATTTTTGTTTCTACCACATTTGCAGAAAATAATTCAAAAATTAGTGATGTTCTGTTGATTTGCAAAAAGGAGAATATTTTAAATATTGAACTCGGTTCTAATCATGCTTATGAAAAAAATTTTGAAAGAATAATAAAAAAATACAATTCTTGTTTTATAGTTCATAATTATTTTCCAATACCTAAAAAAAGTTTTGTAGTTAATATAGCATCATCAAGCAAGAAAATAAGAAATTTAAGTCTACAGCATATAAAAAAAGCAATTAATTTTTGTCGCGCAACTGATTCAAAATTATATACTTTTCATCCAGGTTTTGTTGCAGATCCTATAGCAACAAGCAAATCTAATAATAATTATGATTTTATTTGGAAAAAAAAAAGCTTAAATAAAAATTACAGATTAGCTTTTAAAAATATGATTATCTCATTAAAAAAAATTGTCAGTTTTTCAAAAGATAAAGGAGTAAAAATTGCAATTGAAACCGAAGGATCCGTTAAAAAAAGCAAGTTGCTATTAATGCAAAAACCTGAAGAGTACCAGAAGCTTTTTAAATATTTTTCACCTAAAGAATTAGGTATAAATCTTAATATTGGCCATTTAAATTTAGCTGCAAAAGTATTTAATTTTTCAAAAGTAGAATTTGTTAGAAAAATAAAACCATATGTTTTAGCAATGGAGTTGAGTCATAACAATGGCGTGGAAGATCAACATTTACCTTTAAAAAAAAAAGCGTGGTATTGGAAGATAATTAACGATCCTGATTTCTCAGATATATATAAAATTTTAGAATTTAGAAACACAAACATAAAAGATATAAAAAAAATATTTAGTTTTTTTTAAAAATAACAATGAATTCAAGAATAGGTATTATGCAAGGAAGATTATCAAAACCTATTAACGATAAGATACAATCTTTTCCTAAAGATTCATGGGAAAATGAATTTTATTTAGCAAAAGATATTGGTTTCCAGTTGATAGAATGGGTTTTAGGTGAAAATTTAAAAGATAACCCTATAGTAAACAAAAAACATTTTTCAAAAATTCAAATGATCAAAAATAAAACAGGTATTGATGTAAATTCAATTTGTTGTGATTACTTTATGAAAAATTCTTTATCTAGAAGTTCCGATTCTTTTAAGGAAGAAAATTTAGAAGTTTTTAATTTTTTAATAGAGGAGAGCTGCCCTCAAAATAATATTAAAATAATAGACCTGCCTTTAGTTGGGGAAATTAGTTTAAAAAAAAAACAAATAGCAGAAGATTACAAAAGTTTATTTTTAAAATTAGAAAAAAAAATTCTTGCTAACAACTTAATGATTGCTATAGAAACAGATTTGGAACCTAATGAGTTAAAAAATTTTCTAAAAGATTTTAATAAAAAAGCTGTAACAGTAAATTATGATATGGGAAATAGTGCGTTTTGGAAGTTTGATACACAACAAGAATTTTTATCTTATGGAAAACTAATATCAAACGTTCATGTAAAAGATTGTACTCCCAGCGACTATACAGTTCAATTAGGCGATGGTAATGTAAATTTTAGTGAGGTTTTTTCATTGTTGAAAAAAAATAATTATAAAAAAGATTTTATTTTACAAGGAGCAAGAGGTAAAGATGATGTTCAAACTGCTAAAAAACAATTAGAGTTTACAAAAAAATATATTTTGAAATATTTTTTATGAATTTAAATTTATCTAATAAAACTTTTTTAATATCAGGTTCCAGCAAAGGAATTGGTTTAATGATTGCTGAAAATCTTTTAAATGAAGATGCAAATGTTATAATCACAGGAAGATCCAAAAAATTAATTAAAAAGCAATTTAATAAACTTTATTTAAAATTTGGCTTAAAAGTGGCTTATGTGGATGGTGATATTACGAATAAATTAGTGTTAAAAAAAATTAAAAATCTTGTAAAAAAAAGATGGAAAAAATTAGACGGTATAATAGCAAATGCCGGTTCTATTAAAACAAATGTAAATACTTTTTTATCAGAAAAAGATTTTTATTGGTATCAAAAAAACAATTTTTTAACGGCTTTTAAATTTGTAAACTTCTTTTTAAAAGAAATTAAAAAAAGTCAAGGATCTATAATCTTTATATCTTCAATAGCATCTTTAAAAGACCTCGGTGCTCCTTTGGGTTATGCATCCAGTAAATTAACTTTAAATTTTTATTCTAAATTTTTAGCAAATAAGTTAGCCAAATATAATGTGCGCGTTAATAATATTATTCCAGGGAATATTTACTTTAAAGGAGGAAATTGGGAGAAGAAAATAAGGAAAAACCCGAAAAAAATTAAAAGTATGATAAAGAATAAAGTTCCTTTAAGAAGATTTGGCAAACCAGAAGAGGTTGCGAATTTAGCTACATTTTTGTTATCTTCTAAATCTAATTTTATTACGGGTGCTGAGATTATAATCGATGGAGGTCAAATAATAAATAAATGAAAAAAAATTTTAAGAACTTTTTTGATTTAGAAAATAAAATTATTGTTATTACTGGTGGATCAGGATTTTTAGGCTCAGAGTTTTCTTCTGCTTTATCAGATGTAGGAGCTATACCGGTGATTTTGGATAAAAACAAAACATCTCTAGAAATTTTAAAAAAGAAGTTTGTTAGAAAAAAACAGAAAGGCTATTTTTTCTTGGTTGATTTGAATAATGAAACTAAAGTTAAAACTACTATTAATTTAGTTATAAAAAAATATAAAAAGATTGACTGTTTAATTAATGCAGCGGGTTTTACAGGCGATGGCATGCTTAAAGAAAATAGTAAATTTTTTGGAAAATTTGAAAGTTATGATTTTAAACTTTGGGAAAAATCTCTTAACGAGAACTTATCAAGCACTTTTATTGCAACAAAAGCTGTAGCAAAATATATGCTTAAAAGAAAAAAAGGTTCAATCGTAAACTTTGCTTCCGATTTGGGTGTAGTTGCGCCTGATCATAGAATATATATGCCAAACAAAAAAATTAATTATAAAGGTGTTAAATTTAATACTCCGCTTTCCTATTCAGTGGCTAAATCTGGAATCATTTCTATGACGAAACATTTGGCAACTTACTGGGCAAAAAAAGGAATTAGAGTTAATTGCATTTCTCCAACGGGAGTTTATAAAAAAGAACATAGCAAAAAATTTATAAAACAATTATCAGAAAGAATCCCTATGGGAAGAATGGCTAACCGTGAAGAAATAAATGGTGCAATAATTTATTTATGTTCAAACGCATCATCTTTTGTAACTGGACACAACCTAGTTGTAGATGGTGGACGAACAATTTGGTAAAAATATTAATAAAAGAAAATAAAAAAAATTAGTTTAATCATGGGATATAATATTATTTTAACAGGAGCATCATCAGGTATTGGTAGCTCTTTAGGAAATTATTTGACCGAAGAAGGATATAATGTAATTGGTTTATCCAGAAGAATAAACAATCAAAATAATTTTGAAACATTAAAATGCGATGTATCAAAATATCATCAACTTAAAAAAACTATAAGTAAAATAAGTAGAGTAGATTGTTTAATTAATAATGCTGGCATCGCAAGATCTGGAATAAAAAATGAAATAAAAAATTTTGAAAAAATTATTCAAACAAATCTAAATGGAGCTTATTATGTATCCCAATTACTAAAGCAAAAACTCATTAAGTCAAACAATGCATCAATCATAAATATAAGTAGCATAAGTGGGCATCAAGGTGCATTGACAAATCCTGGATACGTGTCTTCAAAAACTGCAATATTAGGTCTTACCAGAGCACTAGCAAATGATTATGGCTCAAGTCATATTAGAGTAAACTCTATTTCTCCTGGTTATTTTAAAACTCCGATGACAATTAAAAGTCATAAAATGAAAAAAAGAAGAAAAATAATAAGTTCAAAAACAATAATTAACAGATGGGGAGAAGCAAAAGATTTATTTGGTCTAGTTGAGTTTTTGATTAGTGAAAAAGCAGACTATATAACCGGTCAAGATTTTGTTGTTGATGGTGGTTGGTTAGCAAAAGGTTTATAAAAAATGCCAAATAACTCTCTTGCTTTAGTAGTGCAAGCCAGAATGAATTCTGTAAGATTTCCAAACAAAATGTTAAGCAATTTTAGTGGCTCCCCATTAATTGAAAGAATATTACAAAGAATAAAAAGAATAAAAAAAATAAAAACAATTATACTAGCAACGACAAAAAAAAAAGATGATGACATTTTAGTTAGGATAGCCAAATCAAATAAAGTTGAAGTATTCAGAGGATCAGAAAACGATTTAGTCGATAGGTATTATAAGGCTGTTAAAAATAAAAATATTAATCATATACTTAGGTTGCCAGCAGATAATCCTATACCTGATCCTTTGGAGTACAATAGATTAATAAATTACCATTTAAAAACAAACAATGATTTTTCTTCGAACATTATTAATTTTATGAATAATGGATACCCAACTGGAGTGGGGGTCGAAATATTTACAATTAAGTCACTTGAAAAAATTTGGAAATATGAAAAAAGGAAAAAGTATAGAGAGCATGTAGCTTTAAATTTTTACGATTATATTAATAAGAAAAAAAATAAAAAATTTAATTTTAAAATAGGAACAATAAAATGCCCAAAAAAAATATCCCGGACAGAATTACTTTTTCATGTTGATTTTTATAAAGATTATCTTTTCATAAAAAAAATTTATGAGTATTTTTTACCATTTAAAAAAAATTTTAATACAAAAGATGTAATAAAATGGTACGATGAAATTTATTCTAAGAAGTAAAAAAAAATTATATGATCCCTATTTATGTTCCTTATTTAAATAAAAAAGCAAAAAAATATGTTGCTAAATGTGTAAGCACTAATTGGATTTCAAGCCAAGGAGAGTATGTTCACAAATTTGAAAAAGCTTTAGCAAAGTATCACAGAGTGAAATTTTGTATTGCAACATCTGGAGGCACATCAGCCCTTCATTTGGCAATTAAATCTTTAAATATTGGAAAAGGGGATGAAGTTATTTGTCCTGATTTAACTTTTATAGCTCCAGCAAATATGATTGTTTTATCTGGGGCGAAACTTAAACTAGTCGATATTGATCCAGAAACCTTAGCTATAGATCATAAAAAAATTGAGAAACACATTACTAAAAAGACAAAAGTAATTATGGTTGTTCATCAGTTTGGTCATTCAGCTGATATGGATCCAATAATAAAAATTGCAAAAAAACATAATCTAAGAATTATTGAAGATAATGCTGAAAGCATAGGAGGAAAATATAAAGGAAAGAAACTTGGCACGTTAGGAAGTGTAGCAACGTTGAGCTTTTATGCAAATAAGGTGATTACAAGCGGTGAGGGCGGAGCAGTATTAACTAATTCAAAAAAAATTGCAAAGAGGTGTTACATTCTTCGAGATCACGGCATGTTAAGAACTGCAGATTTTATTAAGAGATATACAAATATAGATCTAGGTTATAACTACCGTATGACAAACATGCAAGCAGCCGTAGGACTTTCTCAAGTAGAAATTATAAATAAAATTATAAAAAAAAGAAATATTCAGATGAAGTTATATACAAAACAACTATCTCAAATTAATGAAATTAATATAAGATCATTTAAAGATTGGTGCCTACCAGTTCATTGGATGACCACCATAACAATAAATAAAAAAAATTTAAGAAATAAACTTATAAAATTTTTATCAAAATCTGGAGTAGATGCTAGGCCTATGGTAAATCCTGTTCATGAAGCAAAACACTTCAAAAATCTTTTTAATGAAAAAGATTTTAAAAATTCAATTAAAATATCAAGAAATTCTCTTCACTTACCCAGTTCTACCAATTTAAGAAAAAAAGAAACAAATTTTATTTGTAACAAAATTAAAGTTTTTTTTAAAAAATGAATAACTATTTACCAGTTGTACATATAGTAGACACCGAAGGTGTTAAAAGCGAACAAACAAAAATAACATTTCAAAGAATTTATGAAATGTTTGGTGTAAAAATAAAGCCAACAAAATTAAATTTTAATAAAATATTAAAACGTCAAATAAAATTACCTTTTAATAATCTTGTAAAAAAAGAATTTTATAAAGCATTTAATAAAAATACTTTAAAAACTTATAATTCGACGTGGAAAAAAATTGATCATCAAAGCAATATTTTGTTTAAGAAGTCTTTTAGAAACAAATATAAAGATAGTTTTGGAGATGGTTGGATAGTTAATTGGAGTTGTGTAGATCATGTTAATTATAAAACGAATCCACAAAGTAGAGCAATAGGATTTCATAAAATTTTTGATTATTATGAGCGCAAGATTAAACAGCTTGGATCTACTGATAATATTTATTTTCATTTTCATCCAACTTCACTAAATAATGCAGCTAATAAATCTGGAAACCATTATTTTTCTACCTCAAATAACATTTTCCAAATTTTGTGCAGAAGAATAATTGAGAGGAATTGGTTTCCATCTGTATACCGACCGGGATTTCATATTGAAAGACCTGACAGCCATTGGTTTTTAGAACAATACATTCCATTTGATTATGGTAATCAGTCTTATTCAGGCTATAAGGCTAATGGGTATAGGTTTGAAAATTGGGACGGGGCAACCAAATCGTGGTCGCCTTATCATCCAAGTTACGAAGATTATAGAAAAAAAGGAAACTGCAAAAGATGGATAGCAAGATGTTTAAACATAGGCGCTAGACTTTCAGTGTTAAATCAAAAAGAAGTAAATAAAGCGTTTGTAGAATCAAAAAAAGGGAAAAAAGTTATTCTTGCTTTTACAAATCATGATGAAAAAAATATGCTACCTGATTTTGACAAAACTTATGAAATGTTAACAAAAGCATCAAAAAGATTTAAAACTAAATTTAAATATTTTGATGCAAGAAATGCTTTTAGAAGTGCAATGAAGTTAAAAAAAAGAAAAAAACTTGATTTTAAAATAATTTTTAAAAAAAATTTTATTGAAATATCTTCAAACCACGAAACATTTGGTGTACAACCATATCTTGCAATTAGGGATAAAAAAGGAAAGTTCTATCATGAGAATTTTTCAATCATTAAACCGTACAGAAAATGGAACTATTATTTTGATTCCCATTCTTTACCACTAAATAAAATTAACACTTTTGGGTTTGCTTCGAATGATGATTACGGAAATACCACGATTGTAAAAATTAATGTTAGTAAAAAGATAATTAAAAAAAGATTCATATAAAAATTTACTAAAAAAAATCTAAAAATTTGAGAAATTTACAAAAAGATCAGTATAATATTATTCAAGGTTTTCTTGAAAAGGTAATTAAAATACCAAACAATATTGCACTAGTTTCAAATAAAAAAAAGTATTCCTATAAAGATCTTTTTTTGATGGCTATTTTTTTGAAAAAAAAGCTATTTTTTAAAAAAAAAATTAACAAAAAAATTGGCATTTTATGTAATAGAACAGCTTTTGACATAGTGGCAATTATTGCAATATTATTAAGTGGAAATACTTACGTACCATTCAACTGTAGTCATCCTAGAAAAAAAATATTATCAACAGCAAAGAAAAATAAAATTATTCAAATTATTTCAGATAAAGAGTTAGTAAGTTATAAAAGAATTTTAAGTAAAATAAAATTTAATGAAAGTATTAAAGATAAATTAAAATTAAATTATTTTAAAGAATTGGCAAAGGTAAATAAAGAAGCTTACGTAATATTTACTTCTGGATCGACAGGAAATCCAAAAGGCGTAAAAATATCTCACAAAAATGTGATAAATTTTGTACATGAATGTAAAAACATTTTTAGATTTAAAAGTATTAAAAAAAATTTTATATTAATTCCTGATCTGAGCTTTGATTTATCGGTGTTTCCATTATGGTACTGCTTTGAATTGGGAGGAACATTATTTTATCCATCAGCTAAAGAAAAAATAGATTTAATTCATTATATAAAAAAAAATAAAATTAATATTTTTTGTTCAACTCCATCTCTTATTAGTTACTTAAAAAATTTAAATTTATTAAAAAATCAAATTTTCGATAGTATAAAATTATCAGTATTTTGCGGAGAACCTTTTTATGTTAAACAGTTTAAATTTTGGAAAAAAGTTTGTAGGAATTCAAAAATTTTTAACACCTATGGACCAACGGAAGCCACATGTTTTTGTAGCTATTATTATTGTAAAAATAAATATATCAAAAATTTTTCTAATGAAAAATCAATTTCTATTGGAAAATTTTTTAAAAGTATGAAATATAAATTTTTAAATCAATATGGAGATACTGATAAGAGTGGTCACTTACTTTTAGGTGGAAACCAAGTTTTTTCTGGATATTTAAATCAAAAAAAATTTTCAAATAAAAACTTTAAAAAAATTAAAAATACATTTTATTATAAGACAGGAGATAATATTAGCAAAAATAATAAGGATTATTTTTTTTCGAAAAGAATAGATAGACAGATAAAAGTTGATGGATTTAGAGTTGAGTTAAAAGAAATCGAAAACCTGCTTAGTAAATATACAAAAAAAGATAATTATGTTTTTTATTCACAAAAAAGAAAAGAAATAGTTGCGATTTTGCAAAACTCTAATAAAAAATTAGATGATATTGAAAAATACTTAGAAGAATATTTGCCTCGATATATGATTCCAAAAAGAATTATTTTAATTAATTCTTTCCCCTTGACTTCAAATGAAAAAATAGATTTTAAAAAGATAATTAAAAAATATGAATAAAAATTTTAAAGAGATTAAAGAAATAATATTTAAGCAATTGAAAAGGAAACTTGCTTCAGTAGGTATAAGAAAAATTGACCACTTTAAGAAAAATTATGATCTTCTAAATAATGAAATTTACGATTCATTAGACTATATGAATATTGCGGTAGCTTTAGAAGATAGAAATATTGAACTGGACTTATCTTTAAATAGAAACAGATTTCCTAGATCTTTAAATGATTTTTTTCATATTGCTAAAAAAGATTTTAAGATTTTAGATAAAAATCAACAAGATAAAATAAATTTAAAATTAGTCTTCAAGTCTTTGAATATAAAAAAAAATGATAATGTTTTAGTTCATTCTTCATTTATGAAATTAATTAATTACAAAATAGATGAGAAATGTTTTTTTAAAGAATTGCAAAAAACAATTGGAAATAAAGGTACAATATTTGTTTTAGGCGTAAACTTTAAACAATATTTACTTAATAAATTTTCGCACAATAAAACACGTCCACACCATGAATTTGGAATACTTTCAAAGTTTTTTTTTAATAACAAACAATCAATAAGAAGTAAAAATCCTTTTGACTCTCTTATTGGCATTGGAAAACATTCTAATATTTGTAAAAGAGATAACTTTTGTTCTTATGACAATAGGTCGCCATGGGCACATTTAGCTAAAATTAATACTAAGATTATTATGGTAGATGTAGATTTTTTTTATTGCTCATATTTGCATAGAACGGAATATGAAATGAAAGTTCCTTATAGAGCAATTAAAGTTTTCAAAAAAAAGTATGGAAATTATGCTTTATATGCACGTAAAAAAAAGAGCTTATATTTACATTACAATAAAATTTTTCATGAAAATCAATTGAAAAAAATAATAAAAAATTTTACTTATCAAGATATTAATTTTCATAGCATTTCATGCAAGAAACTAAATCAAAAAGTGTCAAGATTACTTTCACTAAATAAAAACTATTTTTTAAAGAAATGAAAATTATTCTTATTGGAAGAGGAGAAATATTTTATAAAGTTTTCTTATATCTTTATGAAAAAAAATATTTAGATTTAGTTATTTTAGATAATAAAAATAAAAAGGGAAAAGCAGATTTTTATAAATATATAAAAAAAAGAGATTGTGATTATATTATTTGCAAGAATGTTAATAACTTAAAAATAATTGATGAAATAAATAAAAAAAATTTTGATTACATTCTAAGCGTTAACAATTATCAAATATTTAATCATATTTTTTTAAAAAAGTTTAAAAACAAGGTAATTAATTATCATAACTCATTAATACCAAATTTTAGTGGATTAAATTCAATCTCAAAAGTAATAGTTGCTAGTCAAAAATATACTGGAATTTCATGGCATCTAGTTAAAAAAAAGATAGATAATGGTCCAGTAATTTTTAGAAAAAAAATAAGAATATTAAAAAGCGATAATGCCGCGAGTTTAACTTTAAAGTGTAATAAAATTTGTATTAATTATTTATCAGATTTTTTTAATAAATTGAAAAAGAAAAAAATTAAAAGTAAAAAA
>Ga0187833_10005355_pt1 | contig 12148 bp, 6 predicted proteins | sample ETNtaG_37_FD_167968 | JGI IMG/M metagenome (GOLD analysis project Ga0187833, IMG submission 167968) | Marine microbial and viral communities from oxygen minimum zone, Eastern Pacific Ocean - ETNP2014_SV_400_PacBio MetaG (Illumina Assembly) | ecosystem: Environmental > Aquatic > Marine > Hypoxic... | reverse complement strand
ATACCTTTCATTAAAGATGCATTAAAGGAGTCTACTATTCCTCTTAATATTCTTGCATCACCCTGGAGCCCTCCTGATTGGATGAAGACCAATGGACAAATGAATAATGGTGGAAAATTGAAGGATAAATATCGGGATGCGTGGGCACATTATTTCTGCAAGTATGTCAAAGCCTATGAAAACGAAGGGATATCTATTTGGGGTGTTTCAGTGCAGAATGAACCTGCTGCAAAACAGGTTTGGGATTCCTGCCTTTATTCAGGTGAAGAGGAAAAGGTATTTGTGAGAGATTTCCTGGGTCCGGCTTTTACCAATAATCATCTACAGGACAAGAAAATCGTTATCTGGGATCACAACAGGGATATTATGGTGGAACGGGCGAAATCTGTATTAAGTGACCCAGAAGCATCAAAATATGTTTGGGGAACTGGGTTCCACTGGTATAACGGTGATCACTTTGACAATGTTCAGAAAGTTCACGATGAATTTCCTGATAAACATTTAATTTTTACGGAGGGGACACAAGAAGGAGGTACCCATGTTGGCTCTTGGAATCTGGGAGAAAGATATGCTAGATCAGTTATAAACGATATGAACCGATGGACTGTCGCATGGATAGACTGGAATCTGCTTTTAAATGAAAAGGGTGGACCCAATCATGTAGGTAATTACTGCAGTGCACCTATTATTGTTGATACGAAGAATAATAAAATCCTTTACCAAAGTTCTTACTATTACCTAGGACATTTTTCACGGTTCATAAAACGTGGTGACCATATTATCCAGTGTGATGTGGACTCAAGCTCCCTACTTGCGCTTGCTGCTCTAGATAGCTCAGGGTCTTTAACAGCTGTTATTATGAACGAGAACGATGATTCAATTGATTTTACGTTGGAATTGAGTGATGAATCTTTTCCACTCCGGATATCTCCCCACTCAATTTTCACAATTGTTTTGAATTCAAACTAAATGTCCCTTACCTAAAAATGTTTATAAGTATTTCCGGTGAGGAAATGGTTATGATCAGGAACGCTGGCAGGCTTGATCCATTCCTCATGAGCATTGTAAGCAGTGATGATCACTGGATGTATGTATCCAGCACCGGTTGTTTAACAGCTGGACGAAAACATTCTGAGAATGCCTTATTCCCATATGTGACAGATGATTTACTTCATGTAAATGGACATTTCACCGGTCCCATTACCGTTATAAAGCTGAAAGAGGCCAATGGGAAGACTCTCAAAGATTGGGAACCATTTTCATTGTGGGCATCGGAATATCAGATTGAGCGAAATCTATATAAAGGAGCCATTGGTAATTCGGTGGTCTTTGAGGAGATTAATTTATGTGTGGGGCTTGTTTTTCGCTATCAGTGGTTCAATAGCAGGAAATTCGGGTTTATCCGACGTGCAACATTAATAAACAATAATGACCATAGTATTGATATTAATTTAGTTGACGGTTTACAAAATGTAATGCCCTCAGGAATAGCGCTCCATACACAACAGACTATGAGCAATCTTGCTAATGCCTATAAAATTTCTGAATATTTTCCTGATACTAACTGTGCTCTTTTTTCTTTAAACGCACTTTTATTGGACCGCCCGGAGCCAGGCGAATCCTTGAGAACTAATGTGGTTTGGTGCTCAACCCAAACTCCGTATTTAATTTCAATTTCAAATGAAATGCTAAAAACATTTAAGAGAGAGGGAAATTTTATAGAACAACATAGGTTAACTGGAAAATCAGGCTCTTTTCTTATAAATATGACTGAATCTCTACCACGTTCTGGTGAACTATCTTGGGATATATTAGCTGATGTGAATAAAACTCAAGCTGGTATTGCATTCTTGGAAAGAATGATTCAGAATACAGATGATTTAGAAGATGAGATTAATAATAGTATTCGTAAAGGAACAGAAGAATTAAGAATAAATATAGGTAGTGCAGACGGATTTCAGGTTAGCAATAATGAGATGGAGGATCTCCATCACACATCAAACGTCCTCTTTAACATAATGAGAGGGGGAGTTTTTGTTGATAACTACATAGTAGAAAAAAATAATTTTTTTCATTTCTTAAATATTAGAAATAAAGAAATTGCAGAAGAATTCAGTAATAAGTTGTCATCATTTCCAGAGTCAATCGAAATTACTGGATTATTAAAATTAGCTCTAAAGACAAAAAATAGTTCATTCATACGACTATGTCACGAATATTTGCCTTTAACATTTGGTAGAAGGCATGGAGACCCAAGCAGGCCTTGGAATTATTTTAACATACAGGTTAAAGATAAATCAGGTGTGCAATTATTCTGCTATGAAGGAAATTGGAGAGATATTTTTCAGAACTGGGAGGCATTGGCGCACAGCTATCCCGAAACATTTATTTCAATGGTATGCAAATTTCTAAATGCCTGTACCGCTGATGGATATAATCCATACAGGATAACTGAAAGAGGGATTGAGTGGGAGGTCATAGATCAAAACGATCCATGGAGCTATATAGGTTATTGGAATGACCATCAGATCATATATCTTTTGAAATTGATGGAACATCTTCACAGGTATGATAATTCAATCATTCCCAAGTATTTAGGCATGGAAATATTCAGTTATACTAATATTCCATACAGAATAAAAGATTTTAAGAGTATCTTGGATAACCCTAAACAAACCATTGATTTTGATTCTGAACTGAATTCAAAGGTCGACCAAATGGTACACAAAATTGGAACGGATGGAAAGTTGATCTTTGATTCGAATCAAGGAATATATCATGTAAATATGTGTGAAAAACTTTTGGTTCTTGTTCTGTCCAAGATGTCTAATTTTATCCCAGAGGGTGGAATATGGATGAATACGCAAAGGCCCGAATGGAATGATGCAAATAATGCTCTTGTTGGTAACGGACTCTCAATGGTTACACTGTGCTACCTAAGACGCTATATAATATTTTTCAGGGAACTTTTATTGAGCATTGAGGTGAACACATTATACATCTCTATCGAGGTTTCTGATTGGTTAAAATGTATTACCTCAATTTTAGAGAGTGATACTCTAAGATCTTATCATGATACAAAAGATCCTGAAATTAGAATGAAAATAATTTGTCAGTTGGGATCGGCTTTTTCTGATTACAGAGAGAAAATATATAGAAACGGATTTTCAGGGAAACAAAAGGTTAAAATACAGAAAGTTGGTGTTTTTCTTGATTTGACAATGAAATGGTTGGATGAAACAATACGTTCTAACAAAAAAAACAATTTGTTTCATGCCTATAACATCATTCGAACAGAGAGAAAACACTCAACTGCGTTTATTGATAATCTCTATCCAATGCTGGAAGGTCAGGTGGCAGCTTTAAGCTCCGGTGTCTTGAACTCAGATGAATCAATAGATTTATTAGGTGTTCTATTTAAAAGTAAAATGTTTCGTTTAGATCAAGACAGCTTTATGCTCTATCCAGAAAATGATGTTATATCTTTCATGGAGAAAAATATAATTCCCACTAGCTTAGTTAAGCAGAATAAACTGCTTTCAAAAATGTTAGCAGAGGAAAATACAGATATCATTGATAAAGATATAAAAGGTCAATATCGTTTTAACCCAGATCTTAAAAATTCATTTGACCTTTATGAAGCACTGGAAAAACTTGAGAAAGATGACCTTCACAATATTAATATGGAAAAACAAACAGAAAAAATCCTTGAAATATTTGAAATTGTTTTTGAGCACCGATCCTTTACCGGAAGGTCAGGGACTATGTTTGCTTATGAGGGTATTGGTTCAATTTATTGGCACATGGTATCGAAATTATTACTGGCGGTGCAGGAAGTATTTTTTAAGGGTGTATCTAAAATGGAGGACACAAAAACTCTTAAAACAATAGGTAGGTTATACTATAAGATCAGATCAGGATTGAGTTCAACAAAAACTCCACATCAGTATGGCGCGTTTCCTTTTGACCCCTACTCTCACACTCCAAAGAATGCAGGGGCGCAGCAACCGGGAATGACGGGACAAGTAAAAGAAGAAATTATTACAAGAATGGGAGAATTGGGCTGTTTTATTGAAAATGGGCAACTGGAATTTAATCCGAAATTATTGAGAAGATCTGAGTTTCTGATTGAGGAAAAGAATTTTAGTTTTATTAATATATATAAAAAAAAGAAAAATATGACTGTGGGGAAAGACCAGCTTGCTTTTACTTATTGTCAGGTACCTATTATATATGATTTAGTTGATAAAGAATGGCAAATTGAAATTCAATTGAATGATGGCTCAAATGAAAATTTCAAAGGTAGAAAAATCAGCAAAAGTCTTAGTAGACATGTTTTTAAAAGAACTGGTAATGTTCGTAGGATAAGATTGGCTTGTCCAACATCGGAACTGTTATTTTAATTATTGGATAATTATATAAATATTAAGATAATATTTTATACTATGATTTCTGCCTTTCAACATACTTAAAAGTGATATAAAAGAATTATAATGCAATTTTTTAAATTCATTTTTTTTATAGTAGCAGTTTTATCGGCATTGTATCCAAATAGTAATAATGAAAGAAATATTAAAACATTTGTAACTGATGTAATGATAGAAGTGGAACTGAATTATTTATTATATCTTCCGAGTGACTATAGTTATTCGAAAAAGGCATATCCTTTAGTCCTTTTTCTCCATGGGGCGGGGGAACGTGGTGAAGATATTGATCTTGTTGAGAAACATGGTATCCCAAAACTGATTAATATGGGGAAAGATTTTTCATTTATCACCATTGCTCCTCAATGTCCATTTGACCGTTGGTGGTCAGATATAGTTTTTGTAAAAGCATTAATATCGTTAATTGAAAAAACAAAAACCCAATACAACGTAGATGACTCTCGTATCTATGCAACTGGTTTAAGTATGGGTGGATATGGTTCCCTGGCGATTGCGATGGAAAGACCAGATCTATTTTCTGGAATAATTCCGATATGTGGTGGCGGAGACTTGAATAAGATAGGTAGATTAAAGAATATGCCAGTTTGGTTATTCCATGGTGATGCAGACACAGTCGTTCCCGTTGAAAATTCGACGAAGATATATGATGTGCTGAAATCTATTAATGATAATGTAAAGATAACCATATATGAGAATGTAGGCCATGATTCGTGGACAGAGACTTATGATAATAATGATATATATGAGTGGTTATTAAATCAAAATAAATAAAGGTCCAAATTCTTGAAAATTTCAAATACTATTAAATATTTATCTATTCTATCCATTATTCTCTTGACTGGAATGCGTTGTAGTTCTGTTAGGGATAACCATGTAAATAGGCAATTTTCTAAACAGTTGTTCTCGGTGCAGGATGGCAGGATCATTTCACCGGAAGGGAATGTTACGGCACTTAAAGGATGTAATCTCGGAAACTGGCTGGTTCTAGAGATGTGGATGCTGGATCAGGTCACCGATAAACATCACGACCAATACACATTTGAATCTGTTCTTGAGGAGCGCTTTGGGAATGATAAAAAACATAAGCTGATGGAACTCTACAGAGAAAACTGGATCACTGAAGAAGATTACAAAACAGTACGGTCATTCGGAATGAATACTGTACGGTTGCCGTTTCAGTACAATATTTTGATGGATAAGGACAAACCCTATTCTCTCAGGAAAAATGCATGGGTCTGGCTAGACAGGGCAGTACAGTGGGCAGAAAAAAATGAACTATCTGTTATCCTTGATCTTCACGGAGCTCCCGGAAGGCAAAGCGGCATGGATCACACAGGAAGAAGTAATTATAACCGTTTATGGAAGGACAAGGAATATCAGGACCAGACAGCCTGGCTGTGGAAGGAAATATCAAAACATTATATAAACAATCCTACTATTGCAGCGTATGACCTTTTGAATGAACCCTGGGGAGGAACTGAAGAAGAACTTCGTGATTTAATATTTCGCCTTTTCAAGGAGATACGAAGTCTTGGAGATGAACATATCATCATTTTTCCTGGTCATTACAGTGGGATCGATTTTTACTTTGAAGACATTGAACCTGATTTTACTAATTACATTTACACAGCCCATTTCTACCCTGGATTTTTTGGATGGGGTGCGCCTGTTCCACAGATTCACTCAGGATTCTTAAGTAATGGATTGCAAGATTGGCATAAAAAGATGGAGAGGCTCAAGATTCCTCTTCTTATTGGGGAATTCAATGTGGTAGCTAAAAAAGCAGGAGGCGGTGAAATGATGAGGCGTTATTATGATGTGTATGAAGAATATGGATGGCCTGCGACTATGTGGTCATACAAGGTTCTCACCAAACAGGGTGGTATTAAGGAAATGAATTGGGGAATGGTGACAAATAAGGATTCGCTTTTAGTATTGGACCTGAACAACGATAGCCTGAATGAAATTGAGTCCTGGTTCAGGAGACTATCATCGATGGAGATTGCAGTTGATGAAAATTTGCGTTTCTGGTTGACAACAAATGAGAAAACGCTTTCACTGGCAGATCTCCCACCTTTGCCACCACCCATTAAATCTGTGGATGTCAATGATCCTCTCCCTGTGACATGGTCAGCTATGGACATTGGTGGGTCACTCTCAGGAGGGCAAAAGATAAATAAGGATACATGGACCATTTATGGAGGAGGTGACGATATCTGGACAGCAAGTGATCAGTTCAGGTTCGTGTACACAGAGATAGAAGGCGATTTTTCATGCACCGTTTCCGTTAATGATCTTCTGAACACTCATTCTTATGCTAAGGCAGGACTCATGGTCAGAAACAGTCTTGCTGGTCATTCATCCCATGCACTGGTCAATGTTTTTCCATATGGTAACACCGAATTTGGATACAGGAGTAGTGATGGCGAAACCATGTCTGCAATATCAGGACTGGTTCTCTCTATACCAGGTGCTAAATTAAGATTGGATAGAAAAGAAAACACTCTCACCGGGATGGTATATGTAAATGATCGATGGGCAGAGTCGGGGTCAGTCACGATTCCCGGATTTAATGAAAGGATACTCCTTGGTTTGGCAACTTTAAGTCATGATAACAAGCAGTTAACCAAAGCGGTTTACTCAAATCTGAAGATTACACAGAATAATTAATTACTGTGATTCTATATTATATACAATAACTGATAATAATGCCTAAATAGGTTTTGAGGTTGTCTCGGATATTGTTTCAACCGGATTTATAAGAGGACTTATCGAGAAGTTTATAAATGAATTAACATGGTCAGGTGTGCAAGGGAATCAAAATCATGCAAACCAAGCGCTTGACTAACTTTTGATATCATGGGTGTGTTTCGATAGATTCGTTCGCAAACACTGAATATTTCCACTGCAATAGCATCTAATTCTTGCATTGATTTTTCTTCCTGTTTTGTCTGAGTGATTAAATGAATAATACTAGGATGACCTATAATCAGGAACCTGATAATTGCTGCTTTCAGCAAGATGTGTCTAAAATAAAGCATCAAATCATCAAAATGAATGTATGGATCTTGAAAGAGTAAATTTACCAGATATCGCTCCATATATACATCCATTCTATTTGAAAATAATTTCTCGAATTCACTTTTTCTACTTTTGTAAGCATCAAAAAAAGGTTCACTAAATCTAACTGGAATTTGAAAAATATTGTGGGTTTCTGATTTAGAAACTGAATAATCTTTTATATCATTTAAATATGATTTAATTGAAGATTCAACCAACGAATTATATTGTAAACGATTTTTACCACCAAGGGCTTTCGAGAGAATAATTTCATTAATCAGAATTAATGCAGCATTATTTTCCATGGGAATTTTCTCATATGTTTCCGTCATAAGATTTAAAAACTCATTATTTTTTATGAGCGAAAGCCCTTCTTCAATAGGTTCCAGGTTTGTATTTTGATTTTGTTTATTAAAGTGTGGATAAATCTTTTTAGCAATAAATATCAATGCAAACATTTTCTGTCTGAAAGTTGGTTGAAATTTTGATTCTAATGTATCGATCATAATTTCTCGAAATTGTTTATAATATTGAAGATATAGCGAGTTACCATTCTCGATAGGTACATGTAATAGTGTCTTTTTAATATTATCCTTATATTCTACTCTATTCATAGAATGATCTGTTAAAAGACTCTTTCTGACTATTTCGGGACAACCAAAATCTCCACTGAGCTCAAAATTAGTTTCATGTAAAGTAATTCGTCTTGGAAATGTGGAACAGGTTCCTGGAAGAGTTTTCTCTCCAAAATCTCTTTGAAGGTTGCAAAAACCATCTTTTGCTAAAAACGAGCATGATTGATCCTCTTTAAGTTTAATATGTCCGAACCTATTAAAACCTTCATGTTCACCTTTTTTATATCTCTTAATATTTTGTTTTAGTTGTGATTTCCCTCCTGGAGTCCGCATTAAATGTGATTTTATTCTACGGTAACTTGGTTTATCAATATGAATATTCCACCCTGCACAACAAGTCAATTCACAGTCAGAACCAATGCAAGAAAATTCGTTCATATATTTTAGTGCAGTTACGGTAATATTTATGGTTTTCTTGTTCACCTTCTTATTGTAGTTAAATTAAGAATTTGAGGAAAATTAAATTAGACAGAGTTAATAATATATATTTAATGGATAGAGGAAAAATATAAATAATAATCTGCTATAATCTATATTTTTTATTTTTAATTTTTTCATCGACAAAATCAAAGAATCAACTTTTTTGTAAACGAAATGAATTTATACATTAATAATCCTATTTTATCTTTATGCATGATCGTACGGAATGAAGAGAAAAATCTATCTTCCTGTCTTGAAAGTGTTCAGGATATTGTTGATGAAATGATTATCCTCGATACAGGCTCGACAGACAATACGATTCAGATTGCAAAAAGGTTCGGTGCAGATATATACCATTTTAAGTGGTGCGATGACTTTTCTGCCGCACGGAATGAATCTATAAAATTTGCTAAGGGAAAGTGGATTTTATGGATGGATGCCGACGAACAATTTGATTACAGGTCAAAGGAAGAGTTGAGTTCAATTATAAAATTAACTCAACATCCAATGGGAGTTAATATTAACATTAGAAATCTATCATCAAAAAATGAGAGTTATGGTACTGCCTATAGATTATTTTCCAATCACTTTGGTATCCATTTTAAGAATGTCGTTCACGAACAGGTTTCTTACAGTTTGAAAGAGATGAAGGCTGTGATTATTAATTCAAATATTGTTATTGATCATTTTGGCTATGATGAAGACCAATATGATCAGGGAAAAAAACGTAAAAGAAATCTTCCACTACTGCAGAGGATGATTAAAGATAATCCGTATGATTTTTTTCCACATTTCTTATTGGGACAACATTATTCTGGTGATACAAATACTCAAGAAAAAGCGATACATTATATAGAGAAGTTTTTAAATATGAATTCCAATGAACCAAAATTAATTGCAAGTGCATATACAACACTTGCGGATATCTATTTTTCAAAAAATGATCTATTTCTTGCAAAAGATAAGGTTAAAAAATCACTTGAGACAGCTCCCAATCAATTGGTAGCCTTCTATCAGTTTGCAAAAATTGAATTTGCTCAGAAACGATATCAAAAAGCAGTTGACTATTTAGAAGACTTGTGTGAAAGATTAAATGATATCAGGAGTTTCAAATCGGAAAATGCACTTGACACTGTTTTTACAAAAAATCATATTAACGGTTTTTTTATAAAAATAATTATGTTCAATTTAAACCAAGAAAAGTCTTTGAGATTGATGGTTAATCTGTGGATATCCTGTGAGGGATACGGTGAAATGAGTCAAATCTTCTATGAATGGGATGATCTCGAAAGGGAAAAATTTATTCAAAATATTGTTAGTATTGGACATTCTGAACCTCACTGGAAAATATTGAATGAAATTTCTGGTTTTCTACACCTAATGAAAAATGATTACGAGGGAGCTTACTCTGTTTTTCAGAATTTATTTGATCATGAACATAGAAATACTTTTACCATCAAATCCCTGGCTGGTATACATGCAAAATTGGGTAAAATTGATGAGGCCGCAGCTTTACTAAGTTTACTATCATGAAATCAACCATTTCTCTTTGTATGATCGTCAGAGATGAAGAAAATTCTCTTAAATTTTGTCTTAACAGTGTTAAAAATATTGTAGACCAAATGGTAATCGTTGATACCGGGTCAAAAGACAAAACCATTCAGATTGCAAAAAATTTAGGGGCGGATGTTCATCAATTTCAATGGAGTGACAGTTTTGCAGAAGCCCGAAATGAATCAATCAAATACGCCGATGGAGATTGGATTTTATGGATGGATGCGGATGAAACATTGGATCCAAGCTCAATAGCTGAATTAAAGAAAATAACACAAGATAAAAATAAGGATTATTTTTATAGTGTCCGGATAAGCAGTAGGAATAATTATCAGAGTAAAGTGATCTATTCAGATGCGCACCGGTTATTTCCTAATGGACTTGGAATCCGATTTGAAAATCGAATTCATGAACAGATTTATTATTCAGCGATAAGCGCTGGAGCACAAGAAAAGATCACAGGAATACACATATTGCATGAAGGGTATAATCTCACAGAAGAAGAATATAAAAATAAATTATTGCGAAATCTTCCATTATTGGAGAAGATGGTTGAAGAAGATAGACAAAATAGTTATGCCCATTATACTTTAGCACAAAATTATTCTGGATTGAAACAATACGAAAATGCAATTATACATTTCAAAATTGCCATTAAATCGGATACATTGGGAAACTCTCTAACCACTGATGCCTTGAATGTTATGTCTCAAACCTATTCATATTTGGAAGAGTGGGAGAAAGCAAAAAAATATTCCAAACAATCAATAAAATTGAACCCTATGCAATCAGGGGCCTTTTATATGTTATATAAGTGTTCCGAACAGCAAAATAATTATAAAGAATCGGTAGAGTATTTAACATTGCTTTTACGAAATACCAAAAAATTGAACTCACAACCTAATAATATTGGAAATGATGTATTAATTAGTGAACATAAAATTATTAAAACGCTCGGAGATACGTATACAAAATTAGGGAGGAAGGACAAATCCTTTGAATTCTATTCCCAATTGAATGGGGAAGCACTAACGAAAACTATTCTGTGGAAAATTATACATATAACAGGGGAGTTAGGTGAATGGGACAGATTAATTGGAATCCTTGAAAAATATCTGGAAAATAATAACAATTCAGAGATAGAAATATACGATATTTTAGGTCAGTGCTTTATTAAAACGGATCAAATGAAAAAAGCATTGAACTTCTATTTAAAATTATATAATAGTGGTGAATCAAGTAAAATTGTATTAAGACGAATAGCTACATTATATGCAAAACTTGGGAATATAGAAAAAGCCGAACATTTTATTGAAAAAATGAATCGTATCACATAGTTATTACCCACAATTCTATCTACTAAATATGATTGTATTTAAGTAAATATTAATTAGTTATAATATATTTTTATCAATTTATATAATATTGACTATACTTCTATAAATATTATCATTTATTCAATAATAATACTGATATTTTATTTTTATATATTATTATTATTGAATTTTATTAAAGTTTGTTGATTTATATCCGATATTCTTACTGAGCCATCAGGCTACTGAAATAAATAAGAGATAAAATTTTCAATCTAGAATATTTTATCTGGGACAAGTAATAGTGACTCAATGACAAGGATGTCATCACAAATAATAAGCACGGAGGTTAAAAATGAGTCTTTTTAAAATACATGCAAATACACCGGCATTGACTGCTCTGAATTCGATTTACAGATCCAGTAATAATATTGCCGTACACCAAGCCAGGCTTGCATCTGGAAAAAGGATCAACACAGCAAAAGATGATTCAGCTGGGTATGCGATTGCCCGTTCACTGGAACAAAGAGCCCAAGGTTTGAGAGGAGCTTTAAGCAATGTAAGGAATGCAAAAAGTATTCTTAGTATTGCTGAGGGTGGGTATCAGGCTCAAATGGATGTCTTGCTAACAATTAAGGGTAAAACGGTACAAGCAGCTGATTCGAGTCTCAGTAGTGAACAAAGGACTGCAGTACGTAATCAGGTTAGGGAATTACTTAAT
>Ga0187833_10005353_pt1 | contig 12150 bp, 14 predicted proteins | sample ETNtaG_37_FD_167968 | JGI IMG/M metagenome (GOLD analysis project Ga0187833, IMG submission 167968) | Marine microbial and viral communities from oxygen minimum zone, Eastern Pacific Ocean - ETNP2014_SV_400_PacBio MetaG (Illumina Assembly) | ecosystem: Environmental > Aquatic > Marine > Hypoxic... | reverse complement strand
TTGCTCTTTAAAGGTTGCTTAATCGAACAGAAAGAGGTATCCGGGACCTGAAACCCTCTCTTATTTCTATACCTGATTTGTCCAAAACCTTTCGAAGACATACAACGAAAATTTCCGGAACAATAAGAAACAGGTATGAAAACTTAAGGGATAAGGGAAGGAATAGGGATAAGAAGTTCCTTTTTGGGAGCGAACAAGCCGAAAAGTCCGTCTTGTATACGGCATTACAATCAACCACGACATATGGTATCTTCCAGTTTTCACTGCGCCTTGAAAACAGAATGGTGACATTGAAGCATAAATACAAAATATCGATCGGAGTGTCAAACAGGGATATTTATAAAAATTTGCGCATTTTTGTCAAAGCTGTGATTACGTTTAATCTTTATTAGATCAAGCAACATTTTCATTCCGTCCTTGACAGCGTAAATCGAGCTATCCGCATCATTATGCCATGTTACCGGCAGTTGTTTTATCCGATAATTGAATTTACTAGCCAAGTACAGCACTTCCACATCAAAGGAGAATTTTTCGATTTTGAGATTTTCAAAAATATTACGCGCGGGCTCCCTTTTAAACATCTTATATCCACATTGTGTGTCTTCAATATCAAAATGGAAAATTGAATCTACGAACAGCGAAAACAGCCTGCCTAGAAACACCCGATAAAAAGGCTGTTTTTTAATAATATTTGAATTTTTCAATCTCCTTGAGCCGATGAGAACATCATAATTATCAATTTCATCCAAAAAACTTTCGGTCTCTTCAATAGCAGTCGACAAGTCTGCATCAAGGAATAAAAGAATATCTCCAGTAGCAGAAAGCACTCCGCTTCTCACCGCATAACCTTTCCCCCTGTTCTTATTGTACGATATGATCTTGATCATATCATTCGGATCACAATACGCTTTAATAATTTGAAGCGTATCATCGGTACTGCCATCATTTACAAGAATTAATTCGGAATATAAATGCTTTCTCTCGAGAAAAACGCATATGGTTTCAATGGTACCTGCGATTCTTTTAGCTTCATTATATGCTGGTATGATAATAGATAATTTCATTTACAAATTTATGTTAGAATACTCATGCTTATAATCAATGATACACCGGATTAGCAAAATACTAGGCACGTTGGTATGTTTAAAGGGTATTCACTGCTTTTAGACGGCAGCATTGGATGCTTAGGGCAAATCAGTTGGCCTGTGATAAGGACTTACCGTTTGTTAGGCCTTTAGAAATCCGAGTAATACCCTGAACCCCTTGAGATATCGTTTAATATCTTCTAATGATCTTATTTTTTTGATCAAGTTAATCAAACTCTGAGGTCGGCAATAGAACAAGAAATTGGCCCTTTTTTCCATCTGTTCAATTTCTCTTTTATCTTTGTACCCGAATGGAATAAAAACGGGTTCCCAAATATTGTATTGTGAATAATCCTTTGATAGTGAGCCCCTTTTTTCGGCTTCTTTGAATAATTTGGTTCCCGGATAAGGTGTCGTAATACAGAACTGTGCGTATTCTGGATTTATCCCTTTCGCAAATTTGATTGTTTTCTCGGCCAGTTCAGGGGTCTCACCGGGAAGGGCGATCATAAAGGAAGCCCTTATCTCTATACCGACATCTTTGCACCACCGACTTGAGTTTCGGATATCGTCAAGTGTGATTCCTTTTTCAAGGTTGTCGAGTAACTGTTGATCACCTGTTTCAAACCCAAAAAAAATATTCCAGCAACCGGCCGCTTTCATTGTTTTAACAGGTCTTTGGTTACGGAATCTGCCCGGGCATAACATGTCCAGGTAATATCGATCTTCTCTCTTATGATCAGATCGCATAACGCATACATCCATTTCTTATTGGCGGTCATCATGTCATCCCAAAACGAGATGTCCTTTGCCCCGTAAACCGCTATTAAATGCTTAATCTCTTCAATCACCTTCATCGGACTTCGGGATCTTATTTTTCGCCCGAATACTGCATTGTTCGAGCAAAAAGTACATTTGTACGGGCAACCGCGAATCACAACCATGTGAACAACAGGTAACCGTTTATACTGATTGGGAAGAGGAATATATTTTTCTATGGGTACCAAATCACGTGCTGGGAAAGGCAAAATGTCTAGGTTGGAAATCAGGTCCCGGGGTTTATTAACAACTATATAGTCGTTTTTTCTAAATACGATGCCATCGATTTTAGATAATAGTTGCTGGTCGTTAATAAATTTTTCATATCGATACCCGTGCTTAATGTAAAGCTCGAATATTTCTTCTATGGTGATTTCGCCCTCACCACAAACTCCGATATCAAAGCATTTGTTTTCTTCAAGTACTTCTACCGGCTCAATGGTCACATGATGCCCACCGATTATTATCAGCGAATCAGAAAATTCTTCCTTAATAGCTTGCGCACATTCACATGCCCGGTGGAAAATGGGGTGATGGAAGAAATACCAAGGATTTTCGGGTCGTTTTTTCGAATATAGTTGAGGATATCAGTGTTATTCCAATTGCTTACGAGGGCATCGATAACATCGACACGATACCCCTTTTCCCGCAGGTATGAAGCAATACTCATTATTCCGATAGGTGGGAGATGACCTCCGATATCTCCGACTTTGCGGTTTCCATACCTTTCTTGAACCGATAACGCCGGATAAATAAATAACATATCAAAATCTGAAGTCTGTTTAATTCCTTTCATGGGGATTCCCATCACTCTCGCACAATCAGAATATCCGCCGATGGTATATATTGAATTCTAGGTTTCAATTATAGGCTGCTTTTTTTTCTTCAAATAGATATAACGGCATGTGCCTGCAATAACGAGCATCGTTACCAACGATATGAATATATTTTGAAAAAAATGCGGAGGCAGGTATTTCAATTCATATTCATGGTTACCCGGATAGATTTTGATACCCATGAAATAGGCATTCACGCGATGTAACGGCTTGGTTTTTCCGTCTACTTTCAACCTCCATCCCTTGTCGTGACTATTGTTGAGTATTAACATGGTTTCTTTTGTCGATCCTACTTTAATATGAAAGAAACCCGGTTCGTTTGAAATGAGTTCATATTGTGGAGTGTTAATTCCACCCGCATTGTTATTAAAAACAATCGGCTTTTCAGCGATAAAATTCCGCTTGAACCACGTTAACGGCGTCTTTTTAATAAATTCGATGGCTTCATCCACAGTCGGAATCATTTTATGCCTGTCCAAAAATCGAATCCGTTCCAAAACCTCTGGATTCTCTCGGATATATATACCCGCTTTTGCATACACCAGGTCTGGCGTATTACCATTCCTGTTGTTTTCTTGAGTAACAAAGTATTTAACGGAACTGAGTGAATAAAATTTATCCTGACGCGGAATCTTCTCCAATAAATTTCGACATTTACTTGCACCCAGAAGATTCATCGATACCGTACCAATGGCCCGAGTGGGAAAAGTATTGAAGAAATTTAACGATTCTAAGGAATTTAAAGCATGAAGCGTCGGTCGGATCGAAGGATCGAACGATTCACCAAAGAGCACCCTGTAATCCAATGGTTCATCATTAGCTTTTTCTTGCAAAACTTGCACATAGTCGCTTGTTTTACTTTCGAAAAAGCCTCTCTCGAATGCTCCCAAATCTCCGTCACTCGGATCATGAATGTTAAACAGGCTAAAAAACATGCATATGTAAAGGACAAGAAAACCAGACAAACCGGCTCGAAAGATATGGGTTGAAAGCCGTTTTCGCATAGATGGCATTAGACACAGGGATAAAAACGCCAGAAAGAGGGCAAAGAAATGATGCCAATGATTTAACCCTGGGAATCCATTCATTACATATTTTTTGACACCGATTCCCAAACCCAAAAGAACGACGAATGCCGCACCCATGTAAATTACCCAGTTATATTTATCTCCTTTTTCTGAACAGTATTCGGTAATTCCGCGTATGGCAATTATCGTCACTCCGAAGTATAAAAATACGATGCTTCGATAGACTGTGAAATGGGCACCATGTCCCGGAAGTTGCCTAACCAGTTCCCAAATTCCGACCGGATAGGCTGTGATAAGATGAAGAATAATCAAAGCGGCCGCACAGTATTTTATGGCGTGCTTGGAGGAAAATCCTATTCCGATAAACGGCAAAAGGATTATTGGAATATAAAAATAACTTCCATATCTTGAAAAATTCGGTATCAAAATAGACAGGAGATCTTTTCCGGACAAATAATTGGTCGGTGTCAACTGGCTTCTTGAGCTTTGAAGAATCGTATCCCAATAACTAAAGGTAAACGGGGCTAACATAAAGAAAGCCACGATGACACTGCCGAGATAAATAATATACAGTTTCGATGCGTTGTATAGAGCGGAACTGTCAACGCGCTGTTTCCCTGATACTGCGATGATATAGAATAATACGATGATAGCTGTAAATTCAACACTATCGACCCTTCCAGTAGATAATTGGAAGGTATTGGCAATGGTCATCATGATCCATGATGACAAAGGATATACATTATCGTGAATTCGTTTAATAAATAACAGATTGAGGGGAATTACGATCAGTGATCCATGGAAGTATATCTCATGAAGGTGCCAGAGAAAAAAACCATTAAATCCCCAAATTGTCGCGCCAACCCAAGATATACTCTCTGCAATCCCTTCATTCCGTAAAAAAATGTACATGAAATATATTCCGACAAAAAGATACAGAAAACCGGCAATCACGATATAATCTCTCTCGGAGAGAAAATACAATAATGGAATCGTTACTAGATCAAGCGGTTCGCCAAAGAGGAGCCGGCTTCCCAAAGCATCATATTGATCCCAGAACGGCATGCTGCCGGATGATATCTGCTGTTTTATAATGTGGCTATGGATATAACTGTTTCTCAACGTGTCGCGGTTAAACGCATAATGAAAATCAAAGGCCTGATATAACACGATAAACAGCAGCAATCCCAGACCACAAATCCAAATCGGTTTATGGGTCGAAGTGATTCTCGGGGAAGTAGGTTTCAGTCGATCAAACATCTGTCTTCCCGAGCAGATCGTGTGATACCCATTTGCTGAGATAGGTATAAAGATCAAAATAATTCATTTTCAATTCGTTGCTTATCTCCAATACAGATTTTCCAACCCCGATGTTTTGCATGACATGCCAGAGTTTTTTGTTCATCTCCTTAAATTTTCGATTGTCGACGTATAGTCCATACCGGCTCATATACAAAGGGCCGACAAATTTCTTTTGGGGTATGTAATCGGTCTCCAAGACGTCCAGGATATGCAGAATGGTGTGATAAGATTCTTCCAGTTGATCGGGAAATATGATGGACATATTGTCAAGGCTTGTGTGATATTCCGGATAGGGAAATCGCTGAAGGGATATCATGGGAACGTTGAAATCCGGATCAGCGAGTACGAGGTCGTCATTGCACGCAAGCTCTAGAAACCCTCCTTCTCTGAATTCTGAGCTCATGTTATGGTGGAAGACATTTCTGGAAACCGCATCGATGTATGCGTATCCGTGATAGCTGTGTTTCAGGGATAGCGGTTCCTTAGATCCCACCATTTCCATGAAAATGCCATGCTTCAATTTCGGCAACAGCGTCTGCCGTTTCCAAAGGTACCCGATTGAACCGAAAATTTCCGGAACAATAAGAAACAGGTATGAAAACTTAAGGGTTTTGCACTTTAAAAGTTCCTTCATTAAATAGACACCAGTTGCGACGCCAGAGAGCCCGTCGTTGGCTTGGCAGGGGTGGCATAGGTGGCCCATGATAATGACGTATTGGTCTGTCTCCCCGGGGATACAACCTCACCTACTTTCATGCTGCCGGGTTTAAATTCTGAATCGATTTTCACATAATATTGACCTGGATTTAATCTTTTAACCTGATTGTAGGGAAGCGATAGACACCAATCCTTTTAAGATAATGATAGGGGTAAATGTGTTCATACACGAGTGCCTCGGGATGTGTTTTCGCGCCATTTTCACCATTTCCTTCGTCCACTCCAAATCCACCGGTTTTTTCAACCGCTTTAGAGTCTTCTTAACAGCGGATTCCACTGAAATGCAGATGTTGATGCAGCCGGAATCTTGCATGGCTATCATCATCTCCTCATCAGTGGTGAAGCAAGAGGTGTTGACAATGCCCCAAGAGATGGCGCGTTCTTTAAGTCCAGCAGCCAACCGCATGAATCTTTCCTTGTTTACTGTCACGTTGTCGTCGACGAAATGGATATCTTCGATGCCGAACTTCTTGACGAGCCAGTCTGTCTCTGCCAGGATGTTTTCCACTGAACGCATGCGGATTTTTCGGCCCCAAGACTTGTAATTGCTGCAGAACGTGCATAAATAAAGGCAGCCCCTTGAGGTAATCACTTGCATCGACCGTATGCCATGGTATTGGGTGCGGGTAAAAAGGGAAATATATTTTTAGATGTCCACCAGATCGTAAGCCGGGAAGGGCAACGAATCCAAATCTTCGATGAACCGCTTCTGAGGCCGAGTAACGATTTCATTGCCATCGCGAAAGCAGATTCCGTCAATAGCGTAGAGGATGGATCTGTTCCCGGTTTCCAGGTATTTGATGAGTTTCAGAAACGTTAGTTCGCCTTCTCCAATTACAACGAAATCAATATTTTCATCCTTCAGCACGTCGGCCGGGATGAGCGATGGGTAACCGCCGCCGACGATAACCGGTTTGTCCGGATCGATTTCCTTGATTACCTTTGCGACGTAATGTGCCCATGAAATAGGTGTAAATGAATTGTGTCGAAACTCGAAAAGTTGATGTCTTGGGTGATGCTTCTCTTGAAAACCTCTGAATCCCCAGTCTGCATGTATGCATCGTAGTGCTCAAGATGCGGGTCGAAAATCCTTACTTTGAAATCCTTTTCACGCAATATGCCTGCAAGATAGCACACACCAAGGGGGATGGATACTTCCGTAGCGATCCGGGGATTCAGGCTCTCGGTAACAGAGTCAAAATTAACTGTGGGTGTCTTGATGAGAAAGATCTCTTTCATTGCATGCCCTTTCGGGGATGCAGGTTTTCATGCGCCTGGTACGGATAGCCACGCATGGTGTCAGCGAATCGATCGAACCAATTCAAAAGCCTCGGCGTATTCCAATCCGGCAACGGCCCCCCATCTCCTGGCCTGGCTCCTCAGCGCTTCGGCTGAACGAGGGTGTGGAAAGCACCGCTCTTCGCTCTCGTATAATGCCATGGCGGTAATCTTGCCCACTACATTCCGGGAGATGTCGACAAATACATTGGGCCGAAACACCGGAGTAAATTGCTGAAATGCCCATTCTGTTGAGGAGGCCACCTCAAACAGGAAAATATCCCTAACCGTAGGGCTCACGGTGGGTCTGACGGCAGTCAAAACCGCCCTATGCACGATCGCATGATCAATGTTCAAGTCACCGCCGTGGTGGGTGTAGATAATGTTCGGCTGAAATCGCTCCACTACCTCTTCAACAATTTTGATGACGTCCAGCAAGGGAACGGAATCAAATCGATTGTCTGGTAAACTGTAAAAAATTAGATCTTTAATTCCCAGACACTTTGCAACCTTTTTGCAGTTGGCCCGGAGGGCATGGGTTAATGACTTATCGGCAAGTTCACGTTGCCGGTATCGAGAAGTAATTCCTTCTCCTAAAATCGTGATATAAACCTCTTCACCTTCCTTGGAATGCCGAAGGATAGTTCCCCCGCATCCGAGCACTTCGTCATCCGGATGCGCTGCAATTACTAGTACGCGCATTAAAAGTTATTCTTTGTAATGACTGTCATGGTCACTTGTTTCACGGTATTGGATGGTTCCATCCGGAATGATCCCGATTTTAATCTTACGATCTCCAAAGTGGTCTTGGATTTGCCTGATCACCCGAGACCAATCACTTTCCCAGATAATAATCTCCTGGTTTTCAAAAGGATCGAACGTTGTGGTATCTTTGTATTGAGAAAACACGATGACCTTAATCCCGTCTGGAATCCTCACTCTGGTTTCGGACTGCCTTCCTCCTGTGAATTTACCGAATCTGCGCATCAGGTAGTGGGGCATCTGTCCTGATGGTGAATTCACAATTAGTATGCATATACCGCTTTCTTGTCGAACACTTTCAAAGCCAATTAGAAGTGCGATATCACCTTCATTTGCTTTGAGATGGGCATTGGATATCACCACATCGAAGTCATCAACAGCATCTGTTTTATAGACTGATTCCGCTTTGAAAATCCCTTTTTGGTAAGTGCGAGTCGCATCACCGGCGAACAAATCGATGATTTCGCCTTTTGTGTTAACCAGTACATCGATTTTATAATCGACGCCAATCAGTTTCAGGGCGTCTTCAATTTCTCCTATCATCGGATTGTCGTGATCGATCTTTCCCTTCTCGCTGGGGGTGAGAAATGAATGAAACCTGTCGATTGTATCTATGTGAGCCATACCGGGAAGAAAGAGTTTCCCGCCTCCTGAATAGCCGGTATACGAGTGGGGCAACATGGAACCGACTCCGATTTTAAGATCACATTTCATGAGCTCAGCATTGATTTTGAGGGGTATACCGCTTCTAGTAGCACCGATCTCGATGCAGTTTTCATAGCAGTTGTGGTTGTATACGCCATATTGTTCCACCACGTGAGCTCCCAATTTTTTCCGAAAATCTTCAGCAGTGTGCGCGCCGTGGCAGCCGAGTGCTATTAAAAACCGGATGCTTTCCTTGGGTATATATAATTCCGATAGTGTTTGTAGCAAAAAAGGAACAATAAGAGATGCTTCCGTCGGTCTGGATAAATCATCAACGACAATGGCAACTTCCTTTTTGTCTTTTGCCAGCTCCGGAAGGGATAAGGAACCGATCGGACTGAATACCTTGTGCTTCAATCTTTCCATTCCGAGAATCGGACTTACGTCGCCATTCATTTCGCAAACGCATACTTCCCAGTCCTCCGGAAACGTCAAGGTCAGCGGTTCCCGGTCGTACCAGAAGTATTGCGGTAGTGACACGGTTTTTTGACGATTAACCATCACGACTGGATATTTATCCTGATCACTCATGGGTGTCCATCTCCGCGAACAGATGGGACCAGTATCTCCGAAAACACAGTTTCTTCGGGTAGTCGTGATAGTAGGGAATATCTGCCCTCATTTTGCCGGTCATGGCATAGGTAATCATTTCTCTGAAGAAATTGAGGCCCAGCCCCTCGGTAATTGGCAGCGTCGCATCCATCCGCGTGTTGACCTCGACTAGTCCCAATTCGTCGTCCCGTGTCCTTCCCACCTCCACCTGGACGAAGTAATCAAAATCAAGGGCGTCGATAATCCGTCTTGCATAGGATCGGACATCCGGGTCGAATACAATCCGGGCGTTCTGGGTGGGGGGATTGACTTTGGGAATTGGACCGTTGTTGCGGATGACCATGGTGTGAATCCGGCTTCGACTCACCAGGACGTCGGCGCTGTATTTGTCCCCCGGAAACATCTCCATCAAAAAATAGTTCGAGAGAGCTTGTTCTCGGGAACTAAAGAGGTCTTTCAGCACCTCCAGGGAAAGCGTGTAAGATCTGCTTGCCGTAAAATCTTCATAGAGATCGTAGTTGGATGACACCACGTGAAATCCGCGGCTCCCGTGACCAGAACGGGGCTTGATGACAAAATCAAAATTCGGATACCCGAGTGCATGTGCAAAGTTTTCCAGATCCGCCAGCGTCGTGGGCAGATAGACCGCTCCGCTCTGAACACCTTTTTCTCTAATATGGGCCATCAGCTGGAACTTGTCGAAGCAAAGGCTAACGGTTTCAAACGCGGAACAGGCGATCTTACATCCCAGGGCCTCGAATCTATCCCGGTGTTCCGACAGGGCCAGACACTCCTCATCGCTGCCCGGAAACAGGAGTTGAACGCCCTCCGTCATTACAATATACAAAATCCTATCAATATATTCATCATGACCACCAAGCGGGACTGAATAACATTGATGACAGAAATGCCTTCCCAAAATCTCTGCCTCGGGAGATGCATCACAGCCGACGATTTTAACCTGATAATCCGGGTGCTCCGTTATCAATTGAATGATACCTGGAGCCACCTGAGAATTCACGCAAGTCATCATCACGGTGACAATTGGTTTTTTCATGATCCTTCATCCATTTCCGGATTCATATCAGATCCCACGTTATAGGGGCATCTTTTGGTATATCTGCTCGCGCACACCTCCCACAAACGATACCCAAGTACTTTGGTTCGATCCCTTTAACCGGTGTGCGTTTCGGCGTTAACATCCCGAGTTCTATGCGTTGCCCCCCTTTGATCGGCACCGCAGCCACCAGACTACGCTGAAATTCCTCTCGGAGGAATAATTCTTCAGGTGCCAGTTGTTTTCTGGTTGAACCGAGGGCTGATTCAACTTCCCGGATGGCCTGGACCAGTGTTTTCAAATCGCCCGGGGTTGCGGAAAAATAATGATCCGGACCGTCCATCTGTTTATCTATCGTAAAATGCTTTTCAATGATACGTGCTCCGCATGCCACTGCAGCAACCGCACAGTGATATCCCACGGTATGATCTGAAAACCCTATGGTATAATCCGGAAATGCAGATTGTAACATTTGAATCGCCTTTAGATTCAGATGTTCAGGGGGAGTCGGGTACAGAGAGGTACAGTGGAGCAGTCCGAGTTTAGGTTGTCCCTGTTTTTCCAAATAACGAACCGCTTCGTCCACCTCGCTCAAGAATGCCATCCCTGTTGACATGATCACCGGTTTATTTAATCGGCCAATTTTCTCCAGTAATGGGAAATTGGTGATACTCGTTGAAGATATTTTGATGGCCGGCAATTCGAACTGTTCAACGTATTGAATATCATATGGGTTTACGATGGTAGAAAACACATCCATATTTTTCTGCTTGATGCCGTGTATAATATCTTCCCATTCTTCAAAGTCCAGCTCATGTTTCTTGAATATCGGGTAGGATGCACATTCTTTTACATAGCTGGCATCTGCAGTGATAATTTGAACTTTTACTGCGTCGACGCCACAATCATGGGCAGCCTCTACCATCTGCTGTGCGATTTCAACCTGTCCATTATGGTTTATACCCATCTCTGCTATAATATAGGTTGGATGATCACTCGAAATGGGTCTATCATTGATAGCAAGCATAACAGGTGGCGCCCGATGGGATCAAATAAGTCAAATTTAAAAAATGAATCATGTTGCTTTAATATGATGCGGTGACCACTCTGAAATGGCTTCAAAGCCGTCTCCGAAATCGACCAGTTCATGCAAATAGCGTCTGAAACGAATCTCTTTGTAGTTTTGGACACGTTCCAGGTTTTTTAGCTTTAATGCCAATTTAAGAGACCATTCCAAATCTTTGCATCCGCAAATTGCTCGGGCGGCCACAAGACTGGAAAATCTTGGGTTGATTTCAAGGAGTTGGACCCCGTCCGAGCTTTTCCAAACGAAAACGGCGTAATCGCTTTCGTGATGGTTTGATATGTCTGGCATCATATGCCGGTAATCCCAAACAGGGCATCACCAGCGTCTCTCCTTCCATAAGGGAAGCGAATCGATGTGGATCCAGCAGGTGTGTCTCAACCCGCTTTTCCCGTTTTCCGCTTCCCCGCCGCATGGGTGTTCAATCGATATCCATAAATAAAACAGGTGCGGTCTTTCATCATGGTCTTTTCTTTTTCCCGAAATCCGGCCTTGATAAAACAGTGCCTGGAAGCATCGTTTTCTTGAAACACCACGCTGCGAAATGAGCTGATTTCAAGTTGTTTTCCTGCTGCATTGCGGGTTTCGATCAGCATTGCAGTACCATACCCCCGCCTCCGAAATGCCGGATGTACTGAAATATTGATATCAGCTGTATCCGGATAGATTTTATCATAACGAATCTGGGCCAGTACCGCCCCCTCATATTCGAGAACATACATGGCAGTGGTTTGAGAATCGTTCATCTTCTTATCTAACCATTGAGCATGTTCCTCAAAGGATAGGGGATTCGATCGGAAAGCGTTTTGCCGGGTCTCCGGATCGTTTGCAAGTCGAAACAACAGATTCGAATCTTCAGGCCCAACACTTCGGATGCGGAAATTTGTCGCTTGATACCCGGCGGAAAAAAATCTCATGATACGAC
>Ga0187833_10005351_pt1 | contig 12152 bp, 10 predicted proteins | sample ETNtaG_37_FD_167968 | JGI IMG/M metagenome (GOLD analysis project Ga0187833, IMG submission 167968) | Marine microbial and viral communities from oxygen minimum zone, Eastern Pacific Ocean - ETNP2014_SV_400_PacBio MetaG (Illumina Assembly) | ecosystem: Environmental > Aquatic > Marine > Hypoxic... | reverse complement strand
TATTTCGTTAAATCCATATTCTTGTATAAATATGATACTTCTTCTTCATACCCATTAAACATCAAGGTAGGCCTTCGAAAAAATTCACCGATGCGTCTTTCTGTGGCTTGCGTCCATCGCGGATGATTAACATTTGGATTAATGTTAGAATAAAAACTGTATTCCCGTGGATTATCCAATGGCCATGTGGTTTGAGGTTCACTATCAACAAAACGGATTGCTACAATAGACTTAATTGATTTAAATCCATATTTCCATGGTACAACAAGTCTTAGAGGGGCGCCATTTTGGTTTAACAAATCATGACCGTATAGTCCTGTTGAGAGAATGGTAAGTGGGTGCATTGCTTCATCCATTCGAAGACCTTCAACATACGGCCATTGCAAAATATTACGACGTTGGCCAGGCATTTCTTCAGGACGATAAACTGTTTCAAATTGAACATATTTTGCATTCGATAACGGTTGAACTTTATTTATTAATTGCTGTAAAGAAAACCCCTGCCAAGGAATAACCATTGACCACGCTTCAACGCAGCGTAGTCTGTAAATACGATCTTCAATCGTAATTTCTTTAAGTAAATCCTCTAAATCAATTACTCCTGGCTTCTGCACTAACCCTTCAATACTTATGCTCCAGGGACGTGACTTAAAATGTTCAGAGTTAGAAGATGGATCGGATTTTTCTACTCCAAATTCATAAAAATTATTATATTTTGTGATTTCTTCATAAATATTAAGAGAATCGTTTTGATTTAATTGATCGCTGTATTTATTATCTTGTTTTTCATGGGTCGCATTTAAATTTGAAGATAAGATAGTGACAATTGATGTTGCAATGGAAGATTGAATGAATTGGCGTCTGGTTAAATATTTTTTAAAAGGGGTAATTTCTGATCCAAAAATTTTCATAAAATGCTTGATAATAATGTCATATATATTTGTAGTTTTGGTATATTATTGTTTGTTTAAAATATGTAAAAGAGTGTTAGAATAATTGTAAAATATGTTATCAAATAAATTTCTCATACTGTCAATTCTGAGCATTTTATTAATAAGTTCAAGTGTTGCTCAAGCAGAAAAGATGCATGGTCTAGCAATGCATGGCGTTCCAAAATATGACAAAAATTTTACTCATTTATCCTATGTAAATCCTGACGCACCAAAGGGTGGAGCTTTACGTTTTGGTTCTTATGGATCATTTGATAATCTTAACCGTGTTGCTTTTAAAGGTTCTAAAGCTTCTGGTCTAGGATACATCAATGATACCCTGATGAGGCGTGTTTGGGATGAAGCATTTACGCTCTACGGTCTAATAGCAGAGTACGCAGATATGCCTGAAGATCGTTCTTCAATTACTTTTTTTATTAATTCTAATGCACACTTTCACGATGGTAGCCCTATTACACGTGATGATGTTTTATTTAGTCTTCATACCTTTCAAACTAAAGGCACCCCCAATCAAAAAAAAACTTATGGCAAAGTAGTTGAAACCCAGATGATTGGAGATAATGGCATTAAGATGATTTTTGTTGATAATGAAGATAAAGAATTACCCTTAATTGTTGCCGGTTTTTTACCTATTATTCCAAAAAAATATTATGAAACAATTGATGTAACAAAAACTTTTCTTGATATTCCTTTAGGAAGTGGCCCTTATACTATTGCAGAAGTAGATCCGGGACGAAAAATTATTTATAAAAGGGTTGGAGATTACTGGGCTAAAGATCTACCTGTTAATAAAGGATTATATAATTTTGATTATTTAAAATATGATTATTACAAAGATTCTAATGTTCTATTAGAGGCATTTAAAGTCGGTGATTATGATTATCGCCGTGAATTCAATGCGCAACGTTGGCAAACAAATTATGATTTTCCTGCAGTAGATAGAGGGGATGTAATCTTACATGAAATGAAAAATGATCGTCCAACAGGCATGAACGCTTTAGCTATGAATTCCCGAAGAGAAATTTTTAGTAATCCTCGTGTGAGAGAAGCGCTGAGTTATGCCTATGACCATGAGTGGATCAATAAGGTTCTTTATGACAATGCTTATACGCGAACAGATAGTTATTTTGACAATTCACCTCTTGCTTCATCTGGATTGCCGTCAAAGGAAGAATTAGAATTACTTAATCCTTGGAAAGATAAACTACCAGAAGAAATATTTACTAAAACCTATAAACCACCGATTTCTGATGGATCTGGTATGCCAAGAGATAATCTGCGTATTGCTAAAAAAATGTTAGAGGAAGAGGGGTGGAAAATTGAAGATGGAAAGCTGATGAAGGAAGGAAAGGAGTTTGTTTTTGAATTTTTAATTGTCAGTCCTTCCGTAGAGCGCCTTGCCCTCGCTTTCCAAAAGACTTTAGAAACTCTTGGAATAACAATGAATGTTCGCACAGTAGATTCATCTCAATATCAGGCACGAATGCTTGATTATGATTTTGATATGATAAAAAATTCATGGCGGGTGAGTTTAAGTCCGGGAAATGAACAACAGTTTTATTGGGGATCTGATGTTGGAAAAAAAGAAGGAAGCAAAAATTATGCAGGAGTTGATAGTCCTGTTGTTGATCTTCTGATTGAAAAACTTATCGGCGCTAAAACGCGAGATGAATTAACAACAACAATCCATGCTTTGGACCGCGTTTTATTATGGGGACATTATGTTATCCCTTTATATCACAGCGCGATTGACCGCATAGCTTATTGGAATTTTTTAGAATATCCTGACAACATTCCTCTTTATGGCATCGTCATTGAATCATGGTGGGCTAACTTAGAAAAACAACAACAATTAAAAAAGCAATAATTTTGCATGAGCCACACACAGGCTAATCTTCTTTTATTATTAGCATCGTTAATTTGGGGAACAGCTTTTGTAGCCCAAGCAATGGGAATGGGGCATATTGGTCCGTTTACGTTTAGTTTCGCTCGGACATCTTTGGGTTTTTTGGTGGTATTGCCTTTTGCGTTAATCTTTGAAAAAAAAAACATAAATGAAATCATTTTTCAAAAAAACTTACTTGTCATAGCACTGTCTACGGGTTTTATTTTTTTTATAGGAATGAATCTGCAACAATATGCCTTATTAAAATCACAGGTGGCTAATGCTTCTTTTTTAACCACCCTTTATGTCCCAATCGTAGCAATCATCTCAAGATTTATATTTAAGACTTATTTGTATTGGATCATATGGATCGCAGTTCTTTTGTGTGTTTTTGGATCTTATTTATTAACTTTTAATCAAACCCTTGAAATACAAAAATCAGACGGATTATTGTTTCTATCAGGCGTTTCTTTTGCTTTTCACATCATTCTTATTGATATTTTCATGAAGCGTTTTAACAGTCCTTTTAGTTTTGCTTGCATTCAATACATGGTTGTTCTGATTTTATCATTATTTGTAGCAGTAAGTTTTGAAAATATTTCTTTTGCAAATTTGCGACTAGAATGGTTTGAAATTATATATTGTGGAATAATGTCAACGGGCGTTGCTTACACTATTCAAATAGTAGCTCAGGGAAAAGCAAATCCAGCACCAGCAGCAATTATTTTATCCATGGAATCAGTGTTTGCTGCTATTGCGGGATGGATTATCATGAATCAATATCTTGATAATTATAAGCTGGTTGGATGCTTGTGTATTCTGCTGGGAGTAATTTTAGTTCAGTTAATTCCATTATATGTTAATAGACAAAAAAATTTATAGTGAAAAACAGCTATACTACATTTGCATCATAAAATAATGAATTCACGTCTTGATGTCATTGGAATTGGAAACGCAATGGTTGATGCGATTATTCTCTCTGATCAGGAGGAAATTAAAAAAAATAACTTAAATCGCAATTCTATGAATCTTATTGATGAGAAATTAAAAAACAAACTTCATTCCAGCTACGCCATTAAGGAAATGGTGGGAGGGGGTTCGCTTGGCAACTCCATGTTTGGAATCACGTCATTCGGGGGCAATGGAAGCTTTATTGGGAAGATTAAAGAAGATGAAGTGGGTGTTTTTCTTCAAAAAGATATGGTTCGAGAAGGTTTAAAATTTCCTCTAGGATTCACTTCACCCGACATATCGACAGGATGCTGCACAATTTTTGTAGAACAAGACGGCACCAGAACAATGTGCACTTTTCTAGGAGCCGGAACGCTTATCGGTCCAGAAGACATTAAGGAGGAAGATGTAAAAAATCATCAAATTGCTTATTTAGAGGGATATTTATGGGATAACAACAAAGCCAAACAGGCAATGAGAAAAATGATAAATATTTGTAAGACAGACAAGCAAAAAGTTGCATTTACCCTGTCTGATCCATTCTGCGTTGATCGTCACCGTGATTCTTTTAAGCGGCTTATCAATGATGATATCGACATTCTTTTTGGTAACCAGGATGAAATTTGTTCAATGATTGAAACAAAAAATTTAGATGATGGAATTGCCTATGCTAAATCACTTAACATTATAACAGTGGTAACTCTTGGTGAAAAAGGATCCATCATTGTTGACAAAGATTGTGTAATAGAAATTAAAGCAAATCCAGTTGATAAAGTAATAGACACAACAGGGGCTGGTGATTTGTATGCTTCAGGTTTTCTTTACGGCCTGTCTCGTCAAAAAGATTTGACTGAGTGCGGAAGATTGGCTTCTATTGCGGCTTCCGAAATAATTTCACACTTTGGAGCGCGTCCTCAAGTGCAATTATCTTTATTGATTTAAAATCTTATTTAATAATCCCTCTTTTGTCGCCTGATTGCAAAAAGCAGATTGAATTGCATTTTTTGTTAATGATATTAATTCATCATTGGACAAACCCAGGTCAGCCATAACCTCATATTCTCCGGCAACAGACGCGTTAAAAAAAGGAGGGTCATCGGAATTAACTGTGATTTTGACATTTTGATCAAATAATTTCTTTACAGGATGATCTTCATAATTTTCATAAATTTTTGTGGCAATGTTGCTTGTGGGACAGGTTTCTAAAACTATGTCTAAGTCTTTTATTAATTCAACAAGCGAGGGATCCTCAATGGAGCGGACACCGTGGCCTAGACGTGTTGGATGCAATAAGGATATAGCATCACGGATTTTTTCAGGACCATCCCACTCTCCCGCATGAACGGTAATTGGAAATTCAGCTTCCTTCAGCATGTCGAATGTCTTAGTAAAAAGCTTGGGTGGAAAATGTAATTCATCACCTGCGAGTCCAAAACCGACTAAGTCAGGGTGTGGATTCTCTAAAACTTCTTTTGCGGTCGCATATACTGATTCAGGGCCCAAATGGCGAATGCCATTCATAATGTATTTTGATACAATGCCGTAATCTTTTTCCGCTTGTTTTGCGCCCTCTGCCACTCCCTCTAAAAAAGAATGGTATATCATGCCTTTTTGTTTCGCGTGTGTCGATGAAACCATCGCTTCCACATACAGAACATTTGATAACGCGCATTCTTTCAGATAGGCGTAAGTTAATTCCCTATAATCTTCCGGTGTATGAATGACCGATGTAATGATGTCATATTTCTTGATAAAATCATAAAAATCATCCCAAGAATATGCATATTCGCCTCTAAATAAATCCTCTGTAATTTTTACGTTATTACGATCTGCAAATTTACGGCACAATTCTGGAGAAATCGTTGCCTCCAAATGAACATGGATTTCTGCTTTAGGAATTTGTTTTATTGAGTTCATGCATTTTTTTTTATATTGTATTCTAAATGGCACATTTTTCTAATTTATCCAGAAGAAAGTTTGTGTGGGGAATGACGTGCACTTGTGGCGCGTTGCTTTTGCCTTCTTGTGCTGATGTGGCAATGTCGGATCGCAAACAATTTAATATTCTAAGTGATGATTTTTTATATTCAAAAACTTTTCCCGCCTATGAAAATTTTAAGTCACAAACTAAATTAATAACTGGCACATCAGAATATGATAACATTGTAAAAATTGGATACGATATTCGTGATGCCATAAATATTTATTACGCAAATCAAGGAGTTGAAGATCCAACTGAAAATTTTCAGTGGGAATTTGCTTTAGTCGATGACGACCAGACTAAAAATGCATGGTGTATGCCAGGAGGAAAAATTGCTTTTTATTCAGGGATATTGCCTATAGCAAAAAATGATGATGGCATTGCCGCAATCATGGGCCATGAAATAGCTCATGCTGTTGCAAGACATTCTGCTGAGCGCGCAAGTCGTTCCATACTTATGGATGCTGGCACTTATGCGCTTCAACGTTTTGTCTTGGGAGCGAGTCTTACCGGCTATTCAAGAGATTTATATAATCAGCTAAGACAACTGGGATTGGAACTGCCTTTTAGTCGTAGTCAGGAATCTGAAGCTGATTATTTGGGCTTAATCTTTATGAGTCTGGCTGGTTATGACACAGAGGAATCTTACAAGGTGTGGGAGCGTATGAAGGAGGACATGGGTGGCAAAGGTCCTGCAGAATTTTGGAGTACCCACCCCTCACCTGACAATAGAATTAATAAGCTAAAAGGATGGGTGCCGGAAGTAAATACAAAATACCCCCCGATAAAAACTTGACATTAAATTTAAAACGATTCTAAAATTCTTTTTTTAAAAAAATCAATTCAGATATATTAAATCATAATGAAAATTATTTGATGTTCTTTGATCTTATTTTCAATATAATTGAGTTACATAAATGCTAGCGGTTAAAATAAAAAATCTGGACTATTCAATAAATAATTATCCTGTGTTGAAAGATGTTACTCTTGATCTTGAAAAAGACAACATTGCTTGTGTTCTAGGTCCTTCTGGATGCGGAAAAACAACATTATTAAAATTAATCGCCGGATTGGAAAACATTCAAAAAGGTGAGATATTTATTAATGAAAGATTAGTAAGTTCTTCTTCAAAACACGTTAAAACGGAAAAAAGAAACATTGGTTTTTTATTTCAAGAATTTGCTTTATTCCCACACTTAAACGTTCAGGAAAATTTAAAATTTGCCATAAAAAACAAAGCAAAAGCAAAAGAAGATATTAATGAAATCATTGAACTAATTAAATTACCTCACACGTTAAAGAAATTTCCTCATGAATTAAGCGGCGGTGAACAACAGCGTGTCGCGCTTGCAAGAGCCATCGTCTCAAGACCTGATCTATTATTGCTGGATGAGCCTTTTTCCAATCTGGATTTAAGTTTAAAGGAAGAGATAAGGGATGACACTTTGCATTTGCTAGAAAAATTTACCACTTCAGTCATAGTCGTCACCCACGATCCGTTCGAAGCCATGTTCATTTCAAACAAGATATACATTATGGAAAAAAACGGCACGATCATTCAATCTGGTTCTCCAAATGAATTATATAAAAATCCAGTCTCTCCCTACGTCGTTGAATTTTTTGGAGAAACGAACAGGTTTTCCGGCGTGGTAAAAAATTCTCAAATCAAGACCGCTCTTGGAAACATCCCCGTAAGAAACATTCCTGAATCAGAGAAAGTCATTGTTCACGTTCGCCCTCAAGGCATACATTTAATTAAAGAAAAAACTCCGGTAAATGGCATTAAGGGAACTGTGATGGCCTCAAAACTGATGGGTTCATATAGTTTTGTCCACCTGTCTGTTTTGAATGAAAACAACGATATCGTTCATATACACAGTCATATGCATCCTAATTTTCAGCCAAAACCATCCTCAGCGGTGGGGATAGAAATAGATTCAGATCAGATATATGTTTTTCCAGACAAATAATTATTAATTATGAACCCCTGAGGTAAGCAAATCAGATTCAATTATACTTTCTTTCTTCTTAGAGATCTTTTTTATCGCTGAATTTAATAGAATGATCGGTCCCACGCCCGTTAATACAATTATGATGGCGGCCAAAGAAGATTCCTCGAGCATTTCATCAGAGGCATATTGATATACATATGTCGCAAGGGTCTCAAAGTTAAAAGGGCGCAAAAGTAATGTCATTGGAAGTTCTTTTAGAATATCGACAAATACCAAAATTCCACCCACCAATATGTTTGTATATATAAGAGGAATGACTATCTTTTTTATAATCTTAAAAAAATTAAATCCCATTGTGCGGCTGGCATCAATTAAACTTGGATGTATTTTAGTGATGCCGGATCGGATTGCTCCATTGCCAACAGCTAGAAAACGAAGAGTATAGGCGAACAACAATATGATCAGCCCCCCAGCAAAATAGCTGATGTAAAAATATATTAAGTCATTTAACCAACCAACAAAAACCACTACTCCAACCGCTAATATTGTTCCCGGAAAAGCATATCCGCATGAAGATAAAAAAGTTAATGCTTTTTGAAAGTTATTAGATTTGTAGGCGCTAACTATGATCATGATAATAGAAACTGACATGACAAGAGTTGACGCGGTAACAGCAAGGAACAGACTGGTCAGCGTTGTTGTAAAAATTGCTATAAAATCTATGACGGCAAATCCTTTTATAATAAAACTTAAAAGTATGCTGACAGGAATAACGAAACCAAATACAAGCGGTAGTGCGCATATGATTATACACGCCAAAGAAGCCAGTCCTCTTGTTGGAAGTGGATTCACAATATTTTGACCACTGCTTCTTTCATGAAAACGTTGGCGTTTCCTTGCCATGGATTCTAATGTTAATAAAACAACTACAAAGATAAATAGAACGCAGGATATTTGAGCGGCACCGGACAGGCTGTTCATCCCCAACCAAACATTAAACACTCCCAAGGTCAAGGTGTCCAAGGCAAAATAATCTACTGTTCCAAAATCTGAAATTGTTTCCATTAAAACTAAAGCCAATCCCGCGACAATGCTTGGACGGGCCAGTGGCATGGCTATATGTAAGAAAACATTTTTCCCGTGTACGGAACTTGCCTGATAATAAGATAAAGGCGTTGCAATAAATGAGGCGCGGGCCATTAAAAATATGTAAGGATATAAAACAGATGCCATGACAAATACAGCTCCTCCCATTGAACGTATGTTAGGAAACCAATAATCTTTTGAATTTTCCCATCCGAACAGATCTCTCAGAATACCCTGGACAGGGCCTGCATATTCAAAAAAATCAGTGTAGGTGTATGCAATGATATATGCGGGAACTGCAGCTGGCAGGAGCAAGGCCCACTCAAAAATCGATTTCAAAGGAAAGTTATATCGTGTCACCGTCCATGCGGTTGATATACCAAAAATCAAACTAAGACTGCCAACACCCAGCATAAGAATAAGGGTATTATTTATGTATCGTGGAAGTACGGTTGAAAAAAGATGAGGCCACAAAGATGTATCGCCAAGCAAAGCTGAATAAAATATGGCCAGCACTGGCAGTATAATTATTAAAGCAATTATACTAACAGTAACTGACCAAATATTCCAATTAGACAAAACTATTAATGTATAGTTTACCAGCCCGCACGATCAATAATTTTTTGCGCAATGGGAGCCAGTTTGGCTAATTTTTCAACTGGCAATTCATCTTCTCTAAATGCCCCCCATGATTTAAGTTCTGCGCTCAAGTTCGTCGCTGGATTCACCGGGTATTCATAATTTTTTGATGAATAGAGATCTTGCGCTTCTGGTTGAGTTAAAAATTCAAGCAGGGCAATGGCGTTTTCTTTGTTTTTGGAATATTTAACTACGCCGCCTCCTGCCACGTTTATATGGTTGCCCCGGTCAGATTGATTGGTAAACACAAGATCAATGGAATCAGCCCAATCTTTCTGCTCAGGGTTTTTTTCATTGAATTTCATTTTGCCGTAATAATAAGTATTCATGAGAGCAATATCACAGACCCCTTCAAAAATAGCCTTGGCTTGCGCTCTGTCATTCCCTTCTGGTTTTCTAGTCAAGTTGGCTACTAATCCCCTTGCCCATTCTTCTGCTTTCGCTTCGCCGTGCGCTGCTATGATTGATGCAAGCAAGGACCTGTTATAATCATGACTTCCCTTACGAGTGCAAATCCTGCCCTTCCATTCTGGATCAGATAAATCCTCAATTTTTTTGATTGCCCCTTGTTCCACCCTATCTTTTGATACAGCAACTATTCTCGCCCTTTTGGAAAAAGCGAACCATCGCTTTTCACTGTCCCTTAAATGAGAGGGAATGTTTTTCTGCAAAACGGAGGATTCAACCGGAGTCAAAACATCTTCTTCAACAAACTGGTTTAACCTGGCTATATCCACCGTTAGCACCACATCGGCGGGCGTATTGACTCCTTCCGACAGCAGTCTTTCCAACAATCCTTTTTTGGCATGAAGAACATTGACTTTAATGCCTGTTAAATTTGTAAATTTTTCAAAAAACGGGTCAATTAAGATTGGTTGCCTGTAAGAATAAACATTCACCTCCCCTGCAGAATATGCGGAAAACGAAATGATGGTATGAATAATGAATATGAAAATAAAAAAGATTCTTTTCATGCTCTTTAGTTCCCTTCCTTTGAAGAATTGTTTATTAAAAAATTAATGTTTGTTAATGACATTAAATCTCTAATTTACAACTAAATTTAACAATATTTAGAATTCATTCTAAATATCAAGTAAAAAAGATAGACATCTATTATGAATAAAAAAACCAATAAATATTATCTAAGCAAATTAACATAAAATTGAACAATTTTAGAATAAGTTTAATTTTAAAACAGTGTTCAATATTAATTAATTTTACCCAATTCTTTTTGTCTTTTGATCACAAACAAGCCACTTAAAGATATAATAATGGCTCCAACAATCATATTCATACTTGGTATCTCATTAAAGAACACATATCCAAGAACAATTCCAAAAACTATTACTGAATAACGAACTGATGAAGTCAGAGATATTGGCGCAGAGAGAATAGTCAGTACAGAGAATAAATAGGCGAGAGTCAAAGCAATGCTCGAAAATGAAATATAAAATATAATATTGTAATCTATGTTGAAGGGAAAAAATATTGATGTTATTCCAAAGGCAATTGTCACAAGTAGAGAGGTAATAAATATAATTTCTAAACTATTAGATGAATCTTTATATCCTTTCGTTACAACATCTCTTAGTGTCAGAAAAATTGCAGTCATGATCGGCAAAATAAAAAAATAACCAAATTTTAAATTACCGGGATTGATGACGATCAAAACACCAATAAACCCTAATATAACTGCGGTCCATCTTCTCATTCCAACTTGTTCTTTTAAGAAAATTGCCCCTGTTGCTGTAATAATTAATGGAGCCGTATTAAGAAGCGAGTAAACATCAGCCATTGGCATTAAAATCAAACTTGATAAAAAACAAAAAGCAGCCATGACTTCAAACGCCCCTCTCATATAGGATCGCTTGTCGTTGAATAATTTTTTTAAATTTATCTTTCCAAAAAAAAAGATTGATATCAATATTAACAAACTAGTAAAAATACCTCGCACAAAAATGATGTTAAACAATGAAAGATCACTTCCTGTTTGTTTCACCGCATATTTAATAAAGGTGTCGCTGATAGAAAAAGATAATGAAGCCAAAAGCATAAAAACAACACCTTTTAAATGATTAGCTTTATAATTATTTTCCATCATATTTCTTAAATCTCATTGTATCGTTAACTTACATTAGATTATCCTACTGCCAACCCACGGGGAATGCTGAAGTTAAAAGCGGAAAAATTATTCCCGCTATTTATTTATAAATTTTGTAATTAATTTTTTATTCAGTTTTCCTACTATAATAAAAAAATGCGGCAGCTAAAATTACACTTATTGCTATATTAATATAATTAGGCTGATTATTTGGAAAATAGTCTTGCATCATTTGATAAAGAGTAAGTACAGCAAAAGCACTATGGATGTATGCAAACAATCGACCATAATTATTGATCGCATCACCTGCAATACTAGCTGTGGTCCAAGATATAATTGCTAAACCAATAACCGCAACTCCCAAAGCTTGGCAAAGCGCAATAGCAGGTCCAGTTGGTTCTACTCCTGCCATATTAAACCACATATTATACATAAAAATAGCTGACAAACCGTTTATTCCAATAACTACTCCATTAATTTTACATAATAATTGTAAATTCATAAATTCTCCTCTAGATAAATAATGATACTTTACCACCAACAACGAGGGATGTTGAGAGGAAAATTCGTAAAGTTGTCGTATGTGAATAAAAAAAATTATGTTCCA
>Ga0187833_10005349_pt1 | contig 12153 bp, 11 predicted proteins | sample ETNtaG_37_FD_167968 | JGI IMG/M metagenome (GOLD analysis project Ga0187833, IMG submission 167968) | Marine microbial and viral communities from oxygen minimum zone, Eastern Pacific Ocean - ETNP2014_SV_400_PacBio MetaG (Illumina Assembly) | ecosystem: Environmental > Aquatic > Marine > Hypoxic... | reverse complement strand
GATCCTATAAAATCATCAATCTGCTGGATTGAGCCATCGGCAAAGATTTCATATATGTGGGTTCCATCCTTATCTTTTCCACCCATCAAGAAATGTGCAATACCTGGAATCATACTCATTTTTCTAATGTTGTTGTATACCATTCTTGCCATGAGATTCGCAGTTTCCTTTACAAATACATCCTGGCCGGTTCTCATGCGTTTTAAGCGCATTTCTGCCTGTACAAGCCTTATGAGAAGCTGTGCGTCACTTACTGTGCCAGCCATTGTAACTGCTATGTTATCTGTGATATTTTGCAGCTTTAATGCTTTTTTTGAAGCAATTAGATTGCCTGCTGTTGCTCTTTTATCTGCTGCTAATACAATACCATCTTTGCACACAATACCAACGGTAGTTGTGCCTGTTTTCATTATGTTCTTTTCTTCCATTGTGAGAAGTCAACTCAATTACCTTTAACATATATGCGGTTCTTTATAAATATTTCGTTTCCATGCTTAAGATTGCTAGGAATAATAAAAAAATGATAATAAAAAAGAAAAAATTAAACTTATTGCCTTCGTCTGACAATAAAGATGATCAAAACGATTAATATCGCAATACCTGCCACATAAGCTGCTATGATCAATCCTAATCCAGAGTCGCTCTGTTTTGCTGTTGGTTTGAAACTACCCTGAGTAGTAGCCGGAACAGTAACTGTCTGTGGTGTAGCTGGTTGTGTAACCGTATTTGTTGGTGTAGGTTGAGTTACTACAGTTGTAGTAGGCTTTGGTTTAGGCGTTGGTGTCGGAGTTGGTGCAGCAGCAGGTTCACAGTCTACAATTAGGTCTACTGTCTCTCTTTCGCTCTCTCTTCCGTTTCTATAATCAACAGTAGCTACAATTGAATATGTTCCAGAAGGTGTATTCTTTGGAACATTGACTCGATAGTTGCTTCCAAACTCAGTGTCATCATCTTCTCCTCCTTCATCAAGGTCAAGGATTTCGCTCACACTAAATTCTAATTCATCATTGACAATTCTTATTTCAACGTCTTCTTCATCCTCTCCGCCAATGTTGAATACTAAAAAACTTAGATCAGTGGATCTACCGCATTTTACCTGTTCATTCTCTAGTGAAAGTCTCTCTATGCTTAATAAGTGATTCTCCTTGTCAATCTCTATGGTGAAATCAGCAGAAACATTCATTTTTGCACCAGTGCTATTAACACCTTCGATTTCAACTGTTAAGTCAAAAGTATCCTCATCAACCCTAATAGGGACTTTATATTCAAGTGTGATTGTTTTCTTATCTCCCGGGTCATCTAAATCAAAATCATCAGGTTCATCATCAGGTTCTAGGTCATCACCATCATCAATATCCTCAATATCTGCTTGATCTACTTCAATATCAGTGATTTCAGGATCAGCAGAACCAGATGGGTAAACATTCTGTACTTTAATCTTTATCTCGATCTTATTACCTGGTTCGACATTATCGATGCTTCCACCGCCTGTTCCAATACCAGATTCTTTATCTCCGTCAACTTTGACATCGATATCAATTATCTTAAGAAAGCTAACAGCAGTTGCACTGGCTGTTTGCATAAATAAAAACAAACTAATAACCAAAATTCCGATCAAATAAAGCTTTTTCATACATATACCCCCTGATAATAGGTTATAAATCACTCTTTATTTATAAAGTTTTTGCTATTTGAGAATGGTAATTCCAATGTTTAAATGATCTCTATTTTATGCTAGAGAACCTTAATATATCGCTAATATCTTTATAAAGTAGTTAATATTCTTCTATTTATGCAAAATGCAGTTGCTGAGGAGTCTATTCAATCTGTTGATGAGCCAGTTATACTAGATATTAATCAAGGGCCTGATTATCCTGTAGTTTGGTGGCTTGCGTTGGTGATGTCTGCTTGCCTAGGCTCAGCCAAGGGATCATCAGATCGTTCTACCAAAAACACCTTCGAATTTCCTAATCTTTTCAAACATTCTCATTACTCAATTCGCATCGCCACGTTAGCTTGGGCAGTATCTGGGGTTTATTCAGCCGGGACCTACGGTTCCCACTATGGAGGACTAGGCGCAGTCATAGGGGGTGTTGTTGGAGCAATCTCTCCACCAGTAGGATACGCTGCAGGATATGTATTGGGTCAGGCAACAGCGGTAGGCCTTAACACTCTTTCGTATTGTATAGGCTATGCAAAAGGTTTTCGTAAGGGGAAAAAACAGATGGATGAAAAGCTTGCCTTTGTCCAAAAAGCAGCTCAAGATCTGGTAGACTCAGGAGATTTAGAAGCTGGGATAGAAAGTCTTGACGTAATGATTGATTTTTGTAAGAAACAAGAGCCCTTGACTACAGCAAAAATGCCAAAAGGAGTCTTAGTTCCAGACACGAATTATGTTGACATGCGCTATGGATCATTAGAGTCAATGCTCAACTGAGCTTTTCTTAATACGCCTTCCCAAAATATGCTACTTTAGAGGATTCGTTATTACAATGGACGCATTTTCCCTTCTTTTCCATGCTTGAGATGCATCTTGAGGTTGCCTGTGTTTTTTCTTTTATCTTTTCCTCGCATTCCTTTTTCACGCAGAAGGCTCCTCTGGCTAATTTCTTGTCTTCAATGGCTTTTTCAAACTCACTCCAGCTATCTACATCAACAATAGAGGATTCTAAGAACTCTTTTGCTTTTTTTAATAAGGAATTCTGGATATCTTCAAGCAGTTTAGGTATTGTTGAGGTTACTTTGTTCAGAGGAACTGTTAATTTATTGCCATTATCTCTTCTGACCAAAACAGCCTCATTATTTTGGAGGTCTCGTGGACCAAATTCCAAGCGGATAGGAATACCTTTCATCTCCCAATCATTGAATTTCCATCCTGGAGAGTATTCCTCTCTGTCATCAAGTAATGCATCAAATTGCTTAAGTTTAGCTTTTATCTCCCTTGCCTTTTTGAGCACATCCTTATCCTTTCCTTTCATGAAGATTGGTACAATAACAACTTTATGCTGGGCAACTCTTGGAGGCAAGACCAGGCCTTTATTGTCAGAATGTATCATTACTGCTGCTCCAATCATTCTGGTTGAGATTCCCCATGAGCTCTGCCAAGGGAGCGCTTCTTTTTCATTTTGGTCTAGGAATGAGATGTTAAAGCTTTTTGCAAAGCCTTGACCGAGATTGTGGGATGTTCCTAATTGCAGAGCCTTGCCCTCTGCTGTGAAAGTTTCAACTGTGTATGTTTTCAATGCTCCAGGGAATGTTTCTAATTCAGACTTAAGGCCTGTTAATGTAGGGACTGCCAAGAGATCCTCTGCTAATCGTTTATATTCCTCTGCTATCATCTTTGTCTCTTTTTCGCACTCTTCCTCTGTTGCATAGACACAATGACCCTCTTGCCAGAGAAATTCTCTTGATCTGAGGAATAATTTTACATCAGAAACCTCCCATCTTAACACATTGCACCACTGGTTAATGCGGAGAGGTAGATCCCTCCATGATCGAATCCATTTGCTATATGCATCATACATTATGGTTTCAGAGGTAGGGCGGATAGCGAGTCTTTCAGCATCTTCTGATTTTCTCGAAACCCAGGCTAATTCTGGGGCAAATCCCTCAGCATGCTGTGCCTCTCTTTGAAAAAAAGATTCTGGAATAAGTAGGGGAAAATACGCATTTTCTACTTTTTTTTCTTTTAAGACAATATTAAAATAATCCATTATCCTCTGCCAGATAGCGTAGCCATTCGGCCGGATAATCATGAATCCCTTTACAGGGGAGAAATCAGCTAATTCGGCCTTCAAACAAACCTGTTGATACCACTCTGGCATATCTTCTTCTCTCTTTTCAGTTATGCCCTTGTCTCGTTCTTTGCTTGGCTTTGCAGCTGGAGCTGCTTCTGGTGAAGGTTCCTTCTCTGGAGTTTCCTCCTTGGGAGTTCCCTCTTTTGGAGCTTCATCTATTTTTTCTTCAGCTGGGGGATTTTCTTCAGTAGGTTGCTCTTCTTCAGCACCCTGTTTTTCTTCTTCAGTCATGCAAATTAAAGCAGTTTGGAGGTTTATATATTTTGTGGTAGATAAGCCTCTGTAGAAAATCTACTAAGGAGGGCTAAAAACATAAGTTTATTTTCTACTGCTAAGTAATATCAACAACCAAACATTTTTAAATGACGGAGTATTTTCTTTTTTCATGGGGGTTAAGACAGCGTACAATCTATTTGTATTGGTAGCTATTGTTTTAGGTATTGGAGCTATAACCTATTTTGTTTATGAAGAGCCGCAGGTCTACGAATCCTATATGCCGAGCCCAGCTATTACTGGAGGGGCAAGTTATGTGATTGATGGCTCTGACTATTGGGGAAAGCCTGTTCAAAGAAAATGGGTTAGCGGTTCTGCTGATAACTATAACCGTAGAAATAATTTTAATGGCTATTATGGTGGCTATGGTTATGGCTCTCCAGATTATTATGATAGGCCTGGTTATTTTATAAAATCCAATGTCTGCAGAGACTTTTACGATGATCCTCAGCATCCATTAAATGGAGAATGTAGGCAATTTACTGATTTTAATAATGAACATAGGGTTAAGAGATGCAATACTTTTTGTGACAGAGACTTTGATATCGATTTCCAAAAGTGTGACGATACATATGATGAGGGTTCAAGAGAGTATCACCATTGCATTGATTTCTACGAAGAGAAGTTTAGCAATTCTCAGGCTAGATGTGTTGCTGAGTGTCCTCTTTGAATAATGGCTTTTTTTGGATGAATTTGCCTTTTCCTGCCGCAATATTTTCTCGTAACCTTTGTTTCTGAACATATGTTCACCTAATTTTTCCTATCTCCCCTTACCCAGGTACGGGGAGATAGGAAAAATAGGCGGGCCTGAGTTATACAAAACTTTTTAAATCAAAACGTATTCACCATAGATATGGGGGATAAGATAAAACTTTATCTGTTACTTTTATTACTTGTTGTAGCTTGTGTTAGTGCTGAAACGTATTATGTATATGAAGACGATGGCCAAGCAGTTGAGAGTAATCAGCCAGTGGCTTCCTATACTATAAATGAGGGGGAATATAGTTCTGTAAGTTATCAAGATCGGGAATGGAAAAGCACTTCATCTGGCTATGCTCAGAGCAATTATGGTTATGATTCTGGGTCTGGCTATGGGCCTGACTATAATCTTTTAAATGAACATCTTGCTAAGGTACAGCGTTCTGAATATATCTATGATGATGACTATCAGGATTATTTACGCTATAATCAAGGAAGAAGCTATCAATGGTATGATGACTGGAGGAGGTATGATTACAATAATCCTTATGATCCTTATCGCTATGATACTCTTGGCTATAATCGTTATTATGATGATCAGAGGTATAGAGACTATGATCGCGATCATGACCATAATTGGAGATATCCTTACTACGGAGACTCTTATCGTGGAGGATCCTATTCTGATAGGTATTACAATTCCAATTCAAGATATGGTGGTTTTGGATTAAATCACAAGTATGCCGCCAGCTATTACCGTTACAATATTCTTAATTATGACGGTGATTATCTAGATTATCTGTATTATAAAATGCATAAGCGATGCTATGAGAATTGTTACGAAGATTTTGATAACTTCAATAATGAATCCTATGAAAGATGTAGGAGAAGTTGTAAAGTTCCTTATTATTATTGATCATAAATTTCTCTAAAAACTTCTCTTCTTTTTCAAATAATCAACTAATTTCTCTGCAATAACCGGTTTGCCATTCTCAACCAGATATCTAAAGGGTAGTATGACAGATTCATTCTCTACGAGATCTATCTCTAATTCATCAATGAAATCTAGGTCTTTCAGATTAGTGCCTTCTACAATTTTTTTAGCTACTAAAACTGCAGTGTCTGTTGACATCTGCTCCTTTCCAAGATTTCTTTTCTTACACTTTAGTCTAATAAGGCTTGTTCTATCTCTGGGAGGATCATCTCCCAGAATTCCTCCAAATATCAAGTAATCAAAATTGTCGTTTTTAGACAATGTTTTTTTAGCTCTAGGATCAAGTAAACATGCATTTTTCAATTTCAAATCTGAAACAGACTTTTTCTCTGTCTTTCCTGGAAAATTATTGGTGGCTCTCTTAATATTAGTAAACATTACATTTTTGCCAGCAGTACTTGCAATCTGTTGATATTCTATAAGACACCATTTAGATAGTTTTGGTTCAAGATGTTCAATAATAAATTGTATCATGTTTTTGTGCTATATTTTCTCTATAAATAGTTATCGAATATAAACTTTATTTGCTAGGTATATAGATTATAGATCTAATATTGATTTCCTTAAATTTCTCTATATTTATTCTATATTTTATGGCAGAAGACAGTCCAACTGATAGGTTTGTGGAATTCGGATTACTACCTCGAAATATGCAGGTTAGAGTCCCTGAAGCAAAATCGTATTTTCCTTATTTTCAAGATAGAAATGATAATGGTGATGATCAGGAAAGCGAAACACTTAGTGTTGCTGATAGGGCATTTTGGTATCTAAAAAATGATATTCCCTGCGTTTTTAATGGCCAGACAGGTATTGGAAAAACAGTAACTGCAGAGTCACTTGCACATGTTCTTCAATATCATTTGGAGGAGGATACTGCTTCGGATGGGCATAAGAAAAACGATTTTTTGGTTATTCCAACTCAAGAGGAAGGTAGTGGTAGATATATAACATTGCCTGGACCTTTGGCACTAGCAGAACTTGTTGGAATTATGGTAGACTGCGGTGGTGCTAGATCAGATAAACATGGACAAGTTCCTCAGGGAAGTATCTTTTTTCTGGATGAGGCTGCAAATCTGCCAAAAAGAACAGCAACATCTCTTAACAAAATTATACAGGCTAGAGCAGATGGATTTCATACTCACATGGGGAGGGTCAACCTCAATTGGGATCACTATAATTTCATTCTATCTGGTAATTACCATGATCCTTGTCCAAACTATAATGCACCTTTTAGATATCGTTTCATATGGTTGGAGTTTGATGAACCTAGTGATGATGCATCTAGAGCAATCTCTCGTTACAAACAGCAGTGCGAAGAAAAAGATGGTTCCACTGGGCCAGATGATCCAGATATTCCTGACCAATATAAAATTAGAAGGCTAGAACGTTATGATAGAAGTCCTGCTCTAAATGATCTCTTAACCAATATGGGGACTGAACTCTATAAAACTCTTAGTAGGTATGGCAGAAACCATCGTAACTTTTCTGCGAATGGTCATAGCAAAACCAAGGAGACTCTTGAGAGACTAGGGTATGCTTGGCATAATAGAAAACCTGCAGGAGGTATTTATAGATCCTTCAAAGAGGAATTTATCTCTGGCAGAGAGGTTGATCCTAATATGAATCTGGCTGATAGATATTTTCAGGGTCCTGCTTGGAGGGCAGCACCTGAGATTTCGCATGAGGTAACAGCCCGTATAAAAGATCTCTATCATCCTAGCATGACTAGGGCTGATTTTAGGAATGTGCTCCATGATATATTACTTCATCCTGCTACTGGATTGGAGCCTGTCCCATTTAATCCTGCTGTTCAAAATTTTGTTAATGGTCAGAAGGCTATCATCAATGAGATCCTTCTGAATTATGGGGAGAACCTTAAACGAGCACAGCCGTGATTAAAATGAGTATGACAGCATTAGTAGTCCAAAACACCCTTGTGGCAGGGGCAATTGCACTTTCATGGTATGCTAGTAGATACATCAATCTATCTCAAGGAAGCTATGAGGCAAAAACCCAACCAGTAAAGCCAGAGGTCTATGGTGAGGCTGAGTATCTTGCCAATACTGTAAGACCTCAGATGAAGCAGTTTGTTGATAAGTATTTAGAAGCTGGTTCTTCTAAAGGAGATCTAGATCCTGCTACTGTTATTCTTAATCAAGTGCGAGTTAACGATGGCTATCCTCCAGACCCTAATATTTTTGAAGAGACCCAAGAGGCTGAGAAATCCTTAGAGATAGGCATTTTATTCTCAAATTCAGTTGCACTTCGTGACTTTAATAGAGGATTTCCTTTAGAGACTTGTGTCCAGACATTGTATAATTCTATTAGCAACCATCCTAATGTTTCAACTTGGGTTGGTGCATACGACAAAGATCTCTGGGTTGTGAAGAGGCCTGATTTTTCCTATGATGCAACTGCAAGAGGATTATTACCTGACCATACTGGGTCCCATCTCAAGCTTGGATCAGCTCTTAATTTTTGCCTCGATGAGATTGGCAGGAATACAGATCTCTCTATCCTTTATGTTGTGACCAATCCTCTAAGAAGGGAGAAGGACAAAGGGGAGGTAAGGCAGCAACTTAGTATTTTGCGAAATCGAAATATCCATGTTGCATTTTTGTACATTGATCCTCAGGGAAATGATATCATTGATCCTTTGACTGATAATTATTCTGTATTAGACCATGATAATCTGGAAAGCTTACCCCACCATCTTGAAACTCTTAATGAGAATATTTTGGAGGAGGCAGTATGATCTCACGAGAATCTATGAAATTTGAATATTCAGGACGGCATGCTCGTAGATGGCTCTCTATTTTGGGGGGAGGCTTGTTGTTGTTTTATACTATTGCAGGTAAAGGCATGTTTGAGGATTCTAGCGTGACAACTCATGGTAGAGAGGCACAAAGCTCTTCTGCTCCACCCAAAACTGTTTCAGAATCTCAAGAGCAGAAAGATGCGTTTGCAGGACTTTATATCAATGGAAAAGGATACGTTCCTGATGCAACGAACATCCATTTTTATGATCCACCTCTTCAAGATGTAAACTTTGATTTTAAGATTGATAAGCCTCTGGATACTATTGATAGCGTTATCCTTAAATTAAACGGCACTGATTTGCAATTAACCTATTCTCAAAAGGATGAGACTACAGTTGGCAATGGAGTCTGGAGAAATATGAGGGCTGCCTCTGCATCAGTTCATAGAGCAAGATTTGATGTTCACTACAAAGATGGTTCGCAATCTACTATATACGTAAAATTGCAACCTAAGGAAAATGAATCTAGAACAAAAAACTAACATATTTGGAAACAAATGGGAAAAATTTTGGAAGGGATCTACAATAGCTTCAGGCCTATTAATCGGCTTGATCTATGCCTATTCAATCTGGAGTCCAGGTAATAAAGGTGCAGAAGTCTTTACAAGGCCTGATGTGAGATTTGGGAAGCCAGAGAAGGTGCTAACAAAATATGACACTAGGGTTACTCAATATACTGAAGCATCACTCTATCCTGCTGATCTTTCTGATTATGCTAAGGAAGATTCAAGACACATGATTATGCCCTCTCGTGTTACACGTTTTGAACATGATGAAACACGAGGCACTATTTTTCGTATTAGGAAAGGGACACGTATGTCAAATCCTTCTATTACTGCTGGTGAGCAATATGCTATCCAATTTGACTGTCCTTCAAATTTTAGCGGGATCAATGTTCATTATGCTGGCAGGTTGATTGAAACTGAACTGTGGAATGATGAGAATACTGGCATGGTCATTGCAAAAGGTACCTTTACTGGTAAGCCTGGAAAAAACAGGCTCAAGGCTGAGGTCACCTATCACACTGGAGGTAAAGATCAGTTTAATGTGCTCATGAACGGAGCAGAGGCAAACGAGGTAGCAAAATGAGATATATCCCTGAAGACAATATGATGGCAAGAATCCAAAATGAGCAGGATGCTCGATCATTTTCTAGATATCTTAGCCAGTTAGAGACTCGTATTGAAAGAGAGCAGATTGGTTTGCTAGAATTTTTTACTGGGGCTGGCAAAAAGGTGCTCTATGCAGGCCAACTTACAGGATCTGATGGTAATGAAATAAAAAGCGAGGACTCTTTTGATATGATTCGTGACGGGAGAAAAATAAGAGTTAGTCCAAAGACTCTTGATAATTTTACTATTGTCAAAGCAGATCTTCCAAATGCCCCTGGATTTGGTGTTCTTAGCGAACTTCGTGAAGAAGTTGGTACCATGAAGAAACTTCTCCATGAACGATATAACTTGGGAGAAAAGCAACCTTTAGTTGATAGAGTTATTGACTGGGGTAGGAGTGCTAAAAATCCTAATCAGGACTTTGGGATGGAGGCTCTAGTGAAGAGGCCATTTTCAGAGGATCCATTATGCCCTCAAGAAGGTTTTGGTGCTTTTGCACTGCAATTGAAAAACAAATATTCAGATACAAGTCATAAAGATTGGCGCGCAGGTGGGTATGGTATAGCTACTGCTGCAGCGATTCTATCATTATTCCTTTCTTTTATGCCTGGCAAGCAAGCCCATACAGAAGTGGGCAATCCTACTAATGCAGGAGCTACTTTTGTGCCTGGAGATGGCAGTGGAGATGGATCTGCTGAGTGGAATCCGAACAGTACTCCGTTTCCTGATAAAGGAGAGGGGCAACCTGATAGAGGTAAGCCTAAGACAAAGTCTTTCAAGGATTTACAGGACGAGTATCTAGGCAAGGGCCAGAATTCTCCTCCAAGCAGGATGAAGGATGTTAGAGAGAGATACCTTGCGTTAACAAAGGATCTCGAGATGACCCTCAATTATCCACAGCCTGATCTAGTAACTCCTAAAGGATATTTTCCTCCTCGAAAAAATAGAACCTATGATCTTGCTGATGAGGCAACAGAATTAGAAAAACCTGAACTAAATAGCCCTTTCAGACCATTGCTCTTGATCTACGATGTATCTGGATCCATGGGTAATCCTGAGGATATTTTTGATAATCCCTCAGATCCATCACCTGGTTATCTCTTGGCTACTCAGTTGATTAAGAGTTATTCAAAACTAGGTACCACTATGAGAATCATGCGCTACCCCCCAGATGTTTTTGATGAGTCTAGCATATTTGAGACGAATGATAGAGATTCAGCTCTTACAGAATTACTCTACAATGAAGGTGGTGTGAGAGATGATGGAGCTGCTATGATGGGCACTGGGACTTTGTATATGACTGTCAGCGAAAGGGAGGACTATGGGCCTATGGATGTTGTTGTAATAACTGATAGTGGTCCGACAGACGAAGCCATGACTAATTTTATGGAAATGGAGAGGCTCAATCGTGGAAAGGATACAATACATTGGGTGAATACTCATCGTAATCCAACCCATATCGATGATCGAACAGATGGCGTTCTTCTCAAATCAGATAGGAGCCTCTATCATGCGCCTGATACTGACAAGGCTCTTGAGGTAGCTGAAAAAATTGTGAGGCAGTACAAACCATGAAACCGAAGAGTTTACCAAGAAGGATTTGGGATGAGGCAGCTATGGCTGTCAAGAGGCCTATCTACTGGATGATGTTATCAAGTGTAGTTCCAGGTCTTTTGCTCACAGAGCTTGTTACATTGAAGCATAAGCCCAGACTTGAGAATCATGACCACCTCACAGCGTCTCAATCACTAATATCAAAGCCGATTTATCGAGTTAGGGGTTTTCCTCAAGGCTTTGAAGATGATTCCAGCATTGATGGACACATGGAGGCACTTGATGATAATATCGATGATTTCGATACCTTTAGAAATGATATCTGGAAGTATGTTACCTTTTGGTACAGGCCAAAATCAAGTGCCTCTGATGATGGTATAGGTATGAAGACATACGAACAGATTTGTAAAGGAGAGGCTGGAAGCTGCACAGAGGCTGCTTTTGCTTTTTGGACTAATATGCGTCAAATTGCTGAAGACCCAGAGACTGGAGATAAATTTCAACATTACATTCTTTTAGTTACCTATGAGAAATCTGACTTGTCAAAAACAGCAGGCCATGCTCTGTATCTAGGTGAAAGAATCAAGAAGGATGGATCTAAGAAATACTTTCTTGGAGGGATTAATCCTTTTGAGGATCCTAACGTAGAATATGATAGTGTGGAAGATGCTATCGAGGCTAATACAAACCATTTTCGCCTTTATGCATATGAGAATTTACATTCCAATGAAAATTCAAAAGGGGATCGTGTAATGATCAGGCCACAACGATGGGCAAAAGTACATCCCAAAAAAGACTTGGGTGTTGACATTGTGCACTCAGATAGTAAGCTCAATGTAAGGATAGCTGGACAAGATCCTCGTGAGTCCCGAGAGATTGCACTTCAAAGAAAATTTATGAAATTCC
>Ga0187833_10005348_pt1 | contig 12154 bp, 15 predicted proteins | sample ETNtaG_37_FD_167968 | JGI IMG/M metagenome (GOLD analysis project Ga0187833, IMG submission 167968) | Marine microbial and viral communities from oxygen minimum zone, Eastern Pacific Ocean - ETNP2014_SV_400_PacBio MetaG (Illumina Assembly) | ecosystem: Environmental > Aquatic > Marine > Hypoxic... | reverse complement strand
CAATTCCCATCGATTTTCTCATAATGTAGTTACAATGTAACTACTTTTATTTAATATTTTCGGTTTTTTAGTCAAAATGAGTGAAATTTTAAGAGAAATTGAGGTCAATTATCGACTATGCACATACAAAAAAACAAAAGTATTTATAAGGGAAAAATATAAAAAACTATACTAAGGTAAGAGGTGCAATAAAATGAAAAAAACTACAATCATACTTGGTTTACTAGGTCTTTTTCTGGTTATATGCATTTTGGGATGTTCACCAGAAGTCTCTGATGAAAAAGAAACAAAAGAAGAAATTCCCACAGTAAAAGTTGGCTTTCTTCCAATCACCCATCATCTTCCATTGATGATTGCTGATGCAAGAGATCAATTTACTAAAATAAATGTAGAGCCAGTAAAATTTTCTAATTGGCCAGAGCTTGCTGAAGCACTACAAGCTGGAAAAATCAATGCTGCACACATGCTCAATTCTTTAGCTATTAAAGTAAGAGAAAAAGGAGTTCCAGTAAGATCATTGTTAATGTCTGTAAGAGATGGAAGTGTTATTATAGTGCAAAATGATATTAATGATGTTCAAGAATTAAAAGGAAAAACTGTAGCTATTCCTTCAAAATTTTCTCCCCACTATATACTTTTACATAAGTATCTAATGGACAATGGCCTTGAACCTGGTGTAGATGTGTTAACACCTGAAATGGCTCCTCCTGATATGGTTTCTGCCTTAGCTGCAAAATCAATAGATGGATATATAGTTGCAGAGCCATTTGGGGCACAAGCAGTAGACTTAGGCATAGGAAGAGCATTAATCTATACAAGTGAACTAGGGCCTGGAGATAATGAATGTGTTGTTGTTTATAGGAATGATTATTCAGAGAAGAACAAAGAAGCTGTTCAGGATTATATAAATCAGATAATACTAGCAGGAAAATTCATAACAGAAAACCCTGAAGAAGCTGCTGAATTAAGTGAACCATATCTACGCCAAAAAAAGGAAGTCATACTCATTTCAATTTTGGAAGGAAGAAGTGGCTATGATGTTCTTTACCCTGATGTTGAAGACTATAAAGCATTCCATGATTATATGCTTAACATTGGTTTATTAGAGAAAGGCATCGATATCGATGATTTCGTGGATGATAGCTTCGCAAAGACTGGATACAAAGAACTAGGGCTTGAATTACCTGAATAAAGATGAAAAAGATATTTTTGTTTTTAATCTTCCTTGTATTCCTTCAAGCAGTATATGCTCATAGTGCTTTGGATTTTGTTCCTGTTGAGGAAGAAGAACACCTGCATATTTCTGAAATATTAATTTGGATCAACATTATGTTAATTGCATTATTATTAGTAATACAAATAATTTCTCAAAAAAAGAAAGATAAGAAATATAATGCAATAGGATATGGCTTAATCGCCATAATACTGGTTATCATGGTTTGGCAAAGTTTCATAGAAGAACCACCAACATCAGAAATAGTAGAGGGCTTTCAGGCTAATGGAAAGATAGTTGAATTAAACATGACTTCTTTTAACTTTGGATATGAGCCTAATACATTCACTGTTTCGGCAGGAGATACTATTAGATTAAATATCAATAATCTAGATTTTACCCACACGTTCTCAATCTATGAATTAGGAGTCAATGAAATCCTATATCCGAAAAGCATAAAAACCATAGAATTCACAGCGTTTAGAAAAGGTGAATTTCCAATTTTTTGTGGTATTGAAGGCCACCGTATATCGGGAATGGAAGGCATCTTTGTTGTGGAATAATATGGGCCAAAAAAAGATTCTTCGAATAGGGTACCTACCAATAACAGACCACCTAGTTCTTGGAATATTAGATTATTTCAATAAAAAAAGATTTGTTGATTGTAAGATTGAACCAGTAATATTTAATGATTGGGATGATCTAAAGAATGCTCTTAAGGCTGGGAAAATTGATGGATCCTTTATCTTAGTGCCATTAGCTATGCGCCTTAGGTCACAAGGTAGCAATATTAAGCTTATCTTACTTGGAAATAGGGAAGGTAGTGTTTTTATCATCGATAAAAATCTCAAATGTAAAAGTATTAAAGATTTAAAAAATAAGACCCTAGCTATCCCACATAAATATTCTTTTCATGCATTATTATTGCATCAAATGCTTGAGAAAGAGGGCTTAGATTATAAGAAGGATATAAACCTTAAAGAAATTCCTCCTCCTCAGATGGTAAATGAATTAAAAAAAGGAACAATAGATGGATATTTTGTTGCTGAACCGTTTGGTTCTGAAGCAGAAGAAGAAAAAGTCGGAAAGGTATTACTATTATCAAAAAGTGCTAAAAAACATCATATCTGCTGTGGTTTAGTAATGAACGAGACTATCCTAAAAGACCATAAGCCAGCTATGCAAGAATTCACCAACAGTTTGGTAGAGGCAGGTAACTTTATGAATGATTGCCCTGAAAAATCATCTGAAATTGGATCAAAGTTCCTCCATCAATCAAGGTTAATTCTAAAGCGTGTCCTTTCTGAGAAATGGAGAAGAGTTACAGCATGGGACTTATTTCCTGTAAAAGAGGAATTCAAAGAGATGCAGGATTATATGATAAAGAATATGAAATTATTAGATAAAGAAATAAGAATAGATGACTTTATCAATACAAAATTTGCTGAAAATGCCTATAAGTATGTAGCCTTAAAAAGAAAAAAAAAGGAAATGCGTAAAAATTTATTGAAAAAAACATTCTTTCCTTTAGGAGTATTTATTTTGTTCATAGGAATTTGGCAAATTATTTCTTCATTGACTGGCACAATCGCATTACTATTGCCCTCTCCATTAGAAGTGCTCAAGGGAACTCTAGAATTATTACTTGATGGAAGTTTACTAACCCATATTAGCAGAAGTCTCTTTAGAGTATTTGTTGGATTTTTATTAGCATCTATAATTGCCATACCTCTTGGGTTATTATTAGGAACATATTGGCATTTAAAAATAGCATTTGATCCGTTATTACAAATCCTCCGCCCAATCTCTCCTATTGCTTGGATTCCTTTAGCGATTCTTTGGTTTGGTATAGGTGACAAACCAGCAATTTTTATTATTTTCATCACTTCATTCTTCCCAATTTTAATTGCTTCTGCATCATCCATAAAGAGCATCGATCCTTTAATAATCAAATCAGCAATAAATTTTGGTGTGAGCAATAAAGATTTGTTAATAAAAGTAATCCTACCTGCCTCTTTCCCATTTATTATGGTGGGACTAAGAATATCTCTAGGATTTGCATGGGTTATTATTGTTGCAGCAGAAATGGTAGGAATGAGTTCAGGGTTGGGATTTATGATATTAGATGCAAGGAATTACTTGAGAACAGATATCATCATAGCAGGAATGATTATTGTTGGTTTAATTGGTCTTGTTTTAAATAAAATAATGAGCTATTTTGAAAATAGCATCAAAAGAAAATGGGGACATAAAGAAGTATTAGGTGAAGCATAAAATGGAAGATCTAGTCTATGTTGAAAATGTGAATAAAACCCATGAAATTCATAAAGGTAAAGATGTATATGCTTTAGATATTGTGAATTTCTCTATTAAGAGGGGTGAACTTTTTTGTATTCTCGGTCCATCTGGTTGTGGAAAAACAACACTTCTAAACATAATGGCTGGTTTTGAAAAACCAACCAGTGGAAAAGTAATTATTAATGGTAAAGAAGTTACAAAGCCAAATCCAAATTATATTACTATGTTTCAAGAATATTGTTTGTTTTCTTGGAGAACAGTATTAGAAAACGTGACATTTGGACTGGAAGTTAAAGGTATTCCAAAATTAAAAAGAGAGAACATTGCAAAAAAGTATATTAAGATGGTGCATTTAGAAGGATTCGAAAATAAATACCCATCACACCTTTCAGGAGGCATGCAAAGAAGAGTAGCAATAGCAAGAACATTAGCAGTGAATCCAGAAATAATTTTTATGGATGAACCCTTTGCAGGTTTAGATGCATTTACTAAAGCAAAAATGGAAAATGAATTAATAGATATTTTGGCAAAAGAAGGTAAAACCATTGTCCTCATAACCCATGACATAGACACTGCACTAGCTCTAGCGGATAGAATAATGATTCTTTCTTACAGACCTGGAAAGATTAAGAAAATAATAAATGTTGATTTGGAAAGACCTCGAGAAAAAACTAATGCTAAACGATTACCGATAGAAAAAGAAATTCTTTCAGAGTTTAAATTGTGAATAACAACATAGAAGATAGAAATAAAAAGAACTAAGCAGCCTGTTGTAAATAAGCTTTATTTTCTAAAAATAAAACATGCAAATTAAATTTTTCTAATAAATCCCTCATCCCAAGAATTAGCGGAACCTTGTTTGTCAAGGCTAAATAAGATAAGAATGATATATCCTTTGACTCATTATTTTCATCAACAAGTTTTGCCTTAATATATCCTACTTTTACAGGCATCCATTGTCCAGGAATAGCGCCTTTCATAATATGGTTAGTCTCAATTTTTACATCCATATTACTCCATAGTTCATAAGGAATAACAGAAATATGTGCTCCTGTATCAATTATGGCATCCTCAGTTGTTGATAATGATTCAAACTTAATCTTACAGAAAATTCGAATTATGGGTTTTAGATGAGGAACAGAAAATTCTAATTTTCTATCTCTTGATTCTCTATTTATTTTTACATTAATTTGAGTAAATATTTTGACCACTCTCCACAAATACTACTGGGATTTCTTTTATCCCTGTTTTTTTTTGAGCAATCTTCCTTGCAGTAATTGGACCTTCTGCTACAGCAACAACTTTTTTATTACAAACAGCTACCCATTTTTCCATATACTTTTCTTGAAAATCTCCCAAATGAGCATGTGCCCATTTATCATCTTCCCAAAACCTTTTTGGTATTTTTTCCATTGTAATAATGTTTATAGGTAAGCTTCTTTAAATACTTTTCCTGTAGCTGTCTTGTGGTACGGAAACTTTCCGGGAAAGTTTGCGATTTTATAAAAAAATTTACTAAAATAACCACTAAAAATCGAAAATTTAAAGTGATTCTTACTTCAAACCCTTCAACTTCCCAAAATCATACACTCCCTTAGATACAATAAGAACCCTAAAATCATCTAGATCCTGTTTTAGATAAGGACTTAATACCTTTTCTTTCAACATATCATGGCCCTCCTGGACAAAGTGAAACGAAGGCATGACAATTAATTCTTTGCCTTTAAACTTGCCAACTAGATAGCATTTAAACAACTCTGCCCTTACTTTATCCTTAATAGTAACCGCAGGATGTTCATGGCCAATAATAATTGTTTTAACTTTCTTAGGAATATCAACTATTTTGTCCCCATGCAAAAAAATAACATCCTTATCGATAAACTGCTCAACAACCTTGACCTTTCGCTTCTTAGCAATCGGACCAATAATAGTATCATGGTTTCCTTTTATAATCAAAACCTCATCGCAGTGCAACTCTAAGAAATCCAAAACCTTCAGAGTATGTCTCCACTCCTGATTGCTTATTGTCCCAAATTCATGCTTAAGATCTCCGTTAATAATAACACGATTTACTTTTCCAACTTTTTTGAACAGCCCCTCAAGATTTTTCATGATCTCCTCGAATTGAAACCGTGGAATGAGAACTCCTTGTTTATTAAGAGCTTCCTCATAACCGATGTGAAGGTCTGAGATAACCAAGTTCTCATACACTTTAAGGGCTAATCCGATAATCTCGAATTTTTTTAACAGTTGCATTAATAAAATGAATGATATTCTATTTATAAAGATTGATGCTCCGGGAAATGGAAACGTCTTCCGGAATTTCTACCCCAGAACATATTAATCAGTACCTAGAATAATTTGTAATGATTAATTTAATCACAAAGTTTATAAACATGTGTCTACATGTAGATACAAACAACTTTTTCGTAAATGAAAAAAGAGTAGTGATTACAAATCACGCAATAAGACAAGCAGTTGAAAGAAATATAGCATATCCTGATCTGGTCTACAATGTACTAAGAACAGGAAAATTAAAGAAATTTGGAAAGCATAGAATAAAATTTATTGGAAGGAATATTATTTGCGTTGGAGAAATAAGAAACCAGAAAATTGTAATAATTACTTCAAATAAAGCAGAAAGCCGCACACTTTAGTGTGGGGATGAATGCTTTGAAGCAATGTATGCTTTATTTGAAGTTTAAAATCCGTCTATTAATTGCGAGAGCTTAAAGCCACGGGCTAAAGCCCTTGGATAACACAGACTCGCTAATCTTAGCGCGTCTGTGGATCTTAAATTCTGACCCGAATTTAAGATAACTCAAACTCATTTTAATGAGTTTGAGGAATTGACACGCTAGTGTCAATAAGCTCGAGCAGACGGATTTTTTTACAGTTGAACGAAAATGAAATGCCCGAATTGCAATGGAAAGATGAAAACTTTTGAGGACAAAATGCCTCTTGATGGGATTAGATATGAAGCCTATAAATGCACAAATTGTGGAGAGGAGATACTAGATATGCATCAGCTAGGAAAATTAGCAGCTAAATACAGAAAAATGAGAAATGCAAAGGAGATTACCTTCAAAAAATGGGGGAATAGTCTAGCTATTAGAATCCCAAGTGAATGGGCCTCAGAGCACAAGATAAAAGCAGGTAAATCCGGAATACTCACTAAGGATAAGGAGGGATTTAGGATTATTCCTTCAACATAGAAAGCTTTAAATAAAACATATCAATTATAACCTATACAATGAACACTACATATTCAAATCCTAGTGTAGAACCGCTTCCCCAGTAGGGGTCTCTATTATTTTCTTTTTCATTGATGTTAATATGCCTGATAAAACTCTAAAAAAAAGAATTGTAATTAAAATTGGAACAAGACTTTTAGTAGATGAGAATATCAAAAACATTAGCAAATCTATTGCAAAACTATCAAACTATGATATTATTGTTGTGAGTTCTGGAGCTATTGGGCTAGGAAACAAAGCCTTGAATGCAAAATTCAAGCATGAAGACGACATTATGAGAAATCTTGCAGCAGCAGTTGGACAAACCAAGGTAATGGACCTCTATGAGAAAAACCTTTCAAAGCAGAAGATGCAGGCAGGCCAGGTCCTCATAACAAAAAATGATCTCATTAACAGATCATCTTTTCTCCAGATAAAACAGGTAATTGAAAACATGCTGGACCACAACATTATACCTATTATTAACGAAAATGACACAATAAAAAGCAGATTCAATAAATTCAAAGACAACGACCAGGTTGCTATTGAGATAGCCTCGAAAATGCAGGCTGATTTGCTGATAATGCTGACAAATGTTGAGGGAGTCTTTACATCTGACCCAAAAAAGGGTGATGCTGCACTAGTAAAAGAATTAGGACAAGAAAAATTAGGAAATCTAAAGATTGGGAAAAAAACAGACAAAGATTCAACAGGTGGCATGCATACTAAACTAGGTGCTGCAATGCTGGCAAGCAATATTGGGATTCCAGTTATTATTGCTGATGGGAGCAAACAGGCTATTGTTGAGAAACTCATTAAAGGACAAAAACTCGGCACCACTATCCAAAGTGAGGAAAAAATAAAAAGCAAAAAAAGATGGATCCTCCTAACAAAGGAAAAAGGTTGCATAGAGATTGATGAAGGCGCCTACAAGGCTCTACAGAGTGATAAAAGCCTCTTAGCTATTGGTGTTAAGAAAGTAGATGGAAACTTTTTAGTGAATGATGTTGTAGATATTACCTGCAAAGGAAAGAAAATCGCAAAAGCAATAACTGACTGCAATTCAGACATTTTACAATTTATTCAAGGCAAAAAAACAGAAGAAATAAAAAAGACAATGCCTTCATATAATTCAGTTGCAAAGCATGAGAACGTTGCATTAATCAAATGAAAATAGGAATCATAGGAATCGGGAAAATGGGAGAGGCAATACTGAGAAGCCTTGTTAAGAGCTTTAGTGCTGAAGATATTTTCATTCATGATACTCACACAGAAAAAGCAGAGAAACTAAGCCAGGAATTAGAAGTTAAGAACTGTGCATTGAATGATGCTTTCCAAGATTCTGACACTCTGATACTAGCAATAAAACCACAGGATTTTGACACTCTAAACATCCAAGCAGAAAACAGAATAATTATCTCAATCATGGCAGGAGTGAATATTAAAAAAATTATGAATAAGCTAAAAACCAATAAGGTAATTCGTGTCATGTCTAACCTTTGCTGCCTTGTAAAAGAATCAGCATCTGCATTTGCATCCTCTGAAGATGTAACAGATCAAGAGAAAGAATTTGTTAAAAACCTGTTACTTAAATTTGGCTCAGCAATCGAAGTTAAAGAGAAATTAATGGATGCTGTAACAGGATTATCTGGTTCTGGAACAGCCTATGTCGCTCACTTTATTGATAGTCTGACAGAAGCAGGCAAAAAGCAGGGCCTATCAGATGAACAGGCTAAAGATCTAAGCATTCAGACAGTGCTTGGGGTTGGCAAATTAATGAAGGAAAATCACCTTTCAGCAGAAGAATTAATTAGTATGTGCAGCTCTAAAGGAGGAACAACTGAACAAGGCATAAAGGTCTTTAAAAATTCTGATTTTAAAAAAATAGTTGCAGAAGCTGTGGAAAAAGCAACAGAGAAAAGCAAAGAGTTGGGAAAATGATTGATACAATTTGTTCCCATGCGAAAAAAGCAGCTAAAGCATGTGTCATGCTTGATGAAAATTCCAAAAATGCTATTCTCCAAAATCTTATAGATCAAATTAAGGAAAACAAAAAGGAGATCATCACAGAGAACAAAAAAGATCTAGAAAATGCTAAATCTAAAGGCCTTAGTGAGGCTTTTATCCAACGCTTAGAGATGAGTAATAAGATTTTCACAGAGATAATTGATGGAATTAAAACAATAATTAAACTAAAGGATCCCATTGGCCAAGTCCTGGCGAACAAAACCCTAGAAAATGGATTAAAACTGAAAAAAGTTAGAGTCCCACTAGGGATTATTCTTATTATCTATGAATCTCGACCAAACGTCACGATTGATGTGAGCGCTATCTGCATAAAATCAGGCAACGTTGTCATCCTCAAAGGAGGGTCAGACGCCATGAACACAAATAAGGCCCTATTCAATTGCATTAAAAAAGCATTTGAAAAAGGAGGGATTAATCCAGATAATGTCCAGTTTATTGACTCAACAGATCGCACAGTAATTGATAACCTCTTAAAAAGAGATGAAGATATCGATGTTGTGATCCCGAGAGGGGGCAAAGAATTGATAAAGAAAGTTTCTGACTCTTCATCCATCCCAGTTATCAAACATTATGAAGGTGTTTGTAATATCTATGTGGACAAAGAGGCTGACCTAAAAAAAGCAGTAGATATTATTTTGAATTCCAAAGTAGATAAACCAAGCGCCTGCAATGCTGTTGAAAACCTCATTATCCACGATGCAGTAGCCAATGAGCTCCTTCCTAAGCTTAAGAAAGAGTTTGATAAGGAAAAAGTAGAGATGCGTGGCTGCGCTGAAACCCAAAAAATAATTAAGGTAAAAAAAGCAACAGAAAAAGACTATGCAACAGAGTATCTTGCTAAGATCATATCAATTAAAGTGGTAAAGGACCTCTGCAAAGCAGCTGAATTTATAGACACATACTCAAGCAAACATACAGAATCAATAATAACAGAGAACAGAAAAACAGCTGAACTTTTTGAAAAGCGAATCGACTCTGCAGTTATTTTTCATAATGCCTCAACAAGGTTTACAGATGGCGGCCAATTTGGCATGGGATGTGAGATTGGAATCTCTACTCAAAAGTTGCATGCCAGGGGACCAATGGGATTAAAAGAAATGACTTCTTACAAATTTATTGTTGAAGGTGATGGTCAAGTAAGAAATTGAACAAATTCTTAAGAGCAATTATTCCTCAATAAGCTTAGCATGAGGGATAAAGTCATACCACCTTGTTTTTTCATCTGCTAATTGTCCATTAAGATTCCCATTTGAAAATCTCTCAGATTCTTTAATACATAATGTTTCCTTACCAGGAAGACACACATGGCCGTAGCGCAATGCACTATCCCTGAATACCCCTCCAAAAACATAATGATCCATTACTAAATTCCTACCATCAATGTTTTTACCCTTCAAAGAAAGCAGTTTTCCAAATGAAAGCCTACTTGCCCCTAGTGCATCAGGATGCTTATTTCGAATAAGATAAAACTGAAAAGCAAAATCCCTAAGACATTCATCAACATTTGCACCCTCTATCCTAACACTGGATATAGATTTACCTTCTAAGAGCTGCTCGAGCCTGTATGCCTGAGCTAAACAAAGATACCCTGTATGTAGCGCTTTCCGATTGTAGATTTCTGAGTGTGACATAAATGTACGTTGATCACCTAGCCCCATCTGAGGCTCATGAACAGGAGTGCATACCTCAATTGCCAGGTCTGAGTTTTTTACATCCTCTCGAATACCTGCCATATACCTATCAAACTTCTCCTTATCAACTTTCTCAGCAAATTCCTTCTGATAATCACTGTGAACAACAGCTACTAATCTCATAGAGAGAGGAATTATAGTGTATTTTTAAGGTTTAGCAATTGTAGGCCTGAATTTCAGATAACCACAATTTTTGGACTCTTCTTGAAATTATAAACTGTTGTTTTCTCGTCGATTAACTGATAAATTCTATTTCCATTTTTACGCTCATGATTAAATAACCTCCAAAACCAATGAGGCCTTACTACCTCAACATCATCGTTTGGCATGCGAATATGACCATACCTGATGTTAGATTCCTCATATTTTCCTGCTTTCGTAAGTCTTTTTTGAATTCTATAAACCTCGTAATCATCCGCCATGTCATCAACACCGATAGTCTCCCATGAAGGATATCCATATTTGAGAAACATGATCTGATTAATCGCAGCCTCAGCACACTCCCCTATACTAGATCCATGAAACCTCCACTCTTTGTCTAGATAAGGTGTTATCAGAGCTCTGTAGCGCCCACATTCCTCTTGAGGAATATATCCCCAAATTCCTAATTTGTGTGTTTCTGGATTCCACGACCTCATTGTTTCAAATCTTTGACTATCGGGAGTGCTTGCTGATAGAGGTTGTGTATCTTTATCCATGAGTTCGATTGCTAGATCACTCTGACTGGCAACTTGAATTAAATCAGCCTCATATGTATTAAATTCATCCTCCTTACCCATTTTAAGGATAATGTCCTTGGAAAAATCATAATGTACAAAAATATCAACAGTCATAGACTAAGAGAACTTTAATTTGATTTAAAAAACCTCGCAAAAAAACCCTAAGCCCCATATGTCCTGACAAAGTTTATATTTCGAAAATCTTACGAAATAAAAGCTAAAGACATATAAACTTCAGTTTCTCAATAGAACAGATGAAATACAGAAAAGGAAATATTCGCGTTATCCAATTTTTAGTCTTATTACTCTTTATCCTGGTTGTTGTGTGGTTCGTAAAAGTAAGATTGACAGGTGATGTGAATTAAAAGCGGAAAAATATTTGCTAATGTTATGAATGGCATTATCATAATTCTAATAGTGTATGTTATTTTTGAATTAATTAGGAAAATATTTGGAGGCAGTCTTGGATTTGAGGAATTAACTATTTCATTATTAGGGATTATCCTTGTAACTCTCTTTAAGATTATTGATTTTCTCTACAAAATTAATACAAAGTTAGAATCACATTTGGCATGGCACAAGGCGAAAAGTGACTAAAACCCCTTCAACAGCTCATAAGCCCTAACCACATCCTTCTCATCAAGATAAATAATCAATTCAGGACTTGATGTAAGAATCTCAACAATGTTAATATCATGGACAAGGAACATTCTAGATATCGTTGACATGATTCCTTTAGTTGATTGTGTATTCACATCAAAAAACAGGCTCATCTCAGAGATATCTTTAAGTTTATTATGCAGTTTATATTCCTTAATCAGATCATTTACAAGCTTTTCATTCTTCTCATCAATAAAAACCTTAATTGTGCTGCTCCCAACAACAACTTTGAGAGTATCGCCACGATCATAATTAGCACTTGCAAATAATTTTTGCAGTTTTTGGAGCAAGCTCTTTTCCTTTTCAAAATCA